>Ga0307427_1001615_pt1 | contig 11454 bp, 4 predicted proteins | sample SalMarWE160190MG_FD_202162 | JGI IMG/M metagenome (GOLD analysis project Ga0307427, IMG submission 202162) | Salt marsh sediment microbial communities from the Plum Island Ecosystem LTER, Massachusetts, United States - WE1603-190 | ecosystem: Environmental > Aquatic > Marine > Intertidal zone >... | reverse complement strand
CTGGCACGGGTGCGGCTCGTGCCGTGGCCGGCGGCAGGCTCGCCCTGCCAGGGTGCCGTGGCCGGCGGCCACGCCCAGCGTGACCGTGTGCTCCTCGGCGCGACCCACGGCCGCGGCTTCGCCGTTGCCGTGCCACCCTCTTGGTGGCGCGTGGGACGCTAAACACATACGGGTGCAAAGCACCACCCTACGACTGAGCAGGGCACCCGGCTTTGGGCGCGGTTTGAAAACATGGTCACCCTTCGGGCTGACCATGCCACCCGCCAGGGTCACCCTTTGGGATGACGATGCCACCCGGCCTCAGGCCCGGCGGCCGCAGCATTTCTTGTATTTCTTCCCGCTGCCGCAGGGGCAGGGATCGTTGCGGCCGACTTTGGGCGTGGCGCGGGTAATGGTCTTGACGGCGTGGCCTTCGCGGGCCATCTGTGACTGCTGGCTCATCTCGAGGGCGGCCTGCCGCTGGGCCTCGTAGACGCTCTCGGCGATGGCGTGTTCGCTGGACTGGCCGGCCCAGATGCGGTCGAGGGCGTCCTGTCGGACCCAGCGTGCCTTGAAGAACAGGTCGGTGAATTTCTCGCGCGACCCGTCGAGCATCCGCTCGAAACTGTCGAGCCCCTCGCGTTTGAACTCGATGAGCGGGTCTTTCTGGGCGTACCCCCGCAGGCCGACGCCCGATTTCAGGTGGTCCATCACCAGCAGGTGGTCTTTCCACGACGTGTCGTGAACCTGGAGCAGCAGGTACCGTTCGAGTTCGGTCACGCGGCTGCGGCGGTCGGACCGGGCTCGGGCCAGGAGGAAGTCGGCGATGATCTTCTCCGGCGCGAGCGGCGTCGGCCCGCCGTCGGGTTCGGCGACCTCGGCGGCGGCGGGCGGGTTGCGGAGCGTGTCGATGAGGCTGCGCGGCGTGATTTCCACCATCAGGAGTTGGCGGACCCACTGGGCGAGGGGCTGCCACGACGTTTCATCGTCGAGGCCGTCGGCGGGCATGTGGTCGCGGACGCCCGTCTCCACGGTTTGGCGCAACCGGTCGGACGTTTCGGCTTCGCGGGCGATCGCGCGCAGTCCGTCGCGCACGGCCAGCGGGCTACGGTGGCGGATGTCGCGCACGCGGACGTTGGTCAGGTAATACCGCGACGCCCACTCGGCCAGGCCCTCGAAATCCTGGTTCCCGTGTCCGACCTGCGGCGAGAGGTACTCTTCGATGGCATATTCGATGGGGTAGGATCGTTCTTTGTCGGCGTAGAGGCGCTCGAGACGCTCCAGGAGCAGGGCCTCGGCGCCCGCGCGGTCCTTCTCGGCGAACTCCGAGGGCGGCAAGTCGAGATCGAACTTGCGGTTGGCCCAATCGGCCAGGGCCGCCAGGCGGAACTCCTCCTGGAGGAACCGGCCAAGCGGCGCCGTGTCGGTGGCGTCGATGCGTTGGGCGGCCGCCGAGGAGAGCATCTCGACGATCTCGTCGGCGGTGGCCTTCTTGAGGTCGGCTTCGGCGACCTTGACGGCGAGAAACGCCTCGGCCCAGCGTGCCAGGGCCCGGTAATCGGCCTTCTGCGGCGGCCCGTCGTCGTCGGCGTCGAACTCGTCGGGGATGAACTCGCCGAGGGTCTGGTTGACGTTTTCGCGTGCGGTCTGCGTGGCCCGGCGGCGGAGGAAATCGGCCAGGCTGTCGGCGTCCTTGCCTTCGAGTTCAGCGGCGTCGACCTGGGCGCCGAGTTCGCGTGCAGCCCATTCGGCGACGGTCTCGTAACTGTAGGAGTTGGAAAGGTACAAGTTGCAGGCGGCGTCGACGCTCTCGGCGAGGAGGTCCCAGACGAAGTCCCGGAGGTCGTCGGCCTCGAGGATGTTTTGCCGCCGGCCGTAGAAGATGTTCCGCTGGCGGTCCATGACCTCGTCGTAGTCGAGGAGGTGTTTGCGGATGTTGAAGTTGCGTTCCTCGACCTTTTTCTGGGCGTTCTCGATGCCGCGCGTCAGCCACTTGTGCTCCAGGGCCATGCCCTCTTCCATGCCGAGTTTCTGGAGCGCCCCGGAGACCCAATCGCGTGCGAAGATGCGCATGAGGTCGTCTTCGAGGCTGAGGAAGAATCGGCTGGACCCCGGGTCGCCCTGCCGTCCGGTGCGGCCGCGCAACTGGTTGTCGATGCGGCGTGCCTCGTGCCGCTCGGTGCCGACGACGTGGAGGCCGCACGGCGGGTTGTCTCGGCATTCGGTGCGGCCGCGCTTCGGAAACGACGGGTCGACCTTCGGCTTGAAGCAGTGGGCGCAAGGCTCTCGAATCACCTTGTGCTTGCCCAGATAGGCCGCCACTGCCAGCACCACGGCACCGACAAGAGCCAGCGGCGCCCCGTAGACCAGCGCCATGCTGTCGGGGGCGTACGTGTGCAGCAGGTACCCGATAGCGGCGGCCACGGGGGCGCAGGCGAGGCCGGCCGCCAACGCCTTGACGATTCGGCGTCCAACGGGCACGATCTCTCCGCCGTCGTATTCGGGGCATCCGACGCAGCATTTGTGTCCGAAGTCGGAGGGGATGCCCTGCTTCTGGAGGTCCCACGGGCCGAAGCAGGTGTCGTAGACGACGCCCTCGCCGAGTTTGATGTCCGTGCCTCGCCCCGCCATGTTCGTCGCGATGGTGACGTTGCCCTTCTCCTTGCCGTCGTGGCCGACGTGCCGGTGGCCGGCGATGGCGACGATCTCCGCCTCCTTCTCGTGGAACTTGGCGTTAAGGACGTGGTGGGCGATGCCGTAAGTCCGTTCGAGCATGCGCGAGAGGCGTTCGGAGTTCTCGACGCTGGTGGTGCCGACCAGGAGGGGCCGGCCGCGATCGTGGAACGCCTTGATCTCTTCGACGATGGCGGCGTATTTCTCCTTCTCGGTCCGATAGATGAGGTCGGCGTGTCCGATGCGCGAGAGGGGTCGGTTGGTCGGAATGGCGACGGTTTCGAGTCCGTAGATCTTGTCGAACTCGCCCGCCTCGGTCATGGCGGTGCCCGTCATGCCGGCGAGTTTGTCGTACATGCGGAAATAGTTCTGCAGGGTGATCGTGGCCAGCGTCTGCGTCTCTTCCTTGATGCGGATCTGCTCCTTGGCCTCGACGGCCTGGTGGAGCCCGTCGGACCACTGGCGGCCGGGCATGAGGCGGCCGGTGAAATCATCGACGATGATGACTTCATCGTTACGCACCACGTACTGCTTGTCGCGGCGGTAGAGGTGGTGCGCGCGCAGAGACTGGTCGATGAGGTGGGGCCAGTCGTCGCCGCCTACAACATACATGCTTCCCACGTCGAGAAGTTCGGTGGCGCGCCGATCGCCTTTCTCTGTCCGGGGGCACTGGTGGTCTTTGTGGCTGATCGCGAAGTCGGCCTCCGGGTCGCCGCCTTTCTCCGGCAGCATGTCTTCGGGATAGCCGGACCGGGGCCCCTTGAGTTGCCTGGCGACGGCGTCGGCGGTGGCGTATTTCTCGGTCGACTCGAAGGCGGGGCCCGAGATGATCAGCGGGGTGCGGGCCTCGTCGATGAGAACGGAGTCGCACTCGTCAACGATGGCGTAGGCCAGTTCGCCCTGGACCTGCTCGGCCCGGCGGGTCTTCATGTTGTCGCGCAGGTAATCGAAGCCGAACTCGTTGTTGGTGCCGTAGGTGATGTCGCAGGCGTACTCGGCCTGCCGCCGGGCGCTGTCCATGTCGGCCTGGATGGCGCCGACCGTCAGGCCGAGCCGACCGAAGATCGGCAGGTTCCATACCCGTCCGACCCGCACCAGGTAGTCGTTGGTGCTGACGACGTGGACGCTGCGGCCGGAGAGGGCGTTGAGGTAGGCGGCGAGCGACGCGACCAGGGTCTTGCCTTCGCCGGTGACCATCTCGGCGATCTTGCCCTCGTGCAGGACCATCGCGCCGATGAGTTGGACGTCGTACGGCCGCATGCCGTACAGGCCGTGCAGGTCGATGGGACTGCCGGTGGCGGAGTCGATGAGGCTGGCCTCGCCGCGCATGGCCTTGCGGATGCGGTCCTGCACCTCGGGATGGTAGTCCTCGGGCGCCTCCTCGTGGCCGAGCCAGAGGCAGCGTTTGGCGGCCTCGCGGGCGACGGCGAAGGCCTCGGCCAGAAGATCGTCGAGCGATTCACCGCCCTGGTGGCGGCTGCGGAACTCGGCCGTCTTGGCCTGGAGCGCCTCGTCGGAGAGGGCTTGCATCTCGGGCTCAAGCGCATTGATAGCGGCCACCTTCTCCGTGTAACTGCGGATCAGGCGTTCGTTGCGCGACCCGAACATCGCCCGGGCCGCCTTGCTTAGCAGTTCGCTGACAATCTCAAGAGCCATGGGAACGGATACGGACGGGGGAACAGGCACCAGGGACGCCAAAACACGACGCACGCCATCCCGCTGAACGCCAACCGGCCGGTTCCCGCCCCGAGTCTCCTCCTCTCGGTGGAAGCGCTCCCAGAGTATATCGGCACAACGGGCCGTCGTCAATCCGGCCGAAGGCGGGCGCGCGCCTTGGCAGGGGCCGTAGCGTGCTACGTCCCGTTTCGCCGTCGGCGTAATCGTTTAGCGGTCGCCGGTACGGCGACGCGAATGGGCGCCGGTGTTCCAACGGCAACGGCCGTCGGCGTAATCGTTTAGCCGTCGCCGGAACGGCGACGGGAATGGGCGCGGATGTTCCAACGGCACCGGCCGTCGGCGTGCCGGCGACGGCTAGACCTCGCGCGGCTGTGCATCGTTTAGCCGTCGCCGGAACGGCGACGGGAATGGGCGTGGCTGTTCCAACGGCACCGGCCGTCGGTGTGCCGCCGAGGGCTAAACGTCGCGCGGCTGTGCATGGTTTAGCCGTCGCCGGAACGGCGACGGGAATGGGCGTGGATGTTCCAACGGCAACGGCCGTCGGCGTGCCGCCGACGGCTAAACCTCGCGCCGTCGTAAGGGTGTAGCGTTGTGCGGTGTCACGCCGCGACACTTGCGGCGCGCACCGTGGCGTGGTAGGGTAGGGTGCCCGCTGAGGCCGACGTTCACCACGGGAGGTTGGGACATGCGAAGGCTGAGCCGCGCACGGGTTGGGTGGTGTCACTTAGGGCTACAGCGCCACTTACCGCGCGGCGGGTCTCCCGACCCGCCGCGCAACGGCGAAAATGGGCTTTCGAGCGCGGTGGGTGCGGAGACCCACCGCGCGAAATGGCGAAGTGGCGCTGTCGCATTAGGTGTCATGACGGTTGCCGTGTTGGCGCTGGGTCTCGGCGTGGCGGGTTGCAGCGCGCGGCCGGGGATGCTTCGTGGGGATGAACTGCCGAGGGCGGAACGTGTGGCGTGGGCGCCCTCGCGCCAGGAGGCGGTTCCGTGTACCGTGGCGGCCGAGCGGGTGGCGGAACCGCGCCGGACCGTGCAAGTGGGCCGCAGCGTCGAGGGCGAGCCGCTCACGCTTCACCTGTTCGGGACGGGGCCCAATCCGACGCTGATCCTCGGCGGCATTCACGGCGACGAGCCGACCAGCGCCTACGTGGCCGAGCGGCTGGTAACGTTCCTGGAGGAGTTCCCCGAGGTCCGCCGCGGCACGACCGTGGCTGTCTTGCCGCGCGCCAACCCCGACGGCCTCGCCCGCCGGACGCGGAAGAACGCCAACGGGGTCGACCTGAACCGGAACCTGCCTGCCGCCAACTGGCGGAAGCGGTCGCCGAACCGGTGGGACTACGGCGGCCCGACGCCGTCGAGCGAACCCGAGACACGCGCACTTCTCCGTGCGATTGAGATGCTCAGGCCCGCCCGCATCGTCTCGATCCATTCGATCCGGCGCGGCCGCCGGTGCAACAACTACGACGGGCCGGCCGAGGATTTGGCGAAGCGGATGGCCCAGGCGAACGGCTATCCGGTGGTGGCGAGCCTGGGGGCATGCCCCGGCAGCCTCGGCAACTGGGCCGGCGTGGACCGGCAGATTCCGATCCTGACCCTTGAACTGCCTCGCGAACAGGCGGGACGTGACGCCTGGCAGGACAATCGCGATGGGCTCATCACGGTTGTCTTGAGCGGTCAGGCCTCGTCGGCAGCGCCGCCTGCCGCGGGGCGGTGACCGAAGTGAAGGTTGCCTCGGGCGTCACCTGGCTGTGCCGAAAGCGATCCGGGCCTCCTTGGTGCCGACCGGCAGGATGACGTTTCCCCCCCGCGCGGGCCTGATGCGCTTCCCCTTGACGGTGACGGTGGCCTTGAGCGAGGGCGGCAGAGGCAGACGGAAGCCCTGCGCGGGTGCCGCCTTGCCCGTGAGCGTGAGCGTGGCGCCGCCGTCGGCCGGTTTCCACTCGAACGAGCAGGGGCCGAAGTAGGTCGGCATCCCGGCGACGGTGATCGGCTCGTTGCCGGCGAGCCACTGGTGCGGCACACCGGCCAGGAGGACGAGTCGGTCGCCGTCTTCAAAGAGGAGGCTGTCGCGGATGAGGAGCCACAGTTCGGCGATGGCCCAGCCGTGTGGCATGGCGACGCTGGGGTTCCAGGTGGTTCGTGCGTGTGCCCATCCGCCTGAGCCGCTCTTGCCGCCTTCGTCGAAGGCGTACCATCGGCGCATCTGCTCGTGGTCGAGGTGGCGGTCGATGGTCGCATGACCGGCCTCGCGGTTGCCGGCGAGCAGTCCCTGGTGGGCGCGGGCCAGGGGGAAGTATCGCCAGCCGCCCGGCTTCTGCGCGCCGACGCGCTTGAACTGCTCGTGGGCGTTCCCCTGGCCGAACGGGTACAGGCGGCAGGGCCAGAGGAGGGCGTAACTGCCGTAGCCCTTGGCCAGGTTCTTGCCGAACCGCGCATCGTAGACGGCCTGAAACGAGTCGGCGAGTGCGGCGAAGTCGCCGGCGTCGTCGTCCTCGCCGCGCGCACGGGCCATCATGGCGGCACGCCAAAGGCCGGCGATGTCGAAGGCCTCGGTGTACTCGGGATGGTTGCCGTCGCAGGCGCCGGGCTTGAGGACCTGCCGCTTGTAAGCCGGCTTCTCATCGGGGGCGTCGCCCGGCAGGTCGTCGCCGAACTTGAGGCTCGTGGCCTTGACGTAATGTGGTGCGGGACGGGTCCGGTAGTACTCGATCATGCGGCCCAGTCTCCGCACGCCGGGGTACACACGGCGCAGCCACGCCTTGTCGCGCGCCAGCAGCCAGTGTTCGCCCATGACCCAGAGGACCTGGCCGGGGTTGTCGGCCTCGACGCGGACGCGACCGTTGAACGGATGGTCGAGGAAGTAGTCGACCGCCACCGCCGCCAACTCGACGTTGCCCGACTTCTGGAAGATGTTGGCCGCGTAGGCGCCGTCGCGGTTGAAGACGTTGTAGTTGACGACGGCCACGTCGGGCGCCCCCTCGTTCATGCACATGGCGGCGTGTCCGAGGATGGCGGCGAGGGCCTCGGACCATCGCCGGTCGGGCACACGGACGGTGAAGCGTCCAACGAGGTCCTTCCAGTATGCCTCCGCCTCCCGGAAGAGCGTGTCGGCGTTCAAGGCCCGGTAGTAATCGAGGCCGGGGTCGCTCTGGAGGACGCCGCCCTCACTCGGGTTCGGCTTGGCGAGGTCGAGTTGCGCCCATTTGCTCACACCGTCCCATTGGTGGCCGACGGCGCGGCGGCCGGGAAGGACGGGGCAGATGAAGCCGAGGGTCGCCGTCTTGCCGGCGCCGACGGTGAGGTCAAACCGCAAGGCGCCGGAGCAGTTGCCGGAGTCAGACGTCATGGATTTGCTGTCGAGGAGGTTGCTCTGCGGATCACACATGCCCGCGAGCGATGGCGCCACATTGGCCACGATGGCGGGATGGCCGTTCACCAACAGCGCGTCTCCGGCGTCGCCGGCGGCAAGATGCTTGACCGGGCCGCCCGCCGGGCCCGACGGCCGCAGCGCGGCATAGAGCGACACCTGCCGCTTCTCCGGAGCCGGGTTCGTCAGGTGCGCCCGGGCGGCGACCACGAACACGTCTCCTGCGGGCGACTTGCGACGGACCTGGCAGACCTCCGTCTTGACGGTCACGCCTGCGGCGGTCCACTTGCTCCACGGCATCAGGTAGCCGGTGTGCGGCAGGCCGTGCTCGCATGGCACGCCGTCCATCGTGGGGGCGATGAGTTTCTTCGCGTCGTGGTCGTACAGCCAGAAGTAGATGCCGTAGGTCGCGAAGCCGGGCGAGAAGTTGCCCTCGGCCTCGACGAAGGTCTTGAGCGTATCGAGCGTGTTGGCGATGCCGATGGCGATGTGGACCCGGCCTCGCGCCTCCAGCGGCCCGCGTTTCGGCGGCGCGTGCTCGGCGGCGTGAAGTGTCCCCGCCAACAGCAGTCCGGCCGCGGCCGTCAGGATCGCGAGTGGATGTCTAACCCTACAGCGCCACTTAGGCATTCCGCGCGGTGGGTCTCCGACCCACCGCGCAAGACTTACGTAAGTGCGCTTAGTCATAGGTGTGTCCTTTGGGTGCCCGGTCCGAAGCCGTTGCCTGCGGTGGCGCCTGGGGCGGGTGCGCGGGTTACTGCCCGGCGAGCCCCAAATTCTCGTGGACGGCGGTGTAGGCGCCGCCGGTCTGTCCGGCGTCGGCATAGGGCACGAGGACGAGTGTGGCCGGTTTGCCGCCGCGGACGACGTTCAGTTTGTAGATCTGGTTGCCGACCCATCCGTCGGGCAGTCCGGGGCCCGTGACGGTTTCGTCGTGGGCCAGGATCTGCGGCCCGCGTCGGATGGCGACCTTGTCGGCGTAGGTCTTGCCGAGCGGCTTGCCGTCTCCGCCGGCGAGGATGTGCGGCCGCAGGTCCATCTCGACGGTGACGCGGTCGCCCGTCCGCCAGGTGCGTTCGATGTCGAGGAACCGGCCCGGTTTGCCGGTGTACGTTTTGCCTCCGGCGGCGGCCGTGTACGCCGAACACCAGCCGGGCACGCGCAGCCGCAGGGCGAACGCCGATTCGCGCGACGGCTTGAGCGTCAGGACGGCCGTCCCCTTGTCGGGGAAGTCGGTCTCGGTCTCGAGCGCCACGGTCAGCGGTTTGCCGTCGGCGCCGGTGACCGGCAGGTCTGCGCGGCAGGGCTCGTAGAGGAGGACGGTGGGTGCGCCGCGGATCGTGCCGACCGCCACGTGCGGAATCAGGGCGATGCCGCGCGGCAGACTCGACGAGCAACAGCAGATGTCGGGCGGGATGCCGTGCGAGACCTTGCCGTAGGGCTTCTTCCCTTCGAGCGGCGTGAAGTAGCAGACGGTGCCGTTGGTGGGCGATTGGGCGCCGAGGAGGGCGTTGTAGACGATGGTCTCGATCTCGTCGGCGTACCTGGCCTCGCCCGTCAGCCGGAGCAGATGCCAGTTCAACTGGAGCCACGTGACGGTGACGCAGGTCTCGCCCATGCCGCGCTTGGCGTCGTGGCCGGGCAGGTCGTAGTCGTCGCGGAAATGCTCGCTCCAACTCGACGTGCCGGTGATGTAGTGGCGGCGGGTCATCACGTCGGTCCAGGCATTGGTGCAGGCCTTGAGGTAGTCGGCCTCGCCGGTGGCGCGGTGCAGGTACAGCAGGCCGACCAGGCACGAGAGCATCTCGTAGGCCTTGCTGTTGGCGGTTCGGCGGACGTTGCCGTGGTCGAGCAGGCTGGAGAGGACCTTCGGTCCGCGCGGGTGGTCCCATGCCTTGACGATATAGCGGCAGAAGTCGAGGTACTTCTTCCGGCCCGTGTAGGTGTAGAGCATGGTCATGGGCTGGAGGACGCTGGAGGGGGCCATGCCGACGTGGGTGCCGTTCAGGGCGATGTTCTGTTGGCCTTCGCCCTCGCCGAAGGTTCGGCACAGGAGGTCGCCGACCTTTCGTGAGGCGTCGAGCGCGGCGGTGTCTGCGGTGAACTCGTAGTACGTCAGCAGGCCGATGAGGTTGTACTTGTGGCTCCAGACGTCCCAGTGTTTCCAGTAGTCCTTCTCGACGTAGGTGCCGAGGTACCCGGTGGGCAGTTGGGTGGCGATGATGCGTCGGGCGGCGTCGTCGATGCGGCGTCGGAGGCGCGGGTCGGCCGTGAACCCCCACGTGTAGGCGGCGGCGTGGAGGAACTTGCCGACGTGTTCGCCCGCCCACGCCTGCTTGCCGGGGCGCTTCTCGTACGGAGCCAGGATGCTGTCGAGGTTCAGCGCGAGCAGCCGCCGCTCCAGGTTCACGCGCATGCGTGCGGCCAGATAGCCGTCGGGCGACGGCTGCGGGACGGTCGGGACGAAGGCGTCCGCGACCTTGTACGGGACCACGGGTTTGGGCGTGGCGGCGGCGCAAGCGGCGGAGCAGACGCTCGCCAGTCCGACGGCCGCGACCAGCAGGATCGATGCGTGTGGCACGGTGCTCTCCTTTTCGCTCTGTGAGGCGCCGGGTTGTGTGATGTCCGGCCGGCGCGCGGCAGGTAGCGTGGCCGCGCGGGTCGGGGCCGGGGGCTACTTGCTTTCGAGGGTAATCTCGGCCCAGTACCCGGCCTCCCACGACCAGCCGTCGGCCAGGTTTGTGAGTTCGAGGTTGACGGTTTTGCCGGCCAGGGGCGAGAGGTCCAGGTCCACGCCCAGCCAGCCTTCCTTGACGGTGGCCTTGCCGATCTTTTGGTTGAGGCGTTGCACCCCGTCGGCCTTGACGACGAGCGTCCAGTCGCCGCGCGGGTCGTGGGTGACGACCAGGTGCAGGGTGGTTTGCTTGCCTGCGGGGAGGTCGACCTTCTTCGAGAGGGTGCAGCCGGTGGTCCGGCTGAGGGGGTGTGTGACGAGGACGTTCTTCCTGCCGCCCCATTCGGCCCGCAGGCCGGGTTCCATTTCGGCGCCGCAGTCCTTGACCTTCCAGCCGGGGGCGAATTTGGCCACGGCCTCGGAGAGGTTGAACTTGGCGGCGCTTTGGCGGCCGCCGGCGGCGGGCGGTTTGATCTCGGCCATCTCCGCGTCGGTGAACCTTGAGTTCGCGACGGGGCCGGGCCGGGCGACGTGCTCCAGTCGGCTGGGTTTGGGCTCCAGGACGGGGATGACGAACACGTCGTCGCCGGCGTTGTTCCTTTCGATTTTGCCGCCTGCCTTCTCGACGGCCTGGCGGACGAGTTTCTTCGAGACCTCCACGAGCGCCGGGAAGGTGTACGGCGTGTGGCTGAACTTGCCCTCGGGGTTCAGGGCCGACTTGAACCGGTCGGGCAGTCGGTCGAAGCCGATGGTCGTGAAGAGGATGCCGCCGGCGTTCGAGGGGTTGCAGTCGGAGTCCTGTCCGCAGCGGGTCGAGATGACGATGGTCTGGTCGGGGTCGCCCTTGCCGTAGAAGAGGCCCATGATGATGTAGGCGCCGTTGAGTTTGGCGTCGATGCTGAAGGCTCCGACCCCGCCGGGCTTCGAGCAGAGGCCGTGCGTGTACTTGGGGTTCTTGTGGTATTTCTCTTCGACCAAGTCCCAGGTCTTGAGCCAGTCATCGGGGTTCTTCTTGTGCCAGGCGAGCATGTCGCGGATCATCTCGGCGTACTGGCTTTTGGGTGGGACGCACCTCAGGCCT
>Ga0307427_1001614_pt1 | contig 11457 bp, 12 predicted proteins | sample SalMarWE160190MG_FD_202162 | JGI IMG/M metagenome (GOLD analysis project Ga0307427, IMG submission 202162) | Salt marsh sediment microbial communities from the Plum Island Ecosystem LTER, Massachusetts, United States - WE1603-190 | ecosystem: Environmental > Aquatic > Marine > Intertidal zone >... | reverse complement strand
TCAATGTTTAGCTATACTGCTGGCTCTCTATGTATTCTTTCTTGGGCTGCAACGCTTTCGCTTTCTTCATCTTCATCATAAAACCGTTTTTCATTGGAGGCAGCATGTGGCTTTTGGAGAAATTGCTCTCGGCGTATTGCTGGCTGGCATGGTAGGGGGTATTGTCATAGTGTATAGTACCTGGCATGGGCTTTTTATAACGGGTATTCATGGCAAGGTCGCACTGGTCATGGTTCCCTTTATTATCTTTGGACTTGTATCCGGCCTGTACATGAACCATACAAAAAGGAAACGAAGGATTCTACCCTTTGTCCATGGCCTGAATAACTTTGTTGTTTTAATTATGGCTATAAGCCAAATTATAAGTGGTGTGTGGGTCTACAGAGTATTCGTATTAGGAGGCTGAACAGTTATCATAAATAATACAAAGAGCGGATGCTATCTTTTTTAAAGAAAGGATGGGGCATTTCTCGAAGTCCGCTGGTGTTTTTTGAAAGAGAAAAAATGAACAAACCAACATAAGGAGGGTAATAATGGAGAAACAAGCATTGGTTGATAAGTTAAACAGGGATCTTGCTGATGAGCATGCAGCAATCATACGCTATCTCGTGCATGGGTATATGGAAGGGGAAGATACACCCCTGGGTTCAAGCCTTATCTCTATCAGCAGGGAGGAGATGTGGCATATGCACTGGCTGGGGATGATCATAGGAGAGTTGGGGGGAGAGCCTAATTTCACGCCTGCACCCTACCCCCATGATCCGACCAGCAGGGCCACTATGCTCAGATCATATGTTGAATATGAGGAAAAATTGATACCTCATTATAACGGAGAAGTGGATACAATAGACAATTCTCATATCAAGCGCGTTCTCCAGAGAGAAGCCTGGGAATCTGCCATCCATGCCAGGAAGTTTCAAAGGAAACTGGGCAAATTAAGCCCTGAAGAAGCAGCGGGACTTCCAGGAGAAGAAAGTGAATTACCAAAAGAATTCTTGGATATATTACAATCAGAGGTAACCAGTAAATATACCGAGATGCTACAGCACATCCGTACTGCCTGGCTCTTCCAAAAAGATAAAAACATTGGCTGGAAGATCATGGACCAGGCCATGGAAAAGATGAAGCAGCTTGCGCACTTTGCCGAAGACATAGCTGAAGATGGTGTTGCCCCCAAATTTAAACATGGAGTGATAGATACGAGTCATGCAATTGGGATAGCACTGAAAAAGGCATTAGAGGATGTCCAAGCTGACTGGGATCGGCATATACTATTGAAGGAAGATTCTGAGGTCAAAAAGCATTCGGGTCTCGTCATTAACCTGGATCTCACCATCAAGCAGGAGGAGTATCAAGCCGCAGAACTTAAAGACTGGGACAAGGAGAAATGACACATGAAACGCTTCGGTTGGCAGGTTGTTTTAGGCCTATTTCTGGTTGTATTATCGATAATTTTTTATCTTCTTCATTATGCAATATTTAGAGATGCGCACCATATCTTCATCTACCTGATAGGGGATATTGCCTTTGTCTTTATCGAGGTTTTAATGGTTACCTTGATTATACACCGGTTGCTGAGTGTAAGGGAAAAACGATCCCGGTTGGAAAAGTTGACTATGGTCATAGGAGCCTTCTTTAGTGAAGTTGGAACAAGACTACTCGCTGTTTTTTCCGATTTTGACCCTACATTGGATGATATTAGAAGGGAACTTATTGTAACCAACAATTGGTCTGAGAAAGAATTTTCTAAGATAAGCAAACGGCTTAAGAACTACAATTATGGAATTGAGACTCAAAAGGTCAACTTTAAAGACTTGCGCAGTTTCCTTATAGAAAAAAAAGACTTTTTACTGAGGTTATTGGAAAACCCGAATATATTGGAGCATGAAGCCTTTACAGACCTTCTTCGGGCGGTTTTTCATCTGACTGAGGAATTGATGGCCCGGAAAGATTTTGGAAAGCTGCCGATTTCCGATTTTGAGCATCTCGCTGGTGATATAAAAAGAGCATATATTTTACTTGTACATCAATGGTTGGACTATATGAAATATTTGAGGAATAATTATCCATATCTTTTTTCTCTTGCCATGAGAACAAATCCCTTTGATCAGGAGGTATCAACAGTAGTAAAATAAATAGTAACTACTCAGGTTCAAAGTTCCAGGTTCATGGTTCAAGGGTAGAGAGAAAAAATACTACCGAATCATCAATCTAAAGTATTTGGTTTCGATTTGAAGATGAATGAGTGAATATTTTAGAGGAGTGAGTGTTTAAAGTAAGGATTATTTAAAGAAAATCTTTTTTAAAAAATGCCCATAAAGTAAAGGTAGAAAGCAATGGACTATATTGCTGTGCGAACAATCTTACCTATCTTTATTCTCATAGGAATGGGTCTCCTTTCAAGAAAAACGGGAGTCTTACAATCTGGTGATGAACGGGTGCTGAGCTCCTATGTGTACTATTTTGCCTTACCAGCACTGCTTCTTATCAACTTAGCTGAAACAACTTTTACCGGGGAGACTCTAAGATTTATGCTTGCGGGCGTTATTCCCGTTCTAATAGTGATACCCTTTTACTGGATTATTAGAGTTATATGGAGATTCTCAAAAGATACCCTCTATCTGCTCATTTTAAGTTCTGTTTTTGGCAGCACAGCCTTCTTTGGTATCCCTTTTATATTGTTTGCCTTCCCCACAGACCAGGGTGAACATCTGGCAATATTATCAGTGGTTTCTATCTCACCGGTAAGTGTGACCATAGCTATAACAACTCTGGAACTCTACAAACTTGGAAAAACAACTATCTGGAAAGGACTAAGCCAGGTGGTAAAAAGGCTTTCAACAAACCCACTGATACTATCAATTCTAATGGGTATTCTTATAACCTTTGTTGGAATCGAAATTCCTGCTCCTCTCTCAAAATCTTTACATATGCTGGGAAGCACAACTGCTATCATAGCTATATTTATGTTGGGGGTTTTTCTCTATGGAAGAAGGTATACAAATATAACGAAGGCCCTTAAATTAAGTCTGCTGAGGATAATAATCTTACCAGTTGTAGCATTTCTCATCACAAAAATGTTTAATCTCCCTGGTATAGAAAGAACAGTATTAGTACTTATGCATAGTGTACCTGTTGCTATTTCTATGATTATTCTCAGCGAACGGTACGGATTTTGTAAGGATATAATTGCCTCACTCATATTAATTTCCTCAATTGGAGCGGCGGTATATTTAAACGTATGGCTTTGGGTATTAGGATATAGTTTGTAAACATTAAAATAGGAGGGAAAAATGAGAGTACGAGATTTTATGAGTACCAATGTGGTAACGGTTGATGAGAAAACCTCAATCGACGATGCCAGAAAGATAATGGAGGCCCATAAGATTAGAAGGTTGCCTGTGATGAAAAAGGATAAACTGGTAGGCCTTGTCACTGAGCGTATGCTTTTAGAGGCATCTCCTTCTCCAGCGACATCTCTGAGCATCCATGAATTACACTATCTTCTGGCCAAGATGACCGTCAAAGAGATAATGGTCAAGAACCCTTACACTATTTCTCCTGACATACCGGCTGAAGAAGCACTGCAATTAGGTCAGGAAAAGGGCTATGGTGCCTTTCCAGTTGTTGAAAATAAGAGACTTGTTGGTATGGTTACCGAGTCCGATATTGTAAGAATGATGACACGGGTTTTGGGCGTAAAAGAAAGGGGCAAGAGAATAGACATAAGGGCTTCTAACAACTTTGGTAACATGAAAAAGATCATGGACATCCTTGATAAGAATAAAACGGTGTTGTTAAGCCTGATGACTCTCCCCCCTGAGGAGTGGGAAAAAGATTGGCTGGTAATGTTACGCTTAAAGAGTGAAGATGTTGACCCGATAGCAAAGGAGTTAAAATCCTCTGGTTTCAAAGTTACCTATATGGGGTAAATTTTTCCTCAGCCGATAATAAGCTTGAAGATAGTGATCATTGATAGTGAAGATATCGAATATTTAAAAATGATGCCATAAGAAAGGAGGCTGTCTATGGAAGAAGAGTTAAAGATAGGCTGTGCAAGGCCAACAGGAGGCCCTGTTGGTGAAACAGTTGAATTAGAGGAAGGTAAACCTGAAAGTTTAGTAAAGGAGGTCACTGCTATGATAAAGGTTGGAAAAAAGGCGCCAGATTTCACGGCACCAGGGTACCACAAGGGTCGGTTTATCTCGGTGAAGCTATCTGATTATATGGGTAAATGGGTTGTGCTATGCTTTTATCCTGGCGATTTCACCTTTGTGTGAGCAACGGAAATTTCGGCAGTTGCCGAAAAATTTCCCGAATTTCAGAAGCTCGGTGTTGAGATACTTTCCATGAGCGTTGATAGTGTGTTTGTCCACAAGATGTGGGATAAAAATGAACTCTCTAAGATGGTAAAAGGCGGTATTCCTTTCCCAATGCTCTCCGACGCAGGAGGAAAGGTTGGAGCCATATATGGTATTTATGATGAGGATGCAGGGGTTGAAACCAGAGGAAGATTTATAATCGATCCCGATGGCGTAATTCAGGGATACGAGGTGCTCACCCCTCCTGTAGGAAGAAATGTGAGTGAATCCCTGCGGCAAATCCAGGCATTCCAACTTGTGCGAAACAGCAAGGGCACAGAGGCAACACCCTCCGGGTGGAAACCAGGCAAAATGACACTAAAACCAGGCCCGGATCTGGTGGGAAAAGTCTGGGAGGTATGGAAAACAGAGATGGCTTTTGATTAAGCGAAACAGATTATCTTGTATGTGAATATACTCGGTATTCCTCGGAAAAAGTACCCTTAACGCAACCTTGCAAGCAATAGATGCAGGATGTTTTGAGAGCTTTACGTAACTTATATTTTCTTAGCGAGGGTGGACTTTTCTTCAGCTCCAAGGCTTTCAGGCTGGTTTTTTCAGCGCCCTTACGCCAGTCACTTCATAAAAACCCACCCTCTTTTGTATGTAGAAAAAAATTGCCAGGTTTTGCAAAGTCTCGTTTTCTAAGGCCATGAGAGAGAAAGTATACACAATGGCAGTGGAGAATAATGTGCGCCATTGATTACAAGCAATTCAAAAAGGAGGTAGTGATATGGATTTGAGTAAATTCAGTGAAAACACGCTCCTTGTAGCAGCAATAAAAAGCGAGATAGATAGCAAAGAGATTTATCAACATACAGCGAATAGAGTAAATAATGCACTGCTAAAAGATAAACTCACCTTCCTCGCCTCTGAAGAAGTAAAACATCGAAACATTATTGAGGGGATCTATAAAGATAAATTCCCTAACGAAGAATTACAAATCCCCGAAAAATCCCCTGTGCCTATGCCAGAATTAATAATTACCGATGAGATGATGCCTATTAGTGAAGTGTTTTTAATGGCCATGAACGCAGAAAAAGCATCATATGATTTTTATAATGAACTGGCGAAGGCGTATGAGAGCAATTCCACACTAAAGAAGACAATAGAGTATGTAGCAACAATGGAAATGGGCCATTATAAACTTATCGAAATAGAAAAAGATAACATGAAAAAATTTGAAGATTTTGATATCTATTTGCCAATGATTCATGTAGGGGCGTAACAATTTATATCTGATATTTTTATAACATTTCGAAATTAAGATAATTTTTTAAGCGTCTATTTTTTATCTCACAATAGGGTTCACGTTACAAATATGCTCACATTATTAAACACATTAGGAAAAACAGTTGAGAGATTCCGACCAGTCGATGAAAAGGTTATAAATATATTTACATGTGGCCCATCAGTCTACCAAAGATCTCATATTGGAAACTTCAGGACATTTTTGTTTGAAGACATAGTGGTTCGATACTTAGAATATTTAGGCTACACTGTCAAAAGAGGAATGAATTTTACAGACATCGAAGATAAAGCTCTTAAGGAAGCAAAAAAAAGGCAACAAAACGTAACCCACCTTACAGAGGAAAATATCAGGAAGTTTATAGAGGAAATAGATTTCTTAAGGATGAAGATACCGGATTACCTTCCTAAGGCCTCTGATGCCATTGATCAAGCCGTTGAGATTATAAGCCGCCTCATCGATCTCAAGGTTGCATACTGGAATCGAGGAAATGTTTACTTCGAACCACTAAAGTTCCCTGGATTTGGAGAGATTTATGGGCTGGACATGACCAGGTGGCCGTCAAAAAAGAGACGTTTTCATCGGGATACATATCCAGGAATGCGCTGGAATTTAGGGGATTTTATCCTCTGGCACGGATATAAAAAGGCCGATACAGTTTACTGGGACACATCTATTGGAAAAGGGAGACCTTCGTGGAATATTCAGGATCCAAGCATGATCTTCAAACATTTTGATGAAACCCTTTCCATTTACTGTGGCGGGGTTGATAATCTTTTTCGACACCACGACTACACACGAGCAATCCTTGAATCAGTCTGGACATATCCTATGGCGAGATACTGGCTCCATTGCCAGCACCTTTATGTAAATGGCCAGAAGATGTCAAAGAGCAAAGGGAATATGTATTATATCGACACACTTTTGAAACAAGGATATGAGATTCAAGAAATCAGGTTCTTTCTTATATATTCTCACTATCGTCAAAAGCTTCATTATTCAGATGAAAACATGCGGTCAGTGGTTGAAAGGTTGAAAAAATTCAGGAGGATTGTGCGCACTATAGAAAAAATAGCTCAACAGACAAATCCTGATACAAGAGTTTCCCAAAGACTCAAACAGGGTTTTGGAGAGAAAATGGACAACGACCTGGACGTAAGGGCAGCCTTCAACGAGTTGTATGAAGCATTATCCACAATTAATGTTACGACACTGGGGGTTAGTGAAGCCGCAGGAATCATACATGCTCTACGGGAAATTGATGGTGTACTGAAGGTTATCTTTTAGTAAGTGCTCGGAATCACTCCTAAACCCCCTTATGGAAAACCGAAAAAATATGGCATTGAAATTAGAGCTTTGCAAAACCTGACAATTTTTGTCACTCCAATAAAGAGGATGGACTTTTCTGAAGTGACTGGCGGAAGGGCGCTGTCTTTTCGTGATGTATCTATGGGGGAAAGCCCGCCAAAAGCGGGAAGAAGGGCAAAACTCCCCCGTAGATACATTGCTGAAAAGACCAGCCCGGGAGCCTTGGAACTGAAGAAAAGCACATCCTCTTTAAGGAAATATGAGTTATGCAAAGCTCTCAAAATATCATCCAATGATTGGTTTTGTATGATCAAAAATAATACATATAAGACCAAAATTAGACTGTAAGATAACATACTGAAATAAATGTATAATATCAGATCAATTCCCTTTACTTATGTCTGAATTTAGACATTTTTATAGCTCTTTTGAGTGATGAGCTGCTGACAAGTCGTTCAGAGCATTTTTAAAGCCACGTAAGGTAAACTCTTAAGTGGCTTTTTTTATTAGATTTTATGGAATGAATACTCCTCGTTTGGCATTAAAACTCACAATGTTTGGCATTAAAATTGCCTAAATAAATTTGGGTAAGAGATTTATGATTATCGAGAGCAAGGATTTTCTTCCAGTCCCTGTTGCTCCTATTACAAAAGAGCAAAATATTTTTTCGCTCAGGTGAGATAGAAACGGGATAGAGAATTGAAGAACGTATAAAAATATTGATAGAGCGCCTGGCAGGGAAAGGCATAGACATCAGTAATATTCCAATTTTTATCAGACATCTAGTTAACACGTAAGATAAAATACAATAGCCCTTTATAGGAGTAAGATATGGAACAAAAAGCCAACCCACTATCCGAACCAGGAGAAAGAAATATTTTTTGTCCCTTTTATAATGATTGCTTAGATTATGCGGTTAGCGCTTCCTGGCAGGCCTGGAACTGCTCGCAATGTCCACATAAATTTATAAAGCAGTCAATTGCTGAATACATGCTTAACAACACAGACTCATTCTATGATTTGCCACTAACTGTGAGAGGAGGAATCTGGACTGATGAATTTGATTAAAATAGCTACTAGATATGTCACATTTCCCTTCTCTCCCTTGGCCACCACCCCTCATCATAATCTCCTGTAATTAAATTCTTCTATGGAGCAGAGTGAATGGTCATGTATTCACATTTCTCTATTAGCTATGAACAGCTTGAGTTTTGATCAGCATTGAATTAAAATGAATATAATAAAACCTCGTGCTGCGACCACCGCTGGCTCCTGCGCGGCTGAACCTGAGGTTTTAACCCTTTAATTCTTCGGCACTTTCTCCATTGTTTTTGAGGGCATATGGATGATACAGCCAAAACACTCATCACTCTAGGCATTGTACTCCTTCTCGGTCTTGTAACCGATGCAATTGGCCAGCGGACTCGGCTGCCACGAGTAACATTGCTTCTTATATTTGGCTTTGTAATCGGCCCAGCAGGGTTAGATTTCTTATCTCCAAACGAAGAAAAATGGTTCTCCATTGTCACGGACATGGCACTGATCATGATTGGATTTCTTTTGGGAGAGAAAATCACCCTTCCTTTTCTTCGCCAGCATGGCAAATTAGTGCTCTGGATCTCTGTGGCCGAAGCTGTTGTAACAGCATTAGTGGTGCTAATTGGGCTTCTCCTGCTTGGCTTACCGAAGGACATGGCCTTGCTGCTCGCAGGCATCGCTACAGCTACTGATCCAGCTGCGATTACGGATGTTGTTCACGAAACACACGCAGATGGTGAATTCACTCGTGCCATGCTGGGTATCGTCGCAGTTGATGACGCGTGGGGTCTTATTTTATTTAGTTGTATGCTAACGATAGCTCAGACATTTAATGGTCAGAGTGGTACTATGGGACCCTTGCTGAGTGGGGCCTGGGAACTTGGCGGTGCACTCCTTGTGGGTATTGTCTTAGGCATCCCAATGGCCTATGTAACTGGTCGTATTAGACCAGGAGAACCAAGCCTTGTTGAGGCGTTGGGCGTTGTCTTTCTCTGTGGAGGAATTGCTATTTGGCTGAAGGTTTCATTTTTATTGGCTTCAATGGTTTTAGGGTGTGTTGTTGCAAATCTGGCTCGTCACCATATACGCCCATTTCACGCCATTGAAGGCATCGAATGGCCCTTTATGATACTATTCTTTGTGTTAGCCGGTGCTTCGCTTGAGTTCGAAACGCTTTTTCAAATAGGCCTTATTGGATCTGCCTACGTTGTTTTTCGAATCATTGGGCGTCTGCTCGGTGGATGGACAGGAGGTGCCATAACCAAATCAAAGCCATTAATGTGCCGATGGATAGGAATTGTGCTGATGCCCCAGGCAGGTGTAGCCTTGGGCATGGCACTCGTTGCAATTGAGTATCGTCCTGATCTTGGTGAAATAATTCTTCCAGTTATCATAGCTTCAACTGTGCTATTTGAGTTGATCGGCCCAGTGTTGACGCGGATTGGACTAAGTCATGTGGGTGAGGTTCGTTCCGATTTGTAAACATACCAATCCATCTGAAGAAACCTGGCATTATCATTAAATAAGCCCTAAAAGGGGAAAGTGTAATCTCGGTAAAAAAAGAGGCATGATAATCAAGCGGGATGGAACGTAATGAATAAGCACTCTACGGTCTTTGATCTCACAGAGCTTCGAGATCGGATCCACGTCTTTCGTGATCGCGCACACGCAGGAAAGGTCCTGGCCAGTATGCTTAATTCATATGGTAATTCAAATGCAATAGTGCTTGGTATCCCGGCAGGTGGCCTGCCAGTTGCCACCGTAATAGCCGAACATCTCCATCTTCTCTTTGATGCATTGGTGGTAAGTAAGATCACACTCCCGTGGAATAGCGAATCAGGGTATGGGGCAGTGGCATTTGATGGAACAGTGCGCCTGAATGAGCAAATCCTACCGCGCATCGGGCTAAATAAAGAGGAAATCCACCAGGATATAAAAAAGACCTTTGACAAGGTGACACGTCGAGTAAGGAGCCTGCGAGGTGAAAGAGCATTTCCAGACCTATCAAAACGATCAGCAATCCTCGTAGATGATGGACTTGCATCTGGATTTACTCTTATGGTAGGGGTCGAAGCCCTTCGTAAAGCCGGAGCACGCCATATCATTGTAGCAGCGCCTACGGGTCATTGGGACTCGGTTCAGGTGATGGCTCAACAAGTGGAGGCTGTATATTGTGCCAATATCCGTCAAGGGTGGAGCTTCGCGGTCGCAGATGCTTATGAGAGATGGTCGGATGTGTCTGATGAAGAATTGGTTGGAATCATACAAAGAAGGAAGCAATACTGATTCGTTTAAAACAATTTAGATGGGTGAGTGGGAGGTCAAGGACATAGTACCTTATTTGAAAAGAGGCCTAAATTTAAATTAGTAATTCCACGCAGCTTAGTGCAGAGTTTAGCGAAAATATGCTACCTACGTCATTGCGAGCGAAGCAAAGCAATCTCTTTGCAGTGAGCCTGCCACGTCGTCCCTTATGACTCCTCGCAGTGACCACTATTTTTGAACTTTGATACCTTGTAGCTTGCTGCAGGGAGGTTCATCAAGAACATGATTAAAGGTAACATTACTCATGGGAACAAAAGATAATCACAGCAAACAAAACCAAGAAATGGTGATCTTACAGAGTGCAGTTGAAAATACGAATGAGGCATTTGTCACCATAGACGAAAACCATACGGTCTTATTTTTTAACAAGGCAGCAGAAAAGATCTTTGGTTACAACCGAAAAGAGGTTATTGGACGTGACCTTAATGTCATCATGTCACCCAGTTGTAGCAAAAACCACCGCCAGGCGGTAACGCGCTATGTAAAGACCAGAATACCAGGGCGCATTGGACACGAAACAGAAATGTTAGCCAGCCGGAGGAACGGCGATACCTTTCCTGCATCCATTTCATTTTCTGTCACAGAGGTAAACGGAAGTCTTTTCTTTACTGGGATTGTAAGGGATATGACTGAGAAACGGGCACTTCAGGAACAAATCATGCGTTCGGAGCGAATGGCTGCTCTCGGTCAACTAGCCGCAGAGATAACCCATGAGATCAAAAACCCGCTGATGCTGATTGGTGGTTTTGCCCAACAGTTGAGCCGGGTCATTGACGATAAAAAAAACCTCAAGAAGGTGAACATTATTACTGATGAGGTAAAACGACTGGAGAGACTTCTGGCTGATCTGAGAGAATTTCATTTGCCAAAAACCATTGCCTCTGAAAAGGTGGATCTAAAGGAGCTTTTGCAAGAGATTTATTTCATGTTAAAGGATGGCTGCGAAAAGAAGAATATCCGAACTGAGTTAAAAATAGACGATAATGCCCTCCTGGTGACTGGCGACAGGTACAGTTTGAAACAGGTGTTTTTAAATCTGCTTAAAAACTCTATGGATGCTATGGAACATGGAGGAGTCCTCTCAATCCAGACCAGTTTGATCGGCGACCAGGTGGAAATCACCGTGGCCGATGAAGGATGCGGGATCCCTGAACAAGATAAAGAGAAAATCTTTTC
>Ga0307427_1001613_pt1 | contig 11458 bp, 8 predicted proteins | sample SalMarWE160190MG_FD_202162 | JGI IMG/M metagenome (GOLD analysis project Ga0307427, IMG submission 202162) | Salt marsh sediment microbial communities from the Plum Island Ecosystem LTER, Massachusetts, United States - WE1603-190 | ecosystem: Environmental > Aquatic > Marine > Intertidal zone >... | reverse complement strand
CAGTTGTCAAGTTATTTTTATCATTTTTATTAATTTTTTATAGTGACCACTAAATTAAACACAAATTACCTACTTTTACTTGTCAAGTCAATAAGTTAAGTCCATTCCGGCTGTGGAAGATTCGTTATAAGGCTGAGCAAGAACTTGATAGAATTATAAAGGAGGATAAAGGCGGAAAGCATTTTGATCAGATATATTGGAAAATGATGTTCGTTAAATGGAAAATCATAGCGGGCTTTACCGATGCACTTGGTGAAATGATAAAACTGGCCGAAGAAAATCCTAGTGATAGTCGCCCTTTTCTTGCTCTTGCTAGATACTATGAAAAATATCAGAAATACCCCCTGGCAGCTCAAGAATTCATTAAAGTCGCAGAAATGATGAAAGAAAAAAATGAAAGAATTGAGTATATTAGTGAGGCAGCAGAATGTTATGCCAATGACAAGAATTTCAAACTGGCCTATGAAATTCTTTTAAAAGAATTTACTGATAATAAACTTGATAGTTCTCAACAATTTAATTTACACAAAAGCTTATCTAAAATAGCTAAAATAGATGGAAATGATCAAAATTTTATAGCCTTTTCTGAAAAAGCATTAGACTATAACCCATCTGATTCTTACGCTAGATTCTCTTTAGCACATCGTTATTACGAAATTGGTAATAGTCCTGCAGCATTATATCACTACAAGATTTTACGCGACAATAATCCCGACGGATCAGTATGGAATAATATTGGTGTAGCGTATGGTCAACTCAAAATGCCTAGCAAATCTGTAAATTCATATAAGATTGCCTATGCGGAGTATAGCGAAACATTAGCAGCAGCCAACTTGTCGGAAAAATACATCACGGAAGGTTTTTTAGATGATGCAAATAATATTTTAAAGAAAGCCAGAGAGGTAGATAATCATCATGAGAATGTTGACAGTTCAATATCAAGAATCAACGATAGTATAAATACAGAAGAAAAATTGGAGAAAGAGGCTTTAGATTCTGTAGATCAAGAAAGGAATTTCGTAATGAAATATGCAGAAGCATATGTACTACCGGTCAAATTAGATATTGAGGGGAATTGGGAATCTAAACATGGAGTAATATCATTGAAAGTCGAAAAGGAAAGAGTGATTGGGAATGGTGAAATATCTCGACCATCTCTTTCAGCTTTGGCAAGCCAACGTGCTGGGCTTTTAGATAGAAACGCTTTGTCAATAAAGAGTTTTAGTAAGAACATCATAAAACTGGAGGGAAAAATTTGCAATAGTGGAATTGATTATCAGTTAACTATCACCACTGAATATTCACCTACTTCTTTATTAGGTTTAAAAGAAACTATCTATAATGGTTTGATGTGTATAAATAAGGATGCATCAATTATCGAGGTGATGGAAAGGCATGAGAAGGAAGTAGCGTTCTACGAGATGAAAAGAGTAAAGGACTAAGATAGTCTTAAAGCTTAGCTTTATGGGATAGAATAAAATAACCCTTAATCGAGGGTAATATGAGTTAAAGTTAAAACCCCATTTCTTATATAGAGAGGTGGGGTTTTGTTCTTTTAAAAGAGAGGTCTTATAATGAAATGCCCACATTGTTTAACTTCCTATCATCCGCAAGAACATATCAGTGACTTAGAAGGGGATACTGATTTTTATTGGCGAGTTCATTGGCAAAAGTGCCCAAGTTGCAGAAAATTAATAATAGTTTTAGGAAAATACGATAAATCAAAGCTTAATTTCGTTGGCTCGTTCTATGCGTATCCAAAAGCTTTTTCAAGAGCACCTATTTCAAAGGATGTACCAGATAACTTTGCTCGAGATTATAAAGAAGCCTGCTTGGTTTTTGGTGATAGCCTTAAAGCCAGCGCCGCTTTAAGCCGTAGATGTTTACAAAACCTTTTACGTGAAAAGGCAGGAATAAAACCCTCAAATTTAAGCCAAGAGATAGATGCGGTATTACAATCAAAACAATTACCATCACATTTAGCAGATGGTGTCGACGCTGTAAGGAATATTGGTAATTTTGCTGCTCATCCGCTTAAGAGCACAAGTACTGGGGAAATTGTCGATGTTGAGCCCGGAGAAGCTGAATGGCTTTTAGATCTATTGGAAGGATTATTTGATTTTTATTTTGTGCAACCAGCAGTGTTAAAGAGGAAACGTAAAGCACTTAATAAAAAATTAGCTGAAGTAGAAAAACCACCAATGAAATAAATACTTAAAACCCATTTCTTATATAGAGAGGTGGGGTTTTGTTTTTATAGAGTTTGAAAGCCGTTGTTTTATGTAAGAAAAGAGTATTTGAGGTTTTGACTAAGAGATGTAATCTACATTTCATAGAGATTAAAGACTTTGGCACGTATCATTTAATCTAGATTTATGATCATGAGAAGATGCATCATTAAGTATTATTTATGGTCAATCATCCTCACTCTTTCTTTTTTATTTCTGTCATCCTGTGCCTCTTTTGGCCCTACAAAACCTAATCCAGTCTTTCAAGGACCTTACCCTGCCAGGTATTATGAATTAGCTCAGAAAAATTCTCTGCTCGTAGAGGAGCTTGGCAAATTACCAGAGATTCAGGATGGAATTTCTGCCTTAGAAGCTTTTGCATTGGAAAAGGTTGTTGAAATTTACAATGAGATTCCTAATGAATTTGATGATGCCTTCAAACAGATGTATCAAGTGGGTTTTCCGGAAGTGAGAAAATATTGTTCACCATTGCAAGCTCTATTTTGGTTGGTAGAGGATGGGAGGCTCGAAGAGTGCAGGAAAATATTAAACACATACTATTTAGATGATTTACTTACAAGCGCTTATGACTTTCGCATAAATCTATCAATGGAGCAATTAACAAAAATAATAAATACTCTCCCCCAAGAAGAACAGCAATTATATGATGGTGTAACAAACCGAAATAGTGCTAATAATATCACATTGACTTTGTTCAAACATAGTCCAGGATGTTTTTCCAGAGAGTCAAAGAAGCTTATAAAAAACGCAAAAAGTTTTTTAAAATGGGAAGATTTCAAAACTGTTGTTGAGAGATTAAATAGCCCTGAATTAATAAACTATTATGAAAGAATGAATTTCTCATATGTCCCTTATGGTCAACGTCAAATAACTGCAGACCACGTTTTCAGATATAAAAAGGGTTGTTGTCAGGATTTTACAGCCTTTAGTGTATACTGCTTGAAAAAAGCTGGCTACAACGCAAAAGCGATCACGGTTATAAGTCCATCAGGTGGACATCGAAACCATGTTGTGTGCGAATATAAGGATAAAGATGGTCAAGAATATATTTTAGATAACTCTTGCAGGGGCTGTGGGAGTGGAAAAGGAATTACGGAGAAAGAAATATATATTAAGAGCTTCAGGCAGGTTGGAGTTGGTTATTGGTGAATGAAAGCATTTCGTTACGCTATTTTTCTTCCTCGATATTAGAATTATACTTACTGCTATCCACCTGGACGCATGTGAAGCTGAAAAAGTTTAGTATTGTGTTTGTATGGTGAAATGAAATCAGATAGAATTCTTATATCACATATGGCACGAAACGGTGAATTTTTGAGATAAAAAAATATCATAAGATCTTGAAGATTTGTCTAACTCTTCGATGGACCAAAACCTTTGATATTGAGGCAATTCTTGATGGCGATTTTTCATGTTCAAACAGGGGAAACATGAAAAGAGTATTGTCGATTATTTGTATTGTTTCATTAATAATAAGCTGCGCTGTAGCAACAACCAAACCAAATATTAGTGCTATTTATCGGATATCTGCTTTAAAGAATCAATTGCAACCTCTGCCCGTCAAATCCCAGCCATCAGCTAAAGAACCGCTTCCAAGAGAAGTACAAACCCTATTCCAACAGCTTTACACCATAGACTCCACTCTTGCCTTAGAAGTTGGTAAACTCCCAGAATTCCAAGGCAAAGTTGACGAGAGACAGATACGCGCATTAACTCGGTTCACAGAATTGATAGCGAATGCTACGACTGAAGAAAAGGCTAATTTAGCTTTATTACTGAAGGAAGGCAGACCCACCTTCAGACGTTACTGCACGCCCTTGCAGGCCATTTTCTGGCTGCTTGAAGAAGATGAATGTTTATTAGGGACGAATCTCTTACAGTATCCTCTTAAAGACATATTAGTTTATGCATGGGATTTTACTGATCAGGATCGCTGGGGAAGTTACAAGATAGTGACCGAGAGGCTAAATAGCCCAGAATTAATTAATTACTATGAACGATGTAACTTTATATATGTCTCTCATGGTGAATGCCGAGGATATGCTAAAATAATTTTTAAATCAAAAAAAGGTTGCTGTAGCGATTTTACTGCGTTTAGCGAATATTGCCTTCGAAAAGCTGGTTATGAAGCAATGGCGATACAAGTTGAAAGTCCAACTTATCACTCCTACCATGTTGTCTGTGAGTATGAAGAAAATGGCAAAAAATATATTATGGACAATTCTTGTCGTAGCTGTGGGAGCGGAAAAGGAATCACTGAGAAAAAGGAATACACGAAGAAACTACCCCAAATTGGATTTGGCTATATGTAGCTCACCTAAACTTGATTTTTTAAAGAAGAACTGAGATTGTTATCTATCATTTTGTCTTTTGGTTTTAGTTTTTGCTTTTTGGATATGTTACACTTAGCACTACAAAGGAAAGTAAGCCTGTTTCTATAGATGAAAAAGCAGTAAGATCAGAGGCAGGATCTAAAATGATTTTGCCTCTTTTACAAAATCCCCATATATTGTGTGGGGCCCTCACACCTCATCACTTTCTAATACTGCTACTATGTTGCGAGCTTACCTATCCCATTGAAAACACGAAGTTTTTCATTTTGAGCTTGGGAAACGTGAATTCATTTTAATATCAATAGGTTATGAGGATTCCTGCAAATTTGTCGAAAAAACTCGCAACATAATTCTGATGTTCAATTGTACCTGGAGTGACCCTGATCTATTCCAGGGAAGGAATAAAGCTAATGAGGATATCCAGCTATGTCAGAGACCCTGTCTCTCCGACATTCTGGCTTTATACAGTATGAAGGATTCTTGTGCCTTGGACTTGTAATATAAAGGATATCATAAAGACAGGATGACTGCAAGATATATGTTCAAATGCCTTCCCCTTTAGTACGGGAATATTGAATAAGTATTTGAATTGATAGAGTTAAACTGAATGAGAATAATTATAAGGATTTTTTAATACCTCTTTTGAATAATATGGATGGATCTAAATACTAACAGCATATCTATACTAACAACATAACTGCTAATACTTGAAGGATAAAAAAACTGAAAAACTTATGATTACAATATAAAGACTTCAATCTAATTTTTTTTTCAAAGAAAGGCTCTGAAAAGAGCCCTTTTTTTATTCTTCAACCCTCTGATTTCCTTCATATTTCTTTTCTTGATTGATTTGAATTTTCATTAGAGAATCCTTACATAATAATAATCATAAAGGAGTTTTTTATGTTGGATGGACTACAGAAATATCCTACAAAACCAGAACAGCACCGGATTACGCAGTTTATTCGAGAAGGAAAAATAACGATTTATCAGTTATCGTTGCGGCTGCATAAAAGTTATTCCCACACCTGCAACCTTATTAATGGTTATGCTGAAATTTCTTCACAACAAAAGGAAATCCTGAATGAAATAATGAAAACTTTAGGAGAACAATGAAAAGGGGCTTTTGCATACCTAAGCAACAGCATTTAACCGGGGGTTGCGGTAAACCTGCAACCAGAAGTACAAGCAAACTCGGAAAGCAGCAAAAAAGAGGTCATAGGTATATAGAAATACGTAGAAATAAGATGGTAGTAAAAAGGCGAAAACCAAAATGTGTTTTATGAGGAGGGTAAAAGATGGACCATATTGAGAAGTTATTAGAACAGGTATTTATTGCATGCAGGACAGCATTGGAAACGGATTTAAGGATTATTAAAGGGAAAAAGAAAGAGCCTAAAAATTAGTAAAATAAAAGATAACTGTTTACGGGTACAATGGTTCAAGGTTCAAGGTTAGAGTGATCAATGAAGACTTCGATTCTGTGTCCAATAAAGAATTAATTAGATTCTTTGGATATGTCATGTAAGCTTGTACTGAAATTAAAAATGAAGAAATGACGAAAATCGTAAGACCATCAACCCTGAACGGTGAACTCTGAACCTGTGAACGCTTACAATAAAAGATGAGTGCTATTGTAAGGCAAACGCAACTGCTGCCTTTGAGTGAATAGCTGTTGTATCAAATAAAGGAACTTCTACATCCTCTTGGCTAATCAAAAGCGGAATTTCCGTGCACCCTAAAATCAGTCCATCTGCACCAACTGAAACAAGCTTTCTAATAATATCTTTGAATTTTTCCTTTGAAGATTGCTTTAATATCCCAAGACACAGTTCATTATAAATAACACTATCAATTATTGCTCTATCAGTATTTGAAGGTATCATGACATCAAGATTGTATTTTTCTTTTAATCTTTGTTTATAAAAATCCTCTTCCATGGTAAACTTTGTTCCTAACAAACCAGGTTTTCTTAATCCCTGCTCTTTAATCCTCTCAGCAGTCGCATCAGCTATATGCAGGAGAGGGATATTTATATTGTCTTGAATCTCTGGGGCCATTTTATGCATAGTATTTGTACAAATCACAATAAAATCAGCACCGGCCCCCTCTAATTGTTGAGCAAAATTGATCATCAATTTTGTAAGTTCTTCCCACTCCCCTTGATGTTGTAAGCTTGCAATTTCTTCAAAATCAACAGAATACATAATACATTTCGCAGAGTTGAGTCCACCAAGCCTTTCTTTTACAGTTTCATTTATAATTTTATAATACTCAGCTGATGACTCCCAACTCATACCTCCAATAAGACCAATTGTTTTCATATTACCCCTCTCATTTTTCTATCTTGATAAAATTCGCCAATAAAAAAGAAGAATCTCCTTGACAGAAAATATCACATCCAGTATGCAAAATAACATAACTATTCTTATTCTTGAACCCTTCATGGATATTATAAAAATCATACACACAAAACATTCCTCAGGTAAGAAAAAAATAAACATTTCAGAATTCAAATTTTTAACCATTAATGTAACCTAAAAAATTATATATATACAAAGAGGTTTCTATAGCCAATATTCTCTGGCTTTTATAAAAAAGTGATTTACACATTTTTTTAACAAGCATAAAATAGCCAGCCTAAAAATGCAAGGAAGATAATATGAAAGTTCTTGTAAGTGATCCCTTATCAGAGGTTGGTGTAAAGACATTTCAGGAAACCCCTGATATTGAAGTTGATGTAAATACCGATCTGGCCCCTGAAAAACTAAAAGAAATTATTGGAGACTATCACGCACTTATTATACGGAGTGCGACCAAGGCCACTGCTGAAATCATTGAGGCGGCCCATAATTTGAAGGTTATTGGCCGAGCCGGAATAGGTTTAGACAACGTGGACATCCCTGCTGCAAGCAAAAAGGGAATTGTGGTAATGAATACCCCGGAGGGTAACACCATAACAGCGGCTGAACATACCATTGCAATGATTATGTCCCTCTCGCGTAACATCCCCCAGGCAAGCGCATCTCTTAAGGAGGGAAAATGGGAGAAGAAAAAATTCCAGGGCCAGGAAATATTTAACAAAACTCTTGGAGTAATCGGAGTTGGGCGCATAGGACGGCTTGTGTCTGAGAGGGCGAAAGCAATGGAGATGAAGGTCATTGCCTATGATCCTTATATAAAGCCAGACATCATTGAGAGAATGGATATCGAACCTGTTTCCTTTGATGAACTTCTTCAACGATCCGATTATATCACCATTCATACACCGAGCACTGGAGAAACCATCAATCTGATAAACCATAAGGCAATTGCCAAAATGAAAAACGGGGCAATGCTTATCAACTGCGCCCGCGGGGGTATAATCAATGAAGATGATCTTCTTGAGGCCTTAAAATCAGGCCATCTATCAGGTGCAGCTTTAGATGTCTTTAGTGAAGAGCCACCCGGCAAGACAGAACTGATGAGTTTGCCTAATCTGATAGCTACACCCCACCTTGGTGCGTCAACCAAAGAGGCACAGGACAAAGTGGCTAAAGATGTGGCCGAGCAAATTATCGGATATCTTTTATATGGCTCAGTAAAAAATGCCGTGAATGTCCCAAGTATCAGTCCAGAACTGCTATCCACTTTACGACCATATGCCACTTTAGCTGAAAAGATGGGGTCTATTCAGAGCCAGCTCGCTGATAATGCTATCCTGGAAGTTCAGATAAATTACTCAGGAAAGGTAACCAATTATGATGTAACACCTCTCACTACTGCAATGCTCAAAGGGCTTCTCACTCCTCTTCTTAAAGATCAAGTGAACTTTGTTAATGCCCCTGTTATTGCTGCCGAGCGGGGTATGAAAGTGGTGGAATCTAAAACTAAGGCACCTGAGGATTTTTCCAGCCTTATCAAGATTACCGTTAAGACACAAAAAAGTAAAAATATTATATCTGGAACCATTTTCGGTAATAATTTACTAAGAATTCTGCGCCTCAATAACTTTTACCTTGAGGCCATTCCTGAAGGCCATAACCTGTTGATAAACAATCTGGACAAACCTGGTGTCATCGGGAAAATTACCAGCACCCTTGGGAGATATGAGGTTAACATCAGCCGTATGCAAGTGGGCGAAGAAAAGGCGAAAAAACAGAATGTGATTTTTTTGGCTACAAATGTTTCAGTAAACGATGAGATCCTTGAAGAATTGCGCGGTCTGGAAGATATTTTTTTAGTAAAAAGGATAGAGTTGTGAATTCAAGACACTCCAAGGAATGGGAATAATAAATTAAACATAGTTTGAGGGGATTCTAAGGAGAGGAGGTGAGTCTATATTTATAATGTCATGGTAATGACCTTGTCCGGATCAAAAAGGAACTAAAACCCAAAAATAATGAGGAGGATGAAATGAAAAGAGCAATGTTTTTTCTTGACCAAAAGGATATGCCAACTCATTGGTATAACATCCAGGCAGATTTACCAGAACCACTTCCACCAGTTTTACATCCAGGAACGGGGCAGCCAGTAACCCCGGATGACCTGGCTCCTCTATTTCCCATGGAGCTTATCAAACAGGAGGTAAGCACCGAGCGATGGATTGAAATCCCTGAGGAGCTACAGGATGTCTATCATACATGGAGGCCAACAGTGTTGCATCGGGCCTATCGTCTTGAGAAGGCCTTAGACACGCCAGCTAAGATCTTCTACAAATATGAAGGGACAAACCAGGCTGGTAGCCACAAGCCTAATACTGCTATGGCTCAATGCTATTATAACATGAAGGAGGGCATAAAACGCATAACTACAGAGACCGGTGCCGGACAGTGGGGCAGTGCTTTGAGTATGGCCGGTGCATTCTTCGGTGTAGAAATCAAGGTTTATATGGTCAGAATAAGTTATGACCAGAAGCCATATCGCCGCATCGCAATGGAGGTCTGGGGAGCAAAGTGTTTCCCCAGTCCCAGCACCGAAACTAAGGCAGGCCGAGATATGCTGGAAAAATGGCCCGATTGCCCTGGAAGCCTGGGACTTGCTATTAGTGAGGCAGTAGAGGATGCAGTAAGTCGTGATGACACCCACTATTCCCTGGGAAGTGTGCTCAACCATGTCCTGCTTCACCAGACCATACAGGGGGAAGAGTGCCGTAAACAAATGGAGATGGCAGATGCCTACCCTGATATTATTGTAGGTAACATTGGTGGTGGCTCAAATTACGGGGGGCAATTCCTGCCCTGGATCAGGGATAAAATTAGCGGAGAAAAGCCAGATATGCGTGTTATCTGCGTTGAGCCTGAAAGTTGCCCGAGCGTGACCAGGGGAATGTATGCCTATGATTTTGGTGATACAGTTGGTCTTACTCCCTTGCTCAAGATGCATACCCTGGGTCATGGCTTTATTCCGCCCCCAGTACATGCTGGAGGACTGCGATATCATGGGATGGCACCAATCATATGTCACCTTCATGAATTAGGCCTTGTTGAAGCCGTAGCCGTGCATCAGACTGCTACCTTCGCTGCCGGCGTACAGTTTGCTCGCACGGAAGGCATTATCACGGGCCCTGAACCATGTCACAATGTCAAGGTCGGCATCGATGAGGCTCTCAAGTGTAAGGAATCGGGGGAAGCAAAAACAATCTTGATAGCCCACAGTGGACATGGGCACTTCGACCTTGCTGCATATGATGCATATCTGTCAGGTAAACTAAAAGATTATGCCTATCCTGAGGAGGATGTTAAGAAGGCACAGGCTGAATTACCCAAGGTACCGGCTTAAGCATAAGGCTTACGCGAGCCACCTAAAAAGTCAAGAGATAGGTGACTTCCTTCTTCAGTAGTGCACTCGCAGGGTCTCCATTCTTTCAACCCTGTGAGTGCACCCCTTTACCATAAGGAGGTAAACGAATTGATCGAACAGTATGATCACAAAACGCTTCGATGCCCCAGGGTAGGAGGCGAGGTCAATTTTAGATACTGTCGTTTTGAAAATAACATGCTTCCATGTAAATGGATAGTTGGTTGTTGGAAGATGTATTTTGATATCAATACCTTTCTGGAAGACCATTACACCAAGGAAGAATTGGACCGAGTATTTGAAGTCCCAAAGCCGAAGCTTCAGAGCCTCGTAGGCCTGATAGAAAAGGCGAAAGAGGTTAAGAAGAAAAATGATTAAGCAAGAAATTCTTCTTGGAAATGGGGCTATAGCATTGGGCCTTTTAGAGTCCGGTTGCCAGATGGTTACCTCGTATCCCGGCACCCCCAGTTCAGAGATCCTGCCCGAAGTTGTTCGCCTTATGAAATCAGAAAAACTTGATACCTACGTGGAATGGTCAACCAATGAAAAGGTGGCCCTGGATACGGCCTTTGCTGCCGCTATTACAGGAAAGAGGGCTGCCTGCTGCATGAAACAGGTGGGGTTGAATGTAGCAGCCGACTCCTTAATGAGTGCAGCTTATCTTGGTACAGTAGGGGGGCTTGTTATTATCTCTTGCGATGACCCTGGACCCCATTCCTCCCAGACAGAACAGGATACGCGCTTTATGGCCAGGCTTGCTAAGGTGCCTGTTCTGGACCCCTCGAATCCCCAGGAGGCCAGAGAGATGGTTGGGCTTGCAATGGATATCTCAGAGGAATTCAGAATTCCGGTGATCCTGAGGCCAGCTATTCGAGTATGCCATGCACGACAAAATATCTCATTCGGTCCAATAAAAAAAAATAATCAGAAGGCATCTTTTGAGAAAAATCCACAAAGGTGGGCAGCCACACCACGTTTTCGTCTTGTACTACATGGAGAATTAAATAAAAAATTAAAGGAAATTGGAAAAAAATTTGAGAATCTCTCTCGATACAACTTCCATAATCTTGAATCCGGGAAAATATACCCTCTCGGTAT
>Ga0307427_1001612_pt1 | contig 11460 bp, 12 predicted proteins | sample SalMarWE160190MG_FD_202162 | JGI IMG/M metagenome (GOLD analysis project Ga0307427, IMG submission 202162) | Salt marsh sediment microbial communities from the Plum Island Ecosystem LTER, Massachusetts, United States - WE1603-190 | ecosystem: Environmental > Aquatic > Marine > Intertidal zone >... | reverse complement strand
GCTTGAGCGATCTTCCTCCTAGCCTCTTGTAGCACCCTCCACACAGTGCCGCGTGATACACCCATTCGAGCGCCGGCCTCCTCCTGAGTGAGCCCCTCAAGATCTACTAGGCGGATCGCCTCCAGCTCAGCATGCTCAAGGAGAACCTCGGGCCTATTTGCCTCAGGATAGGGTACGAACGCATCCGTGATCAGCCGGTGGCCAACATTGACGGGTGATGGGATGCGGCCTCTGTTACCCCGCCTGCGTCTTCCCTTCTGCGGCATATTATTGATTCAATCGTTTCAAAAATATTTATATCTTTGTGTTCATTATCACATAAATGATTTGTGCATAGGCACATTACAATGATCTAGAGGTGTAAAGAAGAGAATGAAACGGAGAGAATTAGCCGGGAGAATAGAGATCCTCGGCATAGCAGAGGTGCTGAACTAAGATGTCTATAACCGGGAGACCCAGATACCCCCCAACCGGGTATCCATATGGCTATCCGCCGATGATGGGACCGTATCCAGGGGTAGGCTACCCCTCGCCCTACGGTTATCCCTCAGCCTATCCGGGCGCTCAAACCCCTGAAGCGGAGTTACAGATGCTTGAGTCATACATGGAGCAACTGAAGTATGAGCGGGAGGCAATAGACAGGGAGATCACGCAGACCGAAACCAGGATCGAAGAGATCAGGAAGATGATCGAGGAACGTGGACCCTCCCCGACTGCTCCGCCGATGCCTTACTGGGGCGCGGCGCCGTACGGGGTGATGCCCCCGCCTGAGCAGGAGAGGCAAATGCTGGAGCAACAGACCAACGCGCTGGAGAGCCAGATAGAGGCCATCAAGAAACGGCTCGATGATTTGAGCAGGGAAGGTTAGCATATTGAAGGTTGCAGTCTCCGCCTCCAGTGGAAGCATCGACGCCCCGGTGAACCCCACGTTCGGCAGATGCCCCTACTACGTCATCGTGGAAACAGAGTCTATGGCTTTTGAGGCCGTCCCCAACACGAGTATGAGCTCCCCTAGCGGAGCGGGCATCGGCGCCGCCCAGGTTGTCGCCGGGAAGGGAGTTGAATCCGTGCTGACGGGCAACGTTGGCCCGAACGCCACGGCCGTCCTCTCCCAGGCCGGCATCAAAATGGTGACTGGGGTTCAGGGCACCGTCCGTGAGGCCGTTGACGCTTTCAAGAGAGGCGAGCTCCAGGCGAACCCTGCTGCCGGGAATGTAGGGAGCTTCATGGGAGGACGCCGTGGAGGCGGCCGTGGGATGGGTGCGGGGCGCGGCATGGGAATGGGCCGCGGCATGGGTGTGAGCGGGGGAGGAGGCTCGTACACGTACCCGTATCAGACTCCTTCCACTGTGCAGCCGCCTGCCCCGACATCTAGAGAGCAGGAAAAAGAGGCTCTCAACCAGCAGATTGAACAGCTGGAGAGTCAGTTGAAGGAGATAAAGAAGAGGCTTCAGGAGATAGGGAGATGAGTAGTGTAAGGCTTGCCGTGCCCACGAATGGAAAAAAAGGCATGAAGGATACCGTCTCCAACGTATTCGCGAGAGCCCCCATATTTACAATTATAGACGTCGTGGACGGAGAGGTACAGGAGATCAGTATAGAGGAGAACACGGCGTCAGGCCTCAAGCAGGGAACAGGACCAATTATAGCCAATAGCCTGAAGGAGAAGGGCGTGAATGCCGTCGTCGCCTGCGAGCTAGGGCCCGGAGCCAAAATACTGCTCGAGTTAAGTGATATCAAGTTGATCTTGGTGAAACCAAGCGTGAAAGTCAAAGATGCTGTGACAGAAGCCCTAAGCCAGCTATTACAGGTCGTCTAACCCTAGGCATCGCCTGCTGGGAAGAAAATAAGGGACATCGGCGCGCGCATATCGTGAAGGTTCGCTGATTTATCAGTAATATGATAAAGGAAAATATGCATTCGTCAGAGTATGGATCAGCCTCAAGAATCTAAGTTTCTTCATTTTCGGTCCTGAGTCTTTCCTCCACTGAGCCGGGGTCTCTAAGGGCCTCGCTCTTTCTTCTATCCATCTCTGTAACCGCGTTTGCCCGCTCGAGTATCCGCCTGCATCTCTCCGCCGAGGCGATGTCGATCATCATACCGTCCATTGGGTGCAGTCATTACGAAACATAGGTTTATAAACTGACGATGCAGGCTAATCTCTGTACGAGGAGTATAGTTTGAATATATTCTCAGTATAATCGCGTTAGAAGGAGTGAAAGACATGGGTTATAGAGAAAGGCGCAGTTACGACCGCGGCCCCAGAGAGATGCACAAAGCAATTTGCGCAGACTGTGGCCAAGAGTGCGAGGTCCCGTTCAAGCCGACCGAGGGCCGACCAGTATACTGCCAGGAATGCTACAAAAAGCATAGACCGCCACGCAGGTACTAACTGCCATCATAAACAAGGGAGCCGCGTGGGAGACCACGCGGTAGCCCCTCAATTTTTATTCAATAAAAACTGTTCAGACGCTAGGTTACATGATGTAGGAGACGAGGCCCCCTAGAACAGCAGTCTTCCGTCCTCGACGTAGAATCAACAGAAATAGAGAGACGCATTCATTAAAAATCGTTTTCACTACAGCATGCACCAGACGAGTCTATTTTAGCTACCTTCCCGTACACATCCGTGAACGATCCATAGGATCTATGCTTCTTCGATCACGGCCCTGAGTCTTTCCTCCACTGAGCCGGGGTCTCTAAGGGCCTCGCTCTTTCTTCTATCCATTTCGGCGATGGCGTCCGCCCGATCCAGTATCCGCCTGCATCTCTCCGCCGAGGCGATGTCGATCATCCTGCCGTCCACGTTCACCGACGCCGTGCCTTCCTTCAGCCCCATCTCGAAGGCGTCCAGCGCCCTCCTCATCTGCTCCGCCTCATCAGGGGGCACAGAGAAGCCTTCGTTGAGGTACGGGATGGGCGCCGGGTGGATGGACTGGACCCCCTTGTAGCCCAGCCTCCTGGAGTTGACCGCCGCGTCGTAGGCCTTCTCGGGCTCCCTCCAGGTGAACGGATCGACTCCGACGAGCCCCATGGGCTGGACCGCGGCGGCGTAGGCGTCCACCAGCACCTTGGACCGGGCGTACCAGAGTTCCCGCCCCTCCGCCGACGTCTGGACGCCCATCTCCTGAGTCAGATCCTCTGCGCCGACGCCGATGGATACTATCCTGTGGCTGGCGGACGCTATCTCATAGGCTTTGACGACGCCGAGGGCCGTCTCCACGGCGACGGCTATCTGCACGGTCCCCGCCTCGATGCCTCTCCTCCGCTCGAGTTCGGTGATGATGTCGGCTCTGACATGCACCTCGTCCGCCGACTCTACCTTGGGCAGGGAGACGCATGTGAGGCCAGGCCATATGGATGCTTCTAGGTCCAGGGTCGCCTGGCTTATGGGGCGGTTTACTCTGACGGCGACGTCTCCGCCTCCCTTCCCCACAACGGGTATGGCTTCCTTTACGAGGGCTCTGGCCGTCTCCTTCTCTGTCAGGGGGACCGAGTCTTCGAGGTCCATCACTATGCAGTCCGCGCCCCTGGTGTACGCCTTCTCCGTGAACCGGTTGACGTTCACGGGGAAGATGAGAGAGGAGCGTCTGACGAGCCTCTTTACGTCGGTGTCGCGGGGTGGGGTGGAGTCCATGACGAGAAGATGGGGCGAAACGCATTTATTTTCTTGCCCGCCGCCGACGCCTCAAGCCGCGCCCGCTACCCCATCGTCTATGAGTCGATGGATCTCATCGTCGCCGTACCCGAGGCTGCGGAGCACTTCGACGGTGTCGGCTCCCAGCATGGGGGGCAGGGAGTCGATCGAGGTGGGTGTCTCGGAGAACTTTACTCCGGTCGCGACGGTTCGGTACGTGAATCCCAGCGGGTGCTGCCTCTCCACGATCATCCCACGCGCCTCGACGTTGGGGTCGTCTATGAGCTCCTCGTCTGTGAGGACTGGGGCGCAGGGGACCTTCTCGGCGAGGAGGGCCGTCACCTCGCTTCTCTTCCTCTCCTTGAACCAGCTCCTCAATGTCTCCGAGGAGGGAGTGACTTCATCCGGATCGACGCCTATGGCCTCGGCCATCGCGTTCACCGTCTTCTCCCCGACGACCCTGACAGCCACGTACCCGTCCTTCGTCTCGTAGACGCCGTGGATGCGGGCTGGGGGTCTGCGGGCCCGCTCGTCGGCGTTGCCATCCATGTAAAGGGTCCGGGGGAGGGCCGCGAGGACTCCGAGGGCGCAGAAGAGCCCCGGGACGGTGTCCCCCGGGCTCCCCGCGAGGCAGGACGGCTCCATGGATGCCTGGCTGTTCAGGCCCCGGGGCTCGCGGCTGTTGAGCCACATCCACCCGCTCATGGCCTGGGCGATGATGTCGAAGGACGGCCTCTTGACGTAGGGGCCGTCCTGCCCGAAGCCCGAGATGGAGGCGTAGACTATTTCTGGGTTGATCTCCCTCAGGCCGTCGTACCCTATTCCGAGCCTGTCCATGACGCCGGGCCTGAAGTTCTCGACGACCACGTCCGAGGTTCTGACGAGCCTCTTTAACGCCTCTATGCCTTTCTCGGTTTTGAGGTCCAGGACGACGCTCCGCTTGTTGCGGTTCACGAACATGTAGTAGGCGTTCTGCCCCTCCACGGCGGGATACTGGGGGGACGATCGGGAGGCGTCGCCCCACGGCGGCTCCACCTTGATGACCTCGGCTCCCATGTCGGCGAAGAGCATGGTGCAGAAGGGGCCTGCGAGGTGCTGGGTCAGATCGACTATCCTTATGCCGTGTAGGGCGGGCGTCAACGGATCACCTTGATACAGTGGCTATATTTTTGGTAGTTAAGAATTTTCTAGTCAGATCAGCACGTTGTCCTGAGGATTGAGAGCTTTTGACCCTCCGACGCGAGTTCGAATCACTCCCGGGCTACTAACTTTCCTAGTTATAAAAAATTGTGGTTTGAATGAACGTTTCAAGTCTCGGTTTTTTGACTTACTATTACGTTTTTTTCACTTATCATGATCCATTCCGGGCGTTTCTGGGGCTTTTCTTCGTAAAAGGGACGCCTATTCAGCGTTTTTCGTTGCCCCCCCTATTTATCTCGTCGCTATTGTTGTGGGGAGTGGGTGTTCTTCTTCTTGACGAGGCTATGGAGGGTGTCCGGGAGGCCGGCTAGGAAGTCGCCAAGCTCAGGGAGGACGAGACGGTCGATGAGGGCGATGGTGACCGCGATGCCGACCACACCGTAGACGAAGCTAATAGGATAATGATAGGTCTCCACGGTGGGGTCGGTGAGCCACCAGCTCAGAGGCGGCACGTCGTATCCAGTAAGAACCACCGTCAGGACGACGCGGCTCACGTTCATGACGAAAACGAGGGCGGCGCCCAGGGCGACGGCGGCGGCCTTCCTCGCCCAGCCGCCGTGCTTCAGAGGCACTATGAGGCCCAGGATGACGCCGAGGACGTGGATGGCGCTGCACTCCCTGATTATGTAGACGTGGACGGGGCGCACCCCGCTCGTGAGGCCCAGGTAGACCAGGCCGCCTGTCACCCCGTAGCCGGACTCCAGGCCGCCGAGGCTCATCACCGTCGAGCTGGTCCTCGCCGTCAGATGCTCCGCCCACAGGCTGGGCGCCGCTTGGAATATGAGGTAGAAGGACGCGAACACGGCGGCGTACACCGCAAGGTCCTTGGGGCTGTAGCCGCGGCCGTCCATGGTGAGGGATGGTGGGCCGGCGCTATTGAAGGGTTACCCTCGCCCAGCGGGCCCCCGCTTCCAGCCTCGTCGGTGGCCTCCAGCAGCCTCCACCGTGGCATCCCCTGCAGAACGTCGAGTTGGATCAGGGGTAATTGGTTTAAAAGACCTTTCAGGCGTCTATGGCCCGTTGAATCCGCAGGCTGGGCACTTGTACTTTCGGCCGAAGAGCCTGCACTTCTCGCACCGCCAGAGGGTGACTGCGCCGCAGCTGGGGCACTTGAACTTCACAACCTTCTCCGCAGGCGTTATCTTTCGTCCGCAGCTTATGCACGTAGCCATACCGTAACCACCCCTTAAGCCAATGCAGTCTTATTTAAAGATTAACCGCACGATCTCCAAGTCATCAAAACATTGAACCTGAACCGAATAAGCTTCTTTATCCGGCTGTCATCATCTAATAGAGACAGCGGCGGCTTGGAGCCAAGATGAACCGTTCTGAGTGTCAGTCGGTGTCTTGGAACTTAATTCGCCGTGATTCAATTACCGTCCCACTCCGAGGACTTGGGCATGGAAAATAAACGCGTCAAGGCGATTACTTCAAAACGGCCCCACACTTCCAGCAAATCACAAGGTTGTCCGGAAGCTCGTAGCCGCACCATGGACAGTGCCTGAACCCCTCTTTGGGTGCCTCCGCCTCCACCGTCTCGAGGCTCGCCTCAGCGCTCATGACGTGAAAAAGGAGCAAACAGGTTTCATGCTTTATGGAGCATGGATCGGTTAACCATCCACTGTGGCCTACCGTTTATACTCGTCCAGCCATCTCCTGACCTCAGCGATTGAAGCCGACCTCTTCGTATGCTCACAGTGAGACGCGTAATAGACGCCCCTCCCCGGGTCGAACCAGACGTCGAAACCCCCGTACCTCTCGACCACCCTCGGGTAGCCGGCGTCCCCCACACCCAACGCCTTCACCTCAGCAACGAAACCAGCTCTCCCAGAGCCGCCACCCCGACGCCGCGGAGGAGCACATACAGCAGCCTCGGGTTTCTAGCCGCCTCCCTGATTATGCCCGCCTGCATATCCATGTCGCCCCTCGACACCAGGTCCCCGAGCACGCCCTGAAGGCCAGCTCCCCTGAGGCCCGCGACCAGCCTGTTGAACCTCTCGTCAGGCATCCTGTTCAGCAGACGCCGAGCGGTGTACATGGTCCTGAGCTCCCGCTCGTAGAGGCCCCTCCACCGCCTCTCGTACCCGGATAGCTGCCCCCAGCACATGTCTCCGCAGCCTAGGGCGTCGACGGCCGTCTCCCCTGCGAGCTGGGCGCACAGCCCGCCCACAACGACGCCTCCCCCCGTGGTGGCCTTCACCTGCCCCGCGACGTCCCCTGCCAGCAGAAGCCCGCTGTACGCGGCCCTGTCCACAGGCGGCCCTGTGCAGATCTGGCCCGCCGTCACCCCCCGCAGCTTGGCTGCGCCGAACCTCCTCTTCACGAAGCCCTTGAGGCGGTCGTAGCCGTCTCTCCCGGCGGTGCCGAGGCCGCACCGAACTGTGCTATCGTCGATGGGTATGACCCACGCATAGAACCCCTCGGCGAACTCGTCGCCGAACCAGACCTCTACGAGCTCCGGGTCAACCTCTACGCCCCCGATCTCCGCGTTGTAGCCCGTCAGCATGCCTGACTGCCCCGTCTCTATTCCGCTGCGGCTGAGCAGTCTGCCCCCCGCGCCCTCCGCGTCCACGACGATCCAGGACTCGTGCACGCCGCCGCCCACCTTGACGCCCATGCACGTGCCCCCCATGAACCGCAGGCCCTCGACCCTGGCGGAGAGCATGAACTCCACCCCCGCGTCCATCGCGGCGTCAGTCAGGTACCTGTCAAACCTGGCCCTGTCGACGACGTACGCCCTGGGCTTCCGATCCCTGATCTCGATGAACTCTCCGTCTGGGGCGTATACGCGTCCACCGTAGACCTTGTTCTGGATGAACTCTTCGGAGGGGTCGACCCCCAGCTTATCTAGGCCGGTGACGCTCAGCACCCCGGCGCAGTGGTTGGGCTCCCCTATGACGGGGTGCTCCTCGTAGACCCTTGTAGCGAACCCTCCCGATGAGATGACGGTAGCCGCGAGGATGCCCGCCGGGCCTGCGCCCACCACGGCTGCCTCGGGCTTCAAAGGGGTCAAACCCCTAGCTGCGCTTGATGGTCTCGTAGAACTCTACTTCGTCGAGCCCCTCGAAGTACCGGAGAATATCCAGGGCGACGCCCCTCTTAGCGATCTGTATGTTCTCGCCGAAGAAGATCTGGTCAGGGACCCCGACCCGGAGCTTCTTCTTGGTCTTCCTGAGCTTGAACTCGCCTGTGTCTATCCCCAGGAACCTTCGGCCGATGAGAGCCTCCATCTTCTTCTTGTCGTCCGTGACGTTCTCCGTGACCTTGAGCTTGTAGACGATCTTCCTGCCGGCGAGCGGGTGGTTGTAGTCCACCTGGACCCTGCCCGCGCCCACGCTCCTCACGATGGCTTGCTTCCCGTCTATCTCAAGCTCGGCGCCGAGCACGGGGTTGACGCCCTTGCTGCGCAGCATCCTGTACGGGATCGTCTGCACGTTCGCGGGGTCCCGCTCGCCGAAGGCCTCCGCCGCCGGGATCTCTATGTCGGTCTCCTCGTCGAAGGGTACGCCGGGGAGCTGCTGGTCGAGTCCCCTGAGGACGTAGCCGTCGCCCACGATCACCAGCTTGGGACCATAGGTTCTGCCTTCGTCGTAGACGCCCTCCTCGCGTGCCAGCTCCTCGTCCGTGGTCTCTATGATCTCGCCCGTCTCATCGGCGCGGCCCGTCATCTCCACCATTATGAAGTCGCCTTTATTCACGGCGTTCTCGTAGCGGACCTCCTCTTCCTCGGGCTCCTCCTCGGGGGCCTCCTCCGTGGCCTCCTCTGGAGACTCCTCGATGGTCTCAGCCGCCGCCTCCTCTTCCTCTTCGGGGGCCTCAGGTTTCTCTTCTTCACTCATATGTCATTCACTGTTGAACGTGATTAAACCAAGTTACCTTGGATTCTACGGTCTTAACGAGGCAAGGGATTTAAAGTCTTTCTCTAAAGCCGCGGGAAAACCAAGTACAAACCAGGGTTTCAAGAGAACACTTACCAAGCTATCAGAACAGCCTTCTTGGAGTCCTCTCTAAACGCGCCCCTGTCGAGCCCACCGTAGACCCCGCTGTTTTCCCATCCCGCTGACTCAGCCAGCTCCACAAGCTCCCGCCGAGTGTACAGCCTGTTGTCGAAACGGATGGAGCCGACGTACTCAAGGTCGGGTCCGCGTGGTCTATACAATCTCCAGACGGCGCGGAGCCTCGATGTCTCCTTGTCGAAGAATGACTCCTCGAGCCTAAGCGTTTCCTCAGCCCTAGAGAACCTTTTCCTGGTGAGGTTCTTCTCCGCGTAGCTTCTGTTCATCATCTCGACGACTAATACGCCTCGGTCTGTCGCAAGCTCCTTCACCTGCATCAACACGTCTCTGTCCGTCTCAGGATCGTAGTAGCCCAGGGACGTGAACATGCAGATCGCGGCGTCGAACCTGTGGCCGCCTAAGAAATCTTTCAGCCTCCTCATGTCGCCGGTGACGAAACTGCAGCGCCAAGACACGCCTTCCATGGCGGCGAGTTCCTCCGCCTTCGCGACGTACTCGGGTGAAATATCTATGCCTACGACTCTGTACCCGAGCTTGGCCAACGCGATTGAGTGCCTTCCGACGCCGCACGCCAAGTCCAAGACCAGACCATCCTCCGGGACGCCGAGTTCGCCGAAGATGCTGTTTAGTTGCCTCGCTTCCTGCTCGGCCTTCGCCAGCCGCTCCAGCAGCTCGGGGATGAACAGCAGCGGGTTCTCGATGAAAGTCTCCTCGGTCCAGTGTTTAGCCGACACCCTAACCGAGTCATGGAGTGACCCGAAGCTTATAGAGGTTGGTGGGCCTGGAGGGATTTGAACCCACGTCCACCTGGTTATGAGCCAGGTGCTCTAGGCCAAGCTGAGCTACAGGCCCAACCCTCTGTGATAACAGAGAACCCAAATATAAAAACATCCCCGCACCGGTAACAATTATAAAGCCGCTATAAGCTAACAATGGTACGCGCTCCTGTGGTGTAGACCGGCCAAGCATTCCGGCCTTTCGAGCCGGAGAACCCGGGTTCGAATCCCGGCGGGAGCACCAACATCAAACCCTTAATACGCGTCTCCAAACCATACAGAAGTGAATCGCTTTGACGGTCATAGACATAGCCAAGGAGCTGATAGCCTTCGACACCAGCGGGCCACCCACAAAGGAACAGCCGTGCGCTCAATGGATAAAGGACTTCCTCGAGGACATCGGTTTCGAGGCGGAGCTACAGGTCGTCGAGAAGGACCGCGCCAACGTGATAGGCAAGATAGGCCGGGGGAAGGGGCCGGGCCTAGTCCTCTCGGGCCACATGGACGTCGTCCTCGCCGGGGACCCGAGCCTCTGGAAGGTAACAGGTCCATTCGAACCGGTTGTTAAGGACGGGAGGCTCTACGGCCGCGGCGCCTGCGACATGAAGGGCCCGGACGCCTGCATACTCCAGGCCGTGAAGGAGCTGGCGAAGGAGAGCTACAAGAGGCAGCTCAGCGTCGTGTTCACGGCGGGCGAGGACACCGGCGGCTGGTACGTGACGAAGGTCATCGAGGAGAAGAAGATCACCACCGCCGACGCCATGTACGGCGTCATACCCGAGCCCAGCATGATGGAGATAATCCCCGTCCACAAGGGCAGCGGCGGAGCCGAGGTCCTCATCCACGGCAGGGCCGCCCACAGCAGCAAGCCCGAGCTAGGGATCAACGCCAACCAGAAGGCGGCCGACTATCTCTACGCCCTCAGGGGGCTCCAGAGCAAGCTGGACGAGACCAGGCACTCCCTCCTAGGACCCACCACCGTGGAGTGCACCATGATGAACGGCGGCTTCAAGTCAAACATAATCCCCGACCAGGCCAGGCTGACGCTGAACTTCAGGCTCATACCCGAGCACAAGGACCCGGAAGTGTCGAGGAAGTGGTTCGAGGACATAATCGCCTCTTTATCCTCAAAGGACCCAGAGTTCAAGGCCGAGCTGACCAGCCACAGAGCAAGCGAGCCCCTCAACGTCCCCCTGGACAGCCGGATAGTGACGACCCTCAGAGACATCCTGGGCACACGGATAGCGGGTGCGCCCTACTACACGGAGGCGGTGAACTACACGAGGGCGGGCATCCCCACGGTGATATGCGGCCCAGGCAGCATAGATCAGGCCCATACACCCGACGAGTACATCTCGCTGGAGCAGCTTGAGCTCGGCTTGTCGACCTTCAAGGAAGCCGTCAAACGTATCTGCCTATAAACAATCTTTCTTATTCACCTCAACATTGTGTATTACAAGTGTAAACATTCAGATTGCACACATGTCTGACCCATTATTCTCAACGTGAGAGAGTAACAAATAACCTTCGAAAAACAATCTATAACAACTTATATAAATGAAATAAATATAGAATTAAAATAGGCGAAGCAATTGAGTGACGTAAAGTTCGACTTAAAACCAGTAGAGAAAAAGCCGTCAAGAAAGTATAGAAAAGGCAGCAAGTATGACCCCATCATCGACAGCTTCCTAGAAAGTGAACACAATCTAGTAAAGGTAGAAGTGGCTGATAAAGACGCCAACTATCTGAGGACTCAGCTCAAGAAGAGAATCGACGCCCGTGATCTTCAAAGCAATATAGAAGTCTCAGTAGTGAATAATATCGCCTACCT
>Ga0307427_1001610_pt1 | contig 11466 bp, 11 predicted proteins | sample SalMarWE160190MG_FD_202162 | JGI IMG/M metagenome (GOLD analysis project Ga0307427, IMG submission 202162) | Salt marsh sediment microbial communities from the Plum Island Ecosystem LTER, Massachusetts, United States - WE1603-190 | ecosystem: Environmental > Aquatic > Marine > Intertidal zone >... | reverse complement strand
GCTTCTATAGCCTAAAGCTCTTAGATTGAATCCCCATAGGCGTATACGAAGCGGCTCAGTTCAACCTGATTGTATGCGGAATTTCACTACGCTCAACTCCGCATACAATCTTAAATGTTCTGCGGCGGGGTAGTTCTTTTTTGGCAGGAATTTTGCCGGATAATACACATATATGCCAATAAAGCAACAGAATGTGGACAATGCTTACCGTAACATACCAGGCAAGGAATTTCCATTTTGGACGCAGATGAACGCAGATTGTCAAGATTTTAAATATTTTAAGATAGTTATCTGTGAGTATCGGCCCGCCCTGGCGCGACATAGCAAGGACATAAGCCTGCTTTGGTATTAACACCAGAGCTTGGCTTTTATAACTAATCCTTGCATGCCAGGTCTGGGCCAGGGCGAAAATCTGCGTCCTAATTAATTTAAGTCCTTATACTTTTTCAATATTACAGCAATGGCAATGTATTCCACGAAAGTCGCACTCCCGATCCCGTCCCGGCTTCGGGGCGTTGTGTGCGGGACAGGAAAGCAGGTAGGCATAGAAGAGCCACCATGTAGGATTAGATTCCTCAGAGCGATTGTGCCACGGGGTTTCTGAATAGACTGAGTTACTAAAATGGCGAAAAAAAAGATTCTGGTTGTTGAGGATGAGGCCATTGTGGCCGCTGATATTAAAGGTACGTTAAAGGGCTTAGGCTATAATGTCCCTGCTATTGCCTTCTCTGGAGAAGAGGCCCTTAAAAAAGTAGAAGAGATACATCCAGATTTAATATTAATGGATATTGTCTTAAAGGGAGAAATGGATGGCATTGAGGCGTCACAACAGATCCGTGAACGCTTCGGTATCCCCGTGGTCTATCTCACCGCCTATGCAGATAGTACAATTCTTAAACGTGCAAAAATAACAGAGCCATTTGGCTACATACTCAAACCCTTCGAAGGTAGGGAATTACACTCTACCATCGAGATGGCCCTTTACAAACAACAGTCAGAGAAGGCCCTCAAAGACAGTAAAGAATTTAGCTCCAGCCTCCTGAATCACGCCCCCAATCCCATTATTGTTATCAATCCAGACACCTCAGTGCGGTATGTGAACCCGGCCCTGGAAAAAATAACAGGGTTTTCCTCTGAAGAGATTATTGGCAGAAAGACTCCCTACCCTTGGTGGGCAAAAGAAACACGCAAGGAAACAGAACGATACTTTAAAAAAGCCATGAAAGAGGGCGCACAGAAACTTGAGGAACTTTTTAAGAAAAGAAATGGTGAACAATTCTGGGTTGAGATAACTTCTGGGCCAGTAAGGAGTAATAAGGCGTTTGAATATTATCTGGAAAACTGGGTTGACATTACCAAACGGAAGAAGGCAGAAGAAGAACTTATTGAAAGTGAGACGAAGTATAGAGAACTTGTCCAGAATGCCAATAGCATTATCATTCGAAGGGACCCTCGGGGCACTATCACTTTTTTCAACGAGTTCGCCCAGGACTTTTTCGGTTACACCGAAGATGAGATCCTCGGCAAAAACGTAATAGGCACAATAGTGCCAGATATAGAGAGTACCGGTCGTAATCTTTCAGTAATGATTCAAAACATTGGGCTTCATCCTGAGAGATACTCGAACAATGAAAATGAAAATATGCGGCGTAATAGGGAGCGTGTGTGGGTGGCATGGACAAATAAAGCGATATATGACAAAGATGGAAACATTGTAGAAATTCTCTGCATCGGCAATGACATAACAGACCGAAGAAATCTCCAAGCCCAGCTGATGCATACCCAAAAAATGGAGGCTATTGGAACACTGGCAGGTGGCATTGCCCACGACTTCAATAATATTCTTTCTATCATCATCGGCTACACTAAGCTGGCACAAGACGAGGTACCTGAAGGCAGCCAGCTCTGGGAAGATTTGAGGGAAGTGTATCAGGCGGGCAATCGGGCACGAGACCTTGTGAAGCAGATCCTCACCTTTAGTCTCCAGGCGGAGCAGGAACGCACACCCGTGAAGATCCATCGCGTGGTCACCGAAACCCTCAAGCTCCTGCGTTCCTCGTTTCCTGCCACCATAGAGATCCGGACGCTCCTCGCTACAACTGCAACTGTTCTCGCTGATTCTACACAAATTGAACAGGTGATCATGAACCTCTGCACCAATGCGTACCACGCTATGCGTGAGCGGGGCGGGGTTTTGGAGGTGAGATTAGAAGAGAGTATGATTGAGGATGAGGCCTTTGCCCACCAGCTTGACCTCTCCCTCGGTCCTTACCTCTCCCTTACTGTGCTCGACACAGGCCACGGGATGGATAAGACGGTTAGAGACAGGGTCTTCGAGCCCTACTTCACCACCAAGAGAACAGGTGAGGGCACGGGAATAGGCCTTTCCGTGGTCCACGGGATCGTCAAAAGCTACGGGGGAGCTATCACGGTGGAAAGTGAGCCAGGCAGAGGGTCAATCTTTCAGGTGTTACTCCCCAGATTTAAAGGTGCGGTGGTGAGAGAGGAACACAAGGAGGTGGCCCTGCTTCCAAGGGGCACGGAGCGGATTCTCTTTGTTGACGATGAGCCGGCACTGGTCAATATTGGCAGAAGGATGCTGGAGGGCCTGGGTTATAAGGTGGTCACCAGCACGAGTGGTATCGAGACCCTTGAGGTCTTCAGAAAACAACCAGAGAACTTCGATCTCGTCATCACCGACATGACCATGCCGAAGATGACCGGTGATAAGCTGGCCACTGAACTCCTGGGTATTCGGCCGGGGATCCCGATTATCCTGTGCACCGGATTCAGCGAGCGCATCACAGAAGAGAAGGCAAAAGAGATAGGGATTCGGAAATTCGTCATGAAACCCCTGGTGATGAATGATCTGGCAGAGGTTGTCAGGGAGGTGTTGGATGCGTGATCCAACATCAAACATCCAACAATAAGCAACTTAAATCTGGCATAATAATTGCTGATAATAGAGTGAGTAAAGCTTCCCGCCGTTCCGGGCAGGGTATTCTTGGGATTTTGGTAAAAATATCAAGATGATATACATTTTGATGATTGTTGCATACATAATGCTGTAGTGGTTTTTCCATAGTAGTATGTACTTATTGCTATGGAATAAATTCCATAGATAGAGAATTGGTAGTCAGGCAGTCAAACATAGTGCTGGCTTGTCCCACATTTTTCAATGACAATTTAGTCCTGCCAGCTGTTAGTATTCCGTCAGATGAAATATCAAGAGGAAATGATATCCACGTAATTTATTCCCTCAATATACCCTTTAAAAGAAGAGTTAAGTTATTATAAACAAACAAAACAGTTGTGTTCTAATAGTGGATGACGAGAAAGAAATCTGTGTGCTTCTCTCCCGTCTTGTGAGAAAAGAGGGCTTTAAGACCCTGGTAGCGCATGATGGGGAAACCGCCCTAAAGCTCATTGTCTCTGAAAGACCCGATCTTTTACTGGTTGATTTCAAAATGCCGGGAATGAATGGTATGGAGTTGCTGAAGCGCTCAATGGAAATAGATTCCGACCTTCCAATCGTTATGATCACCGCATATGCCGACATTAAAGGGTCTGTGGCGGCAATGAGGGCAGGTGCTCACGATTACCTCGCCAAACCTTTTGAAAATCTTGAGGTGATTCGGGTGGTACATCGCGCCCTAACCGAACGGAATCTCAGGAGAAAGATCAGCCAGCTCACAAATCAGAGCCAGGAAGTGTACCGGCTCAACGAAATGATGGGGCCAAGCGATGTAATTTACCAGCTTATTTTTAAGATCAATCAAGTGGCAAAATCAGATTTTACTGTGCTTATCCAGGGAGAAACTGGATCAGGTAAGGAGCTGGTAGCCCAAGCAATACATCAGAGCAGCAATCGATCAGGAGGCCCCTTTATCCCGGTAGATTGTGGTGCAATTCCAGAGACGCTTTTGGAAAATGAATTGTTTGGACACGAAAAAGGGGCCTTCACGGACGCAAAGCTTCAAAAATCTGGAAAAATCGAATTAGCCAGAGATGGTACTTTGTTTCTAGATGAGATCTCCAACATGCCTTTACGTTCTCAGGCTAAGCTTTTACGCGTACTTCAGGAAAAAAAGGTCTACCGAGTGGGTGCAACCAAGCCCATAAAAATCGATATCCGTCTGCTAGTTGCCAGCAATATAGACCTCTTTGCTTTAACTGAATCAGGATCATTCCGCTCTGATCTCTTTTTCCGATTGAACGATCTCAGCCTTAATGTTCCAGCGCTGCGAGAACGTAAGGAGGATATCCCTTACCTGGCAAAACGCTTTCTAGATCAAACCAGTTCAGAATTGAATACCAACGTGAAAAGGTTTTCAAAATCTGCCATTGATACATTATTAGCGTACGATTGGCCTGGAAATGTCCGGCAGCTTCGATCCACTATCCGCCGCGCTGTGCTCCTTGCCGATGATATTATTACTGAAAAGCATATCGATGTAGAAAGGCATGCTATGCCAGGTTTGATATTTAAGCAGGAAACACAGAAGGTCCCCTTGGGAAACCTTTCACTTACAAAGATTATACGCAGCAATACCATTGCTTTGGAGCGAGAAATCCTTATCAAGGCATTAGAACATACTGGCGGGAATAAAACCAGGGCAGCCCGTCTTCTCATGATAGATTATAAGACCCTTCGTACAAAGATAAAGCAGTTAGATATATCCATAGGTCGAGGTATATAAAACTTAGTAGCCGTTCACGGTTGAAAAATTTAGAAGGAATAAGCAATTCCGGTATTTGAATACAAAAGGGGCTAGCCTGTATAATGAGATCTATTCCGCCGAGGACCATTCTGGATAGTTACCGATCACAAGGCAAACAAAAAGGCCAACGCCAGGGAACTCGACCATCTTCGAGCTTCGGACTTGGAGTGAACTTGGGGGGAAATCGGTTTGTGCATTTCCAAAAAGGTAAGCCTTTGGCTAAGCCTACATACTCAACAGGGCTATTTAAAAAGCCTCGGAACTGGAAATTCCAGACAAAACCTCTATTTAAAAAAGTAAAGGAGCCACTGGTCGATATTTTTCACGAGGCTGAGGAAGTAATGATCGTCATTGATCTGGGGGGATTCCGGCGAGGCGATATCTCACTGAGCATGAAGCAGGAAGAGTATTCCATATTCGCCAAACGAGGGGATCAGGAGTTTCGAGAAAAAATTACCCTACCACCAGAGGTAGACATCGAAGAATGTCAGGAAAATTTTAGGAATGGAGTGCTTGAAATTATCTTGCCACGAAAAAAGGCCGATTTATCGTGAGCATGGCATCGCACAGTGCAAAGCACAGAGAGTAAATCGTTATGTACTTGGCGCTATGCAATAATATCTCTGTGATGAGAAAATATGATTAAAGTATAAACATATGAGGGAAAAATGAAAACAAGCTCGGCAGAACAAAAACAGACGATACTCATCGTAGAAGATGACAAGGCAATGCTTGATATGCTTAAGCGAATTCTCTCACGCAAGGGTTATGTGACCCTAATAGCGGAAAGCGGCAACAAAGCGGATGATATTTTATCCAAATTTAGACCAGACCTGGTTATCTTAGATTTGAAATTGCCAGACTGCAACGGTATTCAGGTATTAGAGCAACTTAAAGCCAGAGATGAGACCATCCAGGCCATCATAGTCACCGGCTATGGTTCCAAAGAGGCCGTTCGAAGTGCAATGGAGATTGGGGCTTTTGATTTCCTCACCAAACCATTTGAAGTTCATGAATTGTGCGATGTTGTTCAAGATGCCCTTGTATCAGAACCTACGATGACAAGTCCATTAACTTAAAAGTTCTACTATTTATTTTGGCAATTTGGCATGTTTACGAATCGCGATAACCTTAATAAAAATCTGAATATCCAAATCCGAAATCCCTGGCCCAGACCCTCCTGTCCCGATACAATCGGGATGGGCATGTGTCGGGCAGGCTTCAATCGAAAATTGACAATTTAGAGGGGAGTCAAAAGATGAACCAGCTTACTGAAATAATGATAAGTCGATTAGAAAAGAAGGGAGTTCAGTTAGACATTATGCCGGGATTTATCAGGGATTTGGTTAATACTATATCTATTGATCATCAAACCAACCTTCAAGAACTGAACAAAAAGCTTCATTTATTAGGCTGGGATGATTTTGAACTGGATGAATATACCCTGGAGTTGATCATAGCGAGTTTTGAGACCGGAAGCTTAAGCAAACGAGGGACAATATAAGACCGTAACCGTTCAGGGTTCAAAGGTTTAGGGTTCAAGCAATTGAATATTGAATATTGTCAATTGACTATTAGTTTTTTCAATCTTCAATAGTCAATAGTGAAAGGTAACCCTGAACGGTGAACTCTGAACCCTTGAACCCTGAACCTGGGGACGTCTACATAAGACCTTTGCATACGCCGAAAAACCCATAAAAATAGAGATATAAACATGGCAAAAGTTTCTAACAATGTTTCCTCTGAACGTTACGAAAAGCTTTATGCAATGCTGTTGGAGGCCATTTCTTCCTCAGTACTGCTGATCGACGAGGACACGCGTATTGTCTCCACAAACCGAAATTTTCTGGAAAAGAGCCGGCGCTCCCTATCTAACACTATTGAGCATCAGTTGAAAGAAGTATTTCCACCAATCATTTTCGATCATATGGACATTAAGCAAAGCATGCTTCAGGTCTTCGAGAAGAACCAGCCAACCAGAGGAAAGCAGATGACCTACCAGGTACCCGGGCTTCCAATGCGGGTTTATTACTACCGCATCCTTCCCTTCTCCTGGGATGGTGTTGTTGAGTATGCCATGCTCATTATGGACGATGTGACCGAACAGGTGCGGTTGAGCGAGGAGGTCCGTGGGGTAGAACGTCACCTGGCGAGCGTGATCGAGAGTGCCAGCGATATCGTTCTCTCTACTGATATTGAGGGAAGGATTTCGACCTGGAATAGGGCAGCCAGGAAGCTCTCTGGTTACTCCTTCTATGAAGTTAAGGATAATTTCTTATTCGAGTATTGTACTTCAGATCATCAGGAAGAGGTAAAGAACGCTTTCGCCAGCATGAAGGCGGGAAAGAGTTCTCAAATGGCTGAATGGGGGATCATTACAAAGCAGGGGTATAGTATTCAGGTCTCATGGGTCCTTTCCCCTATGAAGGATGATTCTTTCAAAACAGTAGGAATCGTAGCAGTAGGTAGAGACCTGACAGAGCGCAGGAAATTTGAGGCTCAGCTTTTTCAGTCCCAGAAGCTTGCCGCATTAGGGGTGATGGGTGGAGGTATTGCTCACGAGATTCGAAACCCTTTGGCAATCTCTTCGTCTGCTGCTCAGTTTCTCATGGATAGTACTATTACCCCGGAGTTTCGGAAGGAGTGTGCCGGGAAAATTCAAACAGGAATCAAGAGGGCATCCATCATTATCGAGAACCTTTTGAGGTTCGCCAGGCCCTCTGAGAAGGGTGAAATTGCACAGGTCAATCTCATCCCTCTCCTCAAAGAAACGCTGAATTTGGTCAAAAACCAGGCCAAGATTCAAAAGATAGAGACGACATCACATTTTCCTAAAAAGCGCGTACTGATCAACGGCAATGGAAGCCTTCTTCAACAGGTATTTATGAACCTTTTCCTTAATGCCATCAATGCCATGCCAGATGGGGGAACGCTAGGCATCTCCACAGAGATAATGGACAATGAGACTGTGGTTAGCATTGCAGACACGGGGAATGGTATCTCTAAGCTGGAGATTGATAAAATATTTGATCCCTTCTACACAACGTCACCTGTGGGAAAAGGAACGGGATTAGGTCTTTCTATCTGCTATTCCATCGTGAAGCAGCACCTGGGCAACGTTGAGGTGGAGAGCGTTGAAGGGGAAGGGAGTACATTCATGGTGAAGTTACCTGTTCTGTAGTTGGAAACTTGAAACTGGAAACTTGAAACTGGAAACTGGAAATTTGAAACTGGGAGCCTGTCCAAGAAAGATCTTCATGTCATTTCGACTGAAAGGAGAAATCTAGAACTTACCTATTTTCAATACAATAAGATTTCTCGCTACGCCCCGCCCGCCTCGCCTAAGGCGAAGCCGATGGCGGGCAGTTCGAAATGACAACTTTGTTGAGTTCTCGGACAGGCTGCTAGGAGGGCTGAGAATGAAAGAAATTCATGAGCTGGACGTTTACAAACTGTCCGAACATCTTTCAGATCTCATTTGGTATGGCTTTGATAAGTGGTCTGTTAAGACCCAAAACACTATTGGATATCAGATAATACGATCTTCCGACAGCATTGCAGCGAATCTGGCTGAAGGTTATGGAAGGTACACTCCTGCGGACAGGAAGAAGTTTTACCTTTATGCACGGGGCTCTTTTGAGGAGACCAAAGCATGGTTACGAAAAGCACTTAGGCGAAAAGTTATTTCCTCAGATGAAGAAGAAGCTAAGTACAAAGAAATAATCGATGAACTTGGACCGAAACTCAATGCTTTTATCAAAAGTACGAAATAATTGAATGGTATCAATCCAAGTTTCGAGTTTCTTTCCGAGCCGTAGGATCTACGAGCCGGAGGCCAATTTCCTATTTCCAATTTCCAGTTTCCAGTTTCAAATTTCAAGTTTCCAGTTTCAATTTTCAAGGAGGAAGTATGAGTGGAAAAAGGGACTTATTTCTCATCGTGGATGATGAGCCGGATATGTGCTGGGCATTGGAGCATATGCTCAAAAGAAATGGGATCTTATCAAAAAAGGCCTTAAATGGCCAGGAGGCAATCAGATTGATAGAATCGAATCGCTTCCGTATCGCATTCCTTGACGCCAAACTGCCGGACATAGAAGGATTAGACCTGGCAAAGGAGCTTCTAAAGATTGACCCTGCTATTCATATCGTAATGATTTCAGGTTACTTTTACCAGGACGATGATGCTGTGCGGAAAGCCATAACAGAGGGGTTGATCAAGGATTTTATTGGCAAACCCTTCGATCATGATGAGATCCTTAAGGTTATCAAAAACGCAAACCTTTCATGACCTTTGCTTACCACGCTTACAGCGGCTCAAAATCATTCCTCAACTCAGGATGTTTTTTGAGTATTCTCCGAAAGGCCCTAAGAAAGGTTTTGCCCCATACAAGTGTTCTCATTCGGCAATTTCTTTCATAAGGTCATCACCAGTACCACGACTCACCTCTGCTCGCTTATATTCTTCTCTTGCTCTTTTGATATTCTCGCTGATAACTTCTCTTCTCCGCTCTATGAGTCGATGCCGAATAATGTCGATAAGGTTTTCCTGTTGATGTTCTGGCAATGCCTCAACTATATCGAGAACCTCTTGAAATATTATAGTGTGCTGACTAACCATTGAGGACCTCCTTTTTAAAAATGTCTACTGGGAGCCTAAAAAAAGATAAGGTTACTGTCAAAGAATAAACTCAACTATCACCCCCGCAAGGGGTGGCTTCTATTTCACTGCGGTCAAAAAATCAGGACAAACGTCTCGGAAATTGTATAACTTATTGAATTTATAATGTTTTTTTATGTTACCGAAAATATGGTACCCACATGGAATGATTGCCCGCCCTGATGCGACTTGCCTGAAATACGATGTTGTTTCTGTAATATTTTTTGACCAGGAGTTATAGAACTCAGGCCTTGTGAATCAGGCCTGCCCGCCATCCGGCAGGCGGGTCTGGGCCAAGGAGTGTTGGAGTACTGGAGTAATGGATGGAAAAAGCGTAAAAATATCTTTTTCTTATTCCTCTCCTTCACTTTGTTCAGGACAAGTTTACCCATCACTCCAATACTCCATTGCTCCAATACTCCAATTGCGGCGAAGCCCCTAAGTTATATTACTAAAACCTTACCATGACGTTTGGACACTAATAAGGAATTGGACCTCCAAGAGTAGGGAAGTTATACCAGAGAGTTTATTACCTAATTTTCCATCTTTGTAAATCTCCCTACTGCTTGATCCTGTTTTATCTTTAAAATCTCAACACTTACAAAAAAAATAATGTATTTTGTCTATTTGGTATGAATTTCGCTTATTAAATTGTTAAACAGGTTGGCATGGCTAAAGTAAGGCAAGTATTGCTAACCAAAATTAACTAAGAAAGGAGGTGAACAGTTATGGCAGTAGAAAAAGCAATCGCTTCTTCAAGTTTGGTCGAGGTAGTTGACAGGATTCTCGACAAGGGCGTGGTGATTGATGCATGGGTCAGAGTTTCTCTGGTTGGCATCGAGTTACTCGCCATTGAGGCAAGGGTTGTGGTAGCAGGCGTTGAGACCTTCCTGAAATATTCCGAGGCCATTGGCCTTACAGCTACCGCGTAACGTATTATTAATTTAATGTGGAAGGGAGATTGCCAGATATCCTTGAGATCGTAAAGGCGTTAGTAACCCCTTTACCATTAATAGGGATTTCAAAAGGCAAAACTCGAGCATATCTGAAATCTCCAACAGTAGTTTGGAAGACCGTAAATAAGTCTGACAATACTCCCTTCAACACGTACTGGGAATTATCAGATTTATTTGCGGTTTTTATTGCATGATCATGAGCGACAGAGTCACGTTGTATAAAATCACCGCTTATACCAAGTTGCAATCATGTCATTGCGAGGAGCGAAGCGACGTGGCAATCTATCCTATTGAGATTGCTTCACATTCGTTCGCAATGACGTCTATAAATAGTAGCCGTTTGAATGCAACTTGGTATTCCAGCTCGGAGATAACGAAGTGAGGTTATTTTATGGAGGTCAGAGAGGATTTAAGGGAATTAGCCAACAGCATCATCGACTCCTATGAAATGCGCGTGAGCACAGTCAGCACCTTGATGGACCAGGCATATCATTTTCTTAAAAGTTTTCAGACAGAGCTTGAGAACATGATTATCCGGGTGAGGGATAATCTTGCAAAAGCGGAAAGCCTCAGGAAGAAGGACTTTGATCGTATGATCACTGATATTATTGAACGCCGTCGCGAGAAAGAGGAAGAGGCGAAACAGGGCCTCAAGCTCTTCCAGGAGCAAGAAAAGGAAATGATTAGCCGGCTCAGAAAGATTATTCTCGATGGAAAAGGATCAAGCCTGGAAGACATAAATGCTATTAAAGACGACATCTCCGGAAGACAGAAGGAACGTGAGAAAAGCATAATAAAAGAGCTCAAATGTTTTCAGATCGAGCAGGAAGAGCTTAAGGCTGCCCTTAAAAATCTTCTATCAAAGGGAGAAGGGCTCAAATTTAAAGACTTCAAGATCATGCTCAAATCCTTGAGGGCTCAGCAGAGCGATCGCGATGCAGAGCTCATCAAGATTCTGGATGAGTTTGATGTGGTCAGGGATAAGGTTCAAAACCAGTGGCAGACAGTGGCAAGGGTGAGTAGTTAGGCAATTGAAAATTGAAGATTGAAAATTTAAGAGTGAAGGAATTCTGTTAATTTTATATGAATTAATGGATCGAAGCGATTCCACAAATATTCAATATTCAAT
>Ga0307427_1001608_pt1 | contig 11477 bp, 13 predicted proteins | sample SalMarWE160190MG_FD_202162 | JGI IMG/M metagenome (GOLD analysis project Ga0307427, IMG submission 202162) | Salt marsh sediment microbial communities from the Plum Island Ecosystem LTER, Massachusetts, United States - WE1603-190 | ecosystem: Environmental > Aquatic > Marine > Intertidal zone >... | reverse complement strand
GGTCATGGGTAAAGGTATATCCAGAAGTAGTGGTATTGCCATCATAAATTAAAGTTTCGGTATTCCATGCAGAATCAGGGTCATCAAAACTTGTAGGGCTTGTCCATTTACTACCACTATGCACCGTCAGTGGAACTTGATAATCAGTACCAGCACCAACTTGTCCTGTTATTGGGATTAGCTTTCTATAGGTATAGCCTTCAAGCCAATCGCCACAATCGGCATCCCCGGGGATTGGTATCAGAAGAAATCCTACTATTAGCAGTATTGCTAGTAATGCTTTTAGTTTGGTGTTCATTATGTCTTTATTGCCTTCAAGGATACCGTCACCCTCGTGATGTTAGAACATGAGTCCACATTGTACGCTAGGATATCCCCCGCACTTATGCTGGTTGTCCAGTTTGTTAATGCGGCATCCTGAGACTTCTGTGCTGCGGTAATTGTTGGCGGTGTTGCTGAGGTTATTGAATCGGCATTAGTCGGTGGGAAGTTGGCATAGATATCCTTCCAGATGTCCACAACCACCGAGCCCGTTTGGTCTGCCTCCATAGTAACCCGTTGGATAGTGCAGTCGAATGGTATTTCAAGGTGTCCTTTTTCTCCTGGGGCAATCGCCGCACAGACACCATCTATAACGAATGTAATGCTAACGAGTTTCACGTCTGAAGGTATATCGGTGTCGGCTAGCTGCCTATCCTGCCAATATCCTAAGCCCATAGAATATGACAGGAAATCGCCATCGGCCGGCGATGTAGCGTTGACATTTGCCAGCTCGCTTATATTACAGATGTTCAAATCTCCGCAGACAAATGTATCCTCTGGGCGCATCTTGAACTCACTATCGGCGACATCCCAGTAGAGAATATAGCCTTGCAGAAGCGAGGCGTTGACATTACTTAGTTGGTGGAGTCCTAAGTTTGCTCCTATCTGCAGTGCGACTGAGGTTAAAAGCTGGTTCAGCCAATTACCGCTGTAGCTATCGTATATTAAGAAGTCATAGTTAGTCGGTGCGGTTATGACGACATCCCCGAGGTTAGTTAATGCACAACTACCTAAATCTGTGCAGTTGAACACATCCTCTGGTCTCGCTTGCCACTCGCCAGCAGTATTATTCCAGTAGACAATCCAGCCTTCCGCCGGTGCGGATATGTTGATGTCTCCAAGGTCGGTGAGGTTGCAGATACTTAAATTGCTACAATTAAATGCTACGGAGATACTCTCCGCTACCCACATCCCGGTGGCGTTGTCCCAGGTGAGTGTTTGGTTATCCAAGGGCGCTGTGGCATTTACGTCTAATAAGTCATCGAGGTAATGGACTGCTCCGTAGATAGTGGCAACGGCGTTTACGTGTTTGGGCAACCCTGGGATAAGAAATAGCACTCCGATGAGAAGGATAGCTGTTAAAACCGTCAGCCTTTTATTCTTCACTACTGGCTACCCTTACATATCCTGACTGCACTAGGGACCTGACTATCCGCTGCACATCAGAGTCATTGTGTCCTGTCCTGTTGGCAATCTCAGATATGGTGCATGGACCTTCATCCGCTATTGTCGTCAGCACATCAAACTTGCTACCCTCCAACCCAAAGTTGTTGGTTTTCTGCTTACCCAATGGTGTCAATACAAGCGGTGTTCCCTGCCGGATAACGACACGCTTCCGCTTAAAAAATTGATGCCGCGGTAGCTTAAACTGCGGTAGATTTATCTTTGTTGTCATATCCCCACCTCAATCTTCCTTTTACGCAGTATCGTCTGTGGATTCCAACTGTTGTACATCTCCCCGTATTTTTTTATTGGAGTAATGAGCCTGACCTCCTCACATGTTCTCGCATCTCGCCCTTTTGCCATTACACGCATTTCCTGTGGGTCGTAACTACAGATAAGTTCTACTGTTACCTGCCGGCCAGCATCCTTGTCTATCTGATTCTTGAACGGTGAAATCATCACTACTGTTATATGGTAATGCCCATATGTTTGGAGAAAATCAGTATAGGCTAGTACCTCTTTTTTAGATGGAGTCCTGCTACGCAGGTTCTTGTATGCTTCATCCAATACCAACGTTGAATCTATGAGGTCATAGCCAAGTTTTTGCTTGACTTTCTCCCGGAGTGCCACATTATCCAGCCCATCAAGAACGCCACTATCTATTAAATCACCAAATGACTGTAGCATCTCAATGAAATTATATGCAGGCAGAAACTCGTAATAACCGAATGAATCATAAGGGCGGAAATCTATAATGGGTGTCTTGTTAAAATACTTCCGTAGATTGTGCGAAATCGAGATTGAGGTTGCTGTTTTGCCACTACGAGCTATGCCACGTAGCCAAATAAATGCATCGGTCAAGGGAGCAAAGAACTCTAACTCCCTCCTCTCCTGCTTACTTAGCCGAGTGAAGTCTACTGTATCCCTCTTTGCTACTACTACAGCCATATTAGTCTTGCCCTAACGCTAATTTCCGGCTCTCCTCCTCTATATCCTTATCCACCTGGATTTGCGAAAGTCCTAGAGCTTCCCCTATCAACGATCTGTTCCGACTACGCATTATAATATTGAACCACTTTACAAGTAGCTCCGAAAAAAGCACTAAGCTATTGGGGTTCTCTATGCGTATCTTAATAAATTCATTTCGGGCACATTCCACCGCTAGCGGAACAATCAGCCTGTCAGGTGTCTCTGTCATCTGCGGTAACATCTTCTCATCAGGGCTTATAACAGTCTTAGAAAGCCATTGCACGGCCCCGCGTTTGTCCTCAGATCCAAAAGACACATCATCTCCATTACTTTCCACCTTATCCTCTACTGCCTTAAGGCGCTCCGCAATAGTCTTGAGCGCCTGCCCTACTGTTTCCATATCCTGCTCAATATCGACTAATGTGTATTCCTTCTTCTTTTTAGACATGACCTACCCCTTATAAACCATAAAGATTCAGCAGATTCCCTACTTGGCCCGACAGCTTGAATATAAATAAACCCAGCACCACCAACCCTACTGCGAGCCCGGCGCAGATGATTATTACTGTTTTGTTGTTGCCGGCGGTTTCAAGTGCATGGATAATATCCTCCTGCCTAGTTGCTGCCATCATCCCTCGCAGTGTTTGCAATGTGGAACTTTCATTCTGCAGATTAGCCATAAGTTGTGGTGAGAATATTGGTGGGTTTTTATTTGGATCAAATGGCTCGCCATCACCTTCCCCATAAACAACAGAATCAACTGTAGCCTGTAAGCACTGGGGGAATAGCGGCGGATAGAGAAAGGGGCGTGTTTTGTCACCACGAATGAGATAAACTATAGGTTTGGGATTATTTGGAAAAAGCCCCGGCGGTGGTATTACTCGCTCACCAGCAATCTTACATAGCTTGTCTACCCTCCCACCAGCCTTCGGAATGAAGGTAGCCCACACATGACCGATAACGGCCTTCTGAAACTTGTCGCGCAGATAAAAGAAATAACAAAACCCTATTAGAATTAGAACAAGAAATGAATAAACATAAATTTGTACCACTTAATCCTATTGCAACCTCCTTTTTGGCCTACTAAATCATAGGCTATCATTCAGTAAATTATACCATATTTGGTATTCGCTCCCAAATTTCGCACACTTTTATTTGACGCGAATTACCTCCTATCGTTTACCTTTACTCTGTGTCGGCTTGCAGCCACCTCTTTTCAACCCACCTCGCCTTACGCTTGGTCTTGGAGACCTTGCTCTTGGTCCTCTACCATCTCTATCTGGCATAATTAGCCTCCTTTTTATCTGACTCTAACAAATACTGAAAACATACCGCCTTCAAGTATTACCCGCGCTTTGCGCCCCTTTCGTCTTTCTCGTGCCGCCCTTTTCTGGGCATCCCTTTTTGTGAGTCCGTGTTCAATCCGCACATAAGACCGGCCTGTGAGTTTCCTTGCATGGGGTAATCGTGCCATAAGCCCTCCTTTCTATATCGTATGTCTCATCCTTCTCAGTGCATCCGTAAGGTTGCCACCATTCCCGCTCAATAATTTGTGGCGCATCATCTGTGTCACCTTTGCCCGGTCCCGCGTGGGCATCTGTACGATTTCGTAATCCCCGGTTATCTTCTCCATGGCTATACTGCCCGCCTCGCGGTCATCATTGTACGGGCCGAGCAATACCATTCTGCCGTCCTGCTTGGTGACTATGTACGAGTAATTCGGCCCGATGTGCGGCCTGACATACTTCTGACCCTTGGCTCGGTCTGCCAGCTCCTGCGGTGACATTATCCGCCTACTCATCTGTTCTCTCGCCTTTTTATCTCTTTCCAAAAACCACTAACGCCACCTATGTTCCTTGTCAGGGCTGGTTCTCTGCGCCTTGCCCCTATATGTGAACCCGACTTGCCTACTGCCCATGCCCTTATCTCACTCAACTCATGGTTTACAAGCGCCCTCTTCAAATCGGGATGCCTCTTTAGTATCGGGTCAAGATAGACAACAGCGAAAGCAGTCGTACCAACCCCTTTCGGCTGGCGAACCGTGTACCGGATAGGCTCTTCACCTCTCCTGACACGCTTGTAGTATTTGTAGGTAATCTTTAGTGGCACTCGTTTCATCTTACCGTACCCACTTTTGCCATTATTTTTGTGTTCTTTGCCCTGCCGGGATGTCGTTTTTTGTATATCTTGATCCTCTGCAACGCTTCTTTGTCCTTTGGATGCCTGAAACTATACTCAGGAATAGCCAGCGTTCTCTTTATCTGCCTGGCATGGTAATCTAAAGTGGCGTAGTTGATGCCCTCTACCTCTTTGTACTCAATCTCTCGCTCAGGTAGGGTAATGTCTGCCACAACCCTCTTGGTCACTATGGATTTTATTCTAAAAGTACCCTTGTGTTTCGCCGGCTTGACGGTGAAATAATTGCCCTCATATTTCTTCTCCAGGACTTCCTCAAGTTTCTTGGCTGTTGCCCGGGGAGTAAGAGAGAATATGTCCCAGTCCTCAGTAGCCTTGTCCAGCCAGGCGGGTAGATAAGCGTTAAGCGCCTTCCCTCCGTGGACAACAAGAGTGCCGTCTGCTTTCAGCCGGCCTTTTATAACCCTATCGGTGGTCTCCGGGCTCAGTTTATAATACCTTTCAGCCTTTTTCAGATTTGTTGTCATTCTTCTTTGGTATGAGCTTGCCAATTATAACTACGCAAATACCTAGTAGTAGGTATATGTAATGCACTATAAATAATTGGTTTAGTAGTATCCCTCGCCCAATTAGATAGCCAGCCCAGCCTATAAGTATCCCCCCGATTACATAGCATATAACCTTTTTAATCATCTTACCCCCGATATACCCGGTGTTGTTCTGGTCCGCTGGTGTCTATCACGCTTGAAGAATATCTTGGGCTTGCTTTTCTTTTCCCAGGGTGTCCTGATAATCACATCCATTATTCCCATATCCCTTAATACCTCGGGAGGTACATAGCCGTGCTTGGCGATGATAGACCGTGCAGCCGACCTCGGCCCGCTAAAATATTTCACCCCTGCCAACGGCTTTCTACTATTGATGATATTATCTACCCCATAGGGCGGGTATATTAGCTTGTAGCACCAGCCCTGCTTCCAGGCTATAATCCCCTCTCGTTGCTTTTTGGTTAATCGCGAGAGTGCAACTTGAGGCGGAATCGGGGGAGGCTTCTTGCCTATTGGTGCAGGTGAAGGGGTAGGAGTAGGGGCTGGAGCTGGTGATGGATAAGGCGATGGTGATGGGGGTGATGGATAAGGCGATGGTGATGGGGTTGTCTTAGGGCTTGGGCTGGGTGCGCCTGATGGACTGGGGCTTGCTGAAATAGACGGTGATACGCTCATACGAGGGCTGGCTGATGGCGAAGGGGATATTTTAGGCGATGTTATTTTAGGCGATACTACCCCTGATATACTACCAAGCTGGGCAGGAGATAAACTTAATGCTGCACTACTGGAAAGGGCATAAGGTGAAATTGGTGCTGAAATTATCTTCTTCAGGCTACCCGAAACCGATGCCGTCAGCGAGCTTGGAACATGGATAGTGATGGTAGGGGATGCCTTAGTAGGTACTTTTAAGGGTGTAAGCCTGTAGCCAATCATGTCTGATGGGGTTTTGCTGGCAATTGCACTCATTGCCTTTGTGATTCTAGGCAATACCTTGGAAAGCTCTGCTTGTGTATAGCCCATTGCCTTTGCCCACGATGCAGCCCACTTATCTGCAATCTTCTGCCCTTTGAGGGTTCGTAGGACAACGTAGAAGTCAGCGGCATCTTTTGGTACTCCTGGTTTTGCTATTCCCCGTGCCGGTGGTCTAAAGGCAGTCCCCTTTGGTGTTTGCCTGACCCTTAGTATAGTATCAGCCTTCCGTACACCTGATTCGGAAAGCCTCATGATGCTGATTTTAACCGAACCTGGGTATTTAACCGTTATGGCAGGTTCGGCAACTAGCCTACCATACGAGTATTCGCCGGTAACATCTAGCTTAGAGCCTGGGATTTGTGATACGTCAGGTTTTATCTCTGAGGAATGTATGTCTGCTATGTGTTCCCACTTCCCTTTTATGTATTTCTCAACCAGCAAGGGATTATCAGGATTGATACGATATTGGCGACTGCCCGGTAGCTTCCGCAATGCCCTCAATAGCTCTTTGGCAAAAGCCAATGATTCTTTTGCACCTACATTCAAACCAATGTCCCAATCGTGTATTTGTCGCCATCCCCGGAGTTCGGGGGTAAGCTGTGCCTTGATTGTAGGGCTACCATAGAGCAAGTCAACCTGATCCACGTGTTTGCTGTGTTCGGAGATTTTCTTTAGAAAGACATTAACCTCGTCAGCGTCAAGACGTGCTGTAGGCTCAATCAGAGCTTCTTTTGATAGAAACGGGGACTTCTTGCCGGCAAACAAGTTTCTGCTCTTTAGTGTTTGCACCAAATAGTCAATCTGCTTCTTTGAAAAGCCCGCTGCCTTTAACGCCTTAGTATTGACAAAGACCTTTGTCTCTAGCATCGAACCAGGGTGATAGCCTTCCCGAATAAGCCGAGCCTCCGGTAAGGTGATGTTCCTGGCCCCAACAACAAACTTGCCTCCTGACCGACCGATTACTGGATTCCGTGCTATCGCAAGCCCCTTCCAGGTGGTAACATCACCCCTGACTGTGGGTATCTTCCCCGATGTGATTTTAATGCCTCTGGCCACCGAGCCTAGAAGCGGTAGGCCATATAACAGAACAGCACCTACCCCGAGCCCTTGTTGAACGGGTGTTAATTCAGACCAATGCTTCCTAGTCTCATACCCAACTAACCCAGCTCCAGTAGTGGATATCCCTGTTACTATCCCCCTACCAGCCAGTGAACCTACTAACGCACCTGGTACAAAGGCCGTGCCTATTAGTGCTGCATTAACACCGGTAAGCGCCCATTCCACTTTTGAGATATCATCTATGGTATACTCCTTCCGAATTGCTTTGGTAGCAGGGAATAGCATATTTAGCGGGGTAAGAGCCAGCCCTTGAAGATAGACTGCGCCACCTTTGTAATAAAGGTCTTGTTCTGCCGATGTCATTCTCTGCAATACCGCATCCCTTGCCTGGAGTACTGCAATATACAAGCCATAGTTAGAACCAGGGTCAGCTTTCCCCCATTCCTTTTCAGTCATACCAGCCCTTACAAAGCCTGGGTATGGATTATCCTTTAGCCACTCTTTAATAACCCTGCGCTCGGCGATGTCTTTAGCTTCCTCTATCGAGTTGTACTTGGCTACTGCTGCAAAGTATCCGCCAAACCCCTCTGATTTCAGTATCTCCTGGCAGCCTTTAGGCTGTTTATCAAAGTCCTTTTTTGTGATATATGTACCGTCAGGCAAGGCGATAATCTCACCAGTTGTTATTTTAGTCTGCCACTTCTTTGCATCCTCAATATCTGTTTTGGTGAATCCTGCAGCAAGTAAGATATTGTCAGATACTCCACCTTCCCGGGCTGCTGCTATGTCGTAGGTGGTAGTGGGTGTGTAAACCTCCCTACCCTTTTTGGGGAACAGTTCGGCACTCTTGAAGGCTGAAAGTTCCTTCAAAGTTATTACTCCAGCTTTGTAGGCTTCTTCAGGTGTCTTATAAGTAGTCCCATAAGGTGCTAGTGTCTTTTTAATGCCAGTTTCAGCAGCCCACACTTGAGCGGGTGCAAAGTTTTCAATAAACCTCTTGACACCGTATTTATTCAGATAAACTTGGGCATCTTTGTCCAGTTTGTCATAGTCCTGCTTGTACACCCACTCGCCACTACCCAGCTTAAAAGTCTCATTCTCTTTTGTAGGCGGAATATAAACCCACTCATTATGCCTCTGCACCAGGACACTACCCCCGGGGACTTCGCCCTTCTCCATAAGTTCAACCAGATATTCCTTTGCCTTTTCGTAATTCTTCTCCGTGCAGTAGGGTATCCCTTCTCGCTTCGGTACAGGGATAAACTTGGCAAGGCTCACGCTGCTTATATCCTTGCGAGTGCCTTCGTATTCGCCTATCACCTTGCCGTGCAGGTCCATTAGCTTGTTATCTGCCCCGATATAGCCGACAATCTCGCCTGTGTCTGTGTTCCTGATAGCACCACCACCAACGACCTCAAACTCCCCTTCCACTTCGGTGACATCGGGTAGGATAACCGGCACTCTTGTTCGTGGTATAGGCGCGCTTACCGCTTTGGCTTCCTTCCAGGCCTCTACACCGCCTGCTGCCTTCGCTTGCGTCAAAGCCCTTACAGACATCCCACTATCAGGCTCTACGCCAAGTTCTTCTTGCAGCCTCGCCTTCTCTGCTTCAACCCCTTTCCGCTTGCGGACTACGGTGAATGTCCGCTTTGAGGGGTCAAGGCATTTCCAGTGTGAGCCAGTCCACTCGTAGGTAGTGCCGTGCATAAACCTGCGATCACCAACTCTAGGCTTGCCGGTAAATTTAGGCTTCACTGGTGGCTTCGGCAATGCCGATCTTGGCATCTTTGGCATCCCTGGCATACTTGGTATCGCCATTATTCTTCGTTACCCCCTCCGTCTCGATGCCCGCCTATCTTCCCTGTCAAAAATGCGACCAAGATTCCGAACAGCACTATGGGTATGATATATGGCATAAGCTGCCACACCGCCTGCTCGGTCATCGACATATCGACGGTGGCGTTGCTTATATTGTAAAGTCCCGCCAGCGCTGGCTTGATGCCACGCATCATTACAACAATCACGAACGAACCAAGCAGAAATACACCCAGTCTATTCATCTTAGCCTGACGATACCCCCCTCAATGCCATTATCAGGCTTATTATTATGCCCAGCGATATGGCGCACAGCACCCATCTGACTATCGACCACACCCCGGTGAAGATATGGGGGAAGTTCCAGGTCAGTATCTCAAATATCCCGACAAGTATCTGCCACATCTGTATCAACACCCCCCCGACCGCTGTCAGTGGGTTGGTAACATCTATCGCCTGAAAGCCCGACATGGCAGACCATATTGTTTCACCACCCCCACCGAGATAAGTCCCACCGGCTATGCCGTCCACCACAGATAGAATTACATAAACCATAGCCATACCTGTAAGCCATTTAACCGCCATGCTATATGCGCCTCTTTACCATCATTATTGCACCTGCTGGCAATGCAATGAACGCTATCAAAAGCAGCGGTAGCAACTTCGCTATCGAAGCCACCACTATCAAAACGGCTATTATTACAATGGCTACCGTAGCATTATGCTGTACCGAGTAGATAAACAGCCCACTGCACATTATCCCTATCAGTATCAAGGACATCCAGAAAGTGTTGTGCGGTATGCTGTACTGGTCAGCTATATCGTTGATAAACCCATAGCCCGCCAGGTTCGACAACCTCGTATAGTCGGGCATCTCCCACCAGTTGGAAGGTGAACCGGGTGCTGCGGGTATTTCGGTTACATCCTCTCCACTTGCCAAAGTGGTCATTAAAGTCTGTGCGTAGGTTGTACAGTAGCCTGCGCCATCGTAACTGTAAGCCCGGTAGTAGTAAGTCGTGCCGGGGGTGAGCCCACTATGTAATGCCGTTGACATAAAGCCTGCATAGACCTGTTCGCCATTAGTGTAGTTGGCAGGGTATGCTCCAGTTTGCCCTCGTACCATCGTGTATGCGGCATTGACACCTTTAATCCAGGTCAGGCTGATAGAGGTGCTGTTAGGGTAGGCGGTCAAACTTGTCGGCTCAAAGATATTGGGGTCAGTAGTGAAGTTAAGCTCGCTACCGTTGGTCGTTCCTAGAGAATTTCTAGCCTGCGCACGAAAGCAATATGTAGTGTTGACATCCAGGCTAGAAATATCAAGATAGGGGCTATTGCCGGTAACATAGGTGTCGTTTACCCAGGGTGTGCCGTTGCCATAACTCCCGCCCCCGTAATAATACTTGTAAGCGCCATCATAGGCCGTCTTCTTAATATAAGTACCGTTGTAATGGGTGAAAAACTCGTTGTTCTTCTCGTTGCTGTCCTCGTGGTGGTATTCAATGTGGTTTACAGCATCGCCACTGTAAAATTCCACCAGTATATGTACCGATGCGTTGACCACGACAGGAACGGCAAAGGACGCTGTTTCCCACTGTGCCGAAGAAGCCAGGCTGCTGGCATCGCCCCAAGTTACGCTGTTGATTAGCGTGTCGTTCCCCGTGTAGCGGATAGTAAAATTTACATCACCCGTAGGTGCACCCCTCTTCCTCAATGGGAATGATAGGCCGGTTACAGTTCGGTTAGTTATATTTAGCGTTTGCCCCGCTCTTGTCATTAACCCTGTGTATATCTTGTTTGTGGAGTCGTAGTTGGTCTGGTCCTCACTAACAACGTCGTACTGAAAACGAACATCACAAGGCTCGCCACCATCGTCACAGAGATAAGCATTGAGCCTTGCTGTAGTTCGGCTGACATAGGTGGCATTGTTGGTAGTAATAGTTGGCTGGCTAATTGCTTCCCCCCATGTCTCAAACATACAATCTCGGCTAGGTGTACTTGCCCAAGTTGAACCACTATTTAAACTATATACCTCGCTACCCCCACTATACGTTGGGGATGACCCGTCATACCTCCAACCTATAGTATTTCTAGGACTACCGCCGGGTACTCTCACAACTATGGCATATTTTGTGGTAGCTGAAAGATTATAACCCGTACCTAAAGTTATTTCCCGCCATTCATCTCCTGGAGTAGCTGTAAGATTGTTTCCATTTATCGTAGTATTACATAGGTCATTGCCCGTAGGAAGCCCAGTAGTAGCATTAGTTGCCCTAATACCTACTGTCGCATTTCCGGGCAAACCACGGCGGTACACTAATAATTTCACACTGGTAATGTTATATGCACCACCAGTAGTAAATGTTTGACCTACCCAGTATGCAAGTTCAAATTCATTTACCCCATCAGCACCTGTGTTATAGTATTGATAGAGAAAGCTGGCTGTTGTATTTAATGGCAACAGTAACCCAATTACTAGAACCAACAGTATTACTA
>Ga0307427_1001606_pt1 | contig 11487 bp, 12 predicted proteins | sample SalMarWE160190MG_FD_202162 | JGI IMG/M metagenome (GOLD analysis project Ga0307427, IMG submission 202162) | Salt marsh sediment microbial communities from the Plum Island Ecosystem LTER, Massachusetts, United States - WE1603-190 | ecosystem: Environmental > Aquatic > Marine > Intertidal zone >... | reverse complement strand
TGTCGTGGCCGTCCGTTCCGCATTCCGAATTCCGCATTCGAACGGGCCGTTGCCGTCCGCCTTTACTCAAATCCGTTCCGTTCTCCGCGTTCTCTGCGTTCTCTGCGGTTAGGGCCGTTGCCGTTCGTTCCGAATTCCGAATTCCGCATTTGATTGGGTCTCGCCGTTGTCGTGGCCGTTCGTTCCGCATTCCGCATTCCGCATTCCGCGTTCGAACGGGTCTCGCCGTTCGCTCGGATTCGTCCTGCTCCATAACACTTACGTCAAATCCCCCTTCGCCGAAACCCCCAAAAACGCGCTTTTTGGCGTCCGAATCGGCGTTTCTGGGCCGCCAGGGGCGATTGGGCCGTTTTTTGTTAAGATAGGTAAGGCAAAACTTTCGCCGTTTTCATCCTTTTTTGTCCTTTTTCGTCTTTTTTCGTCCTTTTTGCTGCTTTTTGATCCCTTTTTGAGGCCGTTTTCGCGAGCCAAAATTGATGTAAGTCACCCATGCCAAAATGGCAGGCCGGACCGGCGGCCGCAGAGACCCCAAAAGTTGTTAGAGTTCTAACAAAATCCGGGGTAGGGCGCACTTTTTGTTAGAGTTCTAACAATCGGGCCGAAAACGGCAACAGATTTGAACGCAGAGAACGCTGAGAACGCCGAGAACAGCGTCAATCAGGGTAACAGCAAACGGCCCTTTTAGCCGCGACCCGAAGGGGAGCGCGTGCATTGCGCATTTAGGATTGCGGATTGAACGGCAACGGCCCTAACCGCAGAGACCGCTGAGAACGCTGAGAACGGCGTGAATCGGGGTAACTAAGGGCAACAGGAAGGTGTGCCACGGCCGGTCTTGTCCGGCCGTGTGTTGTTCAATTCGGGATCGGGTCCATTTCCAGGAGTGAGCGTGGCCGGGCTCGTTGAATACGCGGCGGCGCTTTCGAATGCGTGCGGCCGGACAAGACCGGCCGTGGCACACGGCGGATTGAACGCCAACGGCGACAGCCTGAAAGGCTCGGATTCGATAGCCTGGGGCGAAGCCAATTGCGGATTGCGGATTTCGGAGTGCGGATTGAAAAGCAACGAATAACAGGCCGGCGGGCAAGCGGTGGACGGCAACGGCGGGAGCGGTTCGGGCTCAAGGGTTTGGCGTCCCTATGGGTGGTCTTGGGCTATGACTTGCGCCCCCTGACACGAGGGTGGTTGTGGGTGTCGCCGGAACTGCCACTCTGCGAGGCTGCTTACTCTGGCGTCCCACCGCCCTTGTGAATGTCGTAGATGTGCCGCCGGAAGGCATCCCGATTCGGGCGCTCCCCCGTTAGGCGGGCGTACCTGTCGTAGATAGCGTCAAACAGTACGGGGTGCGCAGCGCAGTCCTCGCGCGTGGGGAAGTGCTCACAGCCTTCTTCATCCGCAGCAGCGCGAAGCGAATCGAAGGCCTCGGCCATGGCAGACTCGTCGATGGACTCCCCCTGATACCATCCAGCGCTCACTCCAAGGTAAGTTCCACTCGCTTTCTTCCACATGTCACGTCCTCCGGACGCCAATTCAACCAGAGTACCTCGCGCCTGCGTGCCTTCTTGCGTCCCCCGGCAGAGTGGTTTGGCATATCAAAGACCACACGGTACCAGGAGCGATACAGATCGTCGTAGAGCTGCGACGGGTAGCCACTCAGTACCACCTTGCTCTCGCACTCATTCAGGGCCTTAGCAAGTTCAGCGTGGTCCGCGCTGTCCATCTCCACACCGTACACGTCCCGCGTGTTCGGATGACGTGTCTCATGGAGGTAAGGCGGATCACAGTAGATGAGGGCCTCGCGGTCGTCAAAGCGCCGTATCGCTTTCACTGCCGGCTGATGCAGTATCTCAACCCGCTTGAGCCTATCCATGATCTCGGGCAGTTGGTCTATGGCCGTCCACCAAGCGTTGACATCACCCGCCATGCCTCCGCGGGCCCTCTTTGTCGTGTAGCTCCATGTCCGTCCCTGGCCACCGAACGACTGGCGCCACCTGATGTAATCGCAGACGGCCTTCTCCACGTCGGACGCGCCGGACGGGTACTCCGCGGCCGAGTCAAACTCATACTGGCTGTACGGAACCAAGCGCACCGCCTCCAGGAACTCCGCCCCACTTGTCCGAAGCGCCCTGAACAAGCGCACGATGCGCATGTCCAGGTCATTGTAGGCCTCCACCTCAACGGGAGGCTTGTTAAGCAGGACAGAACCCGCCCCTCCGAACGCCTCCAGGTAGATTCGGTGCTTGGGGAATAGGGAGATAATGCGACGCGCCAAATAGTGCTTGCCGCCATGCCATTTGACTGGTGGGCGCAGCAACCTCATTCCTTCCGGTCGAGTGGAGTCGTTTCCCCGAAGCCGTTTGCGGTCAGGCGGCTTTCCGCTCGAAGTTGAGCACTGGATGGTACTTGTTGAGCAACAGCATCTCCATCGCTTGCCGGATCGTCTTACCCACACCGGGCAAAGCTGCAAGTGATACCTGTAGCGGCTCGCCCTGCACATCCCAAAGCCACGTGGGCAAGCCATGCAAGTCGCTCACACAAAGATGGCGCTCCAGTCGGTGCTTGAGATTGCTCGTCTGGCTCATGAAAACGTTGGTGCTAGAGCTGGAGAATAGGTAAAGGCCGCCGACTTCCGGCATGTCCTCAAGACGGAGCGACTCTGGCTCGCCAGCGGGTTCGAGGTCCGGCACGTCTAATACCCTCTGCTTAAGTTTCTTGAGACGGCCGGCCTTACGCAGACCCAAAGCTGCCCAACGGTATTGCAGCGGAGAGAAACCAGGCGCCAGACGGCTGGCGCACTTGTCGAACTCTGCAGCCAAGTCGGGATCACAGAGTACTTGGTCAAGAGACGCATCCTTGGTCAACTGCAGGTGTCTCACAGCTAGCTCGCTTGCGTACTCGAACTCATCCGTGCCACGAACCGTGTATCGCTTTGTTGCAGGGACGCCCGACAAGTCACGGTCCTTCCTGGCTCTCATGAGTTCCCAATTCAGCTGGAAGTCTGTGCCCGAAAGGCCGAGTTCTCGGCAGCGGCCTAGGAAGAGCTGGTCCATCTTGGGGTCGGCAATCACCCGGTCAGCCGAGAAGCCCTGCCGCGTTTCCAGGAAAGCTTGCACCATAGCCCCTGTCCTGCCACCCCGCAGATTGTCGAGCCGAGCGGCAAGCTTCGCAACTACCAACTGGTTCAGGCTGGTCCGTTCTTCTGCTGCCTCCCTCTCCAGCGCCGCGTGAAGGGATCGCGGCAGTCGAACCACGAACCTGCCGCTTTTCTCTGGCGTTGCCCCGCTCACCACACCCGTGGCTTTCATCTTGTCCTCGACCAGCGTGTGGAGCCGCCCGTATTCAGTGGTCTTGCGGAAGGCGGCCCGTTGCTCCCGTGTCGGGAACATGCGCACGACCTCACCATCGACGGGATCGAACAGGGCGTTAGAGAGATCGGCCCACGTCTTGCACTCGCCGGCCAAGCGCCGCGCCTTCTCCAGTATCTGCCTTGCCTTCGTCATTCGTCGCGTCCCGTTTCAGTTTCCGGTGGTATGAACTCCACATCCGAGTCCAACACCTCGAAGTACACGCTCTCCTGCCTCAGAACCCGTCCAATCCACGCCGCCAACTGCTTGATGGCGCCGATCCGCTCAGGATCGACCGCTATCCACACCTGCAGGCAAATGTCCGAGTGCATTTGCCCGCTCGCCATTCGATACGTGCCCGGCCCCACTCCCGCAACATAATGCCCATCAGCGACTTCGTCGATCTTCGCACGAATCCGAGTGATGACGGTTTTGGGCACAGGGGCGCCGTCGTTGTAGTTAACTGGAATGAGAACCACGCACCTTTTCATCGGCATTACCTCGGGAATGATACCACATTTAGTACCGCCTGTCAAGCGCTTTTTTGCCGCTCGATCTGCTTCGCGAGCTGAACTTCCCCACGGAACCCAGCCCGCCTCTGCCCTTGGAGGCTTATCTCCATCCCAACTTCTGAAATGTCAAGCATTATTGGGTACGGGGGAATAAGCAGATGACGCGAGACAAAGTGGGCGACCCCGCGGGGCAGTTCCGGGGACAGGGCCTCAACTCCTCCGCCTCTCAGGCTTCGGTCCCGGCTTTTGCGGCCGCAGGGCGCGGCCGAGGGGGGTCTCCGGATGGTCGAGCTGCGGCGGGGCGTTCCGGGTGACATAGACCTTATCTCCCTTTGCCGTTCGGCTTCGGGCCGGGCAGTTCTGCGGCGGCAATGCCGAACTCGGCCAGGCCGCAGGCCCTCAGCATGATTGCCGGGGCGCGCCCCGGCCTACGGCTGAACGGCAAACGGCGAGACCCGTTCGGCTACGCTCAGGGTGACAACATTGCCGGGGCATGGCCCGGCCTACGGCTGTCATGGGTGTAGAGTAATGCGAGATGTCAGGACCGTCAAGGTAAATCGCCGGCGGTGGCGGCGTCGCGGGATGAACGGGGAACGGCGAGACCCGTTCGGCTGCGCTCAGGGTGACAGAGACAACGGCGAGAGCCGTTCAAATGCGGAATGCGGAACGCGGAATGCGGAACGAACGGCAACGGCGAGACCCCTCGGCTACGCTCGGGGTGACAGCGCGGCGGCCGTGGCACAGGGGTGTGGATGCGTTACTGGCCGGCGTTTTTTTTCGTAAACCCGTGGTCGGCGAGGTGGCGGCCGAGGGACCAGTATTGGCCGAGGACGTAGGAGAGCGGGTTGAGGCGGTCGATGGCGATGGCGCCGTCGGCGTTGAGGATGGCCTCGTCGACGTGCTGGGCGACGACTTCGCCGCGAAAGAGGTCGTGGTCGCCGGCCTGGGTGATGTCGATGAGTGTGCATTCGAGGTTGACGGGGCATTCGGCGATGATGGGCGGTTTGACCTTCGTCGCGGGCAGCGGCGTGAGGCCGGAATACGCGAACTTGTCGTGCCGCCGGCCGGAGACCGTGCCGCATCGGTCCACCTCACGGACCATGTCGGCGGTCGGGATGTTGACGGTGAACTCGCCGGAGGCCTCGATGAGGTCGTGCGAGTACCGCGACGGCACGATCGCCAGGCCCACCGTCACGTAGCCGTCGACGCCGATGGAGATGTTGAACGTCTCGGCCAGCGTGATGATGTTGGGCGTGCCGTCTGCGGCCAGACTGGTGATGAGGCACGCGGGCGTCGGGTAGACGGGGCGGAAGATCTTATCGAGCAGGCGTTTGGCCATGGGGGGCTCCTCGCTGGCGGTCGGGTGACGCCGGCATCATAAACTTGCGCGGGCCGACGTCAAGGCACGAGGCATAGCCGTGCCAGGGTGGCATTCGGCGGCGTTACAGTTCACGTACGACCGCGGGACGGCATAGCGCGGTGCGCGGCACGGTGGGGGATGGTAACCCGACGCTGCCGCGTCGGGCTCGGACGACGGCGGGCTGGGGGGGTAATTGCCACGAATACTTGAAACGCCCCCTCTCTCGGCTTACGATATGTCTGCCAAAGGAGCCGTGTGTGGGAATCGCGAGACCGATTGCGAGCGTTGGGCGTTTCGTGACCGACCAGGTTGGCGACCTGGGCAAGTTCACGGTTTTTTCCGGCCACACGTTCCGCTGGATTTTCACGGACTTCACGCGGTGGTGGCTGCTGCGTGCTCAGTTGTATGAGGTGGGTGTGCGCAGCCTGCCGGTCATCATCTTTACGGGCGCGTTCGTCGGGATGGTGCTGGCGCTTCAATCGTACCCCCAGTTCGAGTTGCTGGGTCGGACCTCCTGGTTGGGGGCGGTCGTCAACCTGTCGGTGGTCAAGGAACTGGGGCCGGTCCTGGCGGGGGTGATGATCGCCGGCCGGGTAGGCGGGGCGCTGGCGGCCGGGCTGGGAACGATGAAGGTGACGGAGCAGATCGACGCGCTGCGGGCGATGGGTGCGGACCCGATCCGGCACCTGGTCGTTCCGCGGTTCCTGGTGTGCCTTTTGCTCATCCCGTTCCTGACGGTGTATTGCGACTTTGTGGGGATCGTGGGCGGGTACGTGGTGGCGTGGGGGTACGGCGTCGATACGCACGAGTACTGGATGCACTCGGCCAACGCGATCGAGAACTGGGACATCTTTGCGGGGGTGTTCAAGAGCGTGTTTTTCGGTGCGGCGATTGCGCTGATTTCGTGCTACAAGGGGTTCCAGAGCCGGCAGGGGGCCGAGGGCGTCGGCCGCGCTGCCACCGAAGCGTTCGTCGTCTCGTTCATGGCCATCCTGATCCTGGACCTGTTCATCGTCATGTTCCTTCAGGGCCTGTACGACGCGCTGTGGGCACGGGCCAGCGTCTTCCTATTATGAGTGCGAGCGAGCCAATTCGCATGGAGCCTGACAGCGGCGGGCCCGCGCCGGCCGCGCAGGACCGGCCCCAGGCCGTCATCCGCCTCGAGGGCGTCAGCAAGCAGTTCGGCGGGCACCCGGTCTTCCGGGACCTGACGCTGGCGTTCCGCCGCGGCGAGACGACCGTCGTTCTGGGCGCCAGCGGCGTCGGCAAGAGCGTCATGCTGAAACTGATCCTGGGGCTCATGAAGCCCGACGCCGGCCGCATCTTCATCGACGGCGCGGAGATCACGGACCTGAGCGAACGCCGTCTCGGCCCGGTGCGGATGCGGTTCGGGATGCTGTTCCAGAGCGCTGCGCTGTTCGATTTCCTGACGGTGTACGAGAACGTGGCGTTCGCCCTGCGGGAGCACAAGCACTGGCCGGAGGATGTCATCCGCGAGGTCGTCCGGCAGAAACTCGCCCTCGTCGATATGGACGGCAGCCAGGACCTGCTTCCGGAAGAACTGTCGGGCGGCATGCGCAAGCGGGTGGGTCTTGCCCGCGCCATCGCCATCGACCCGGAGGTCATCCTGTACGACGAGCCGACCACCGGCCTGGACCCCGTCACGGGCGACACCATCAATGAGTTGATCCTGCGGTGCCAGCGGGAACTGAAGACCACCGGCATCGTCGTGACGCACGACATGGCCAGTGCCTACAAGGTGGGCGACCGCCTGATCATGCTGCACGAGGGCGAGGTCATCGCGGACGGCCCGCCGGAGGCGATCCGCCGGCACGCGGACGTCCGCGTCCAGCGGTTCATTCACGGCGACGCGAGCCTCGCGGCCACGCCGCCGCAAGGAGACATCCCGTGAACGAGCGAAAGAACGTCGTCGTCGGCCTGTTCGTCCTGGGGGGGGCCATCCTCCTTGGCGCGATGATCGTCAAGTTCAAAGCCGTCGGCATCTTCTTCCGCAGCGGGTACACCGTCAAGGGGTACCTGCCCAGCGCCCGGGACATCCACGAAGGGAAGCGCGTGCACATGGACGGCATCGATATCGGCTGCGTACGCGATGTCACGCCAAGCCCTCACCGACTGGGCGTTTGGGTCGATATGCGGGTCAATACCGGCGTCGAGATCCCCAACGAGGCCGTGTTCGTCGCCCAGCAGGGCACCACCGGCGACCTGTACCTGGACTTCCGGACAACCGCCAAACCGACCGGCTATCTGCTGACCAACGGGACGGCCGAGGTCGAAGGCCGGATCAAGGCACCGGAACTGCTGCCGGAAGAACTCGTCACGAACCTGACGGAACTCGCCGAACCACGGACCCTCAAGGACGTGCGGGAGAAAGGGATGCACCCGAACCTCTCGACCGCCATGGAGCAACTCCAGATCACCGCCGAGAACGTTGCCGCTTTCACAAAACCGCCCGAGGGATGGAACATCGAACATAGGAATCTATGGACACTTGCCGCAGAACTCCAGACCGCAGCCGCAAACTTAAAGGAATTCGCCGAACCGCGCACACTCCAAGACCTCAAGAAAGACAAGAACCTGAAAAAGAACCTCTGGACGCTGCTCGAAAAAGTGGATGCCGTTATCGCACACACGCGGGACCAGTTGGAGAACCCCGAAAGCGACCTCGGGCAGATTATGAAGAACGCCCGCCAGAGCGCCGAGAAGTTCAACAAGACCCTCGATAAGGCCGACAAGACCGTCGAGCGGGCCGACAAGGCGTTCACCTCCCTCCAGGATGCGGGGGGCGCCGTCAAGAAGGCCGCCGACGACATCCGCAAAGACCTCAAGGCATTCCTGGCCGGCGAAGGCAAGGCCCAGGGAACCATCCCCAAACTCATCAAGGACGATGAACTCCACCGCGCACTCGTGACGCTCATCGAAAACCTCAACAGCACCCTCGATAACGTCAAGCGCACATTGGACCTCTTTCGCAAAGAGGGCCTCGGGGCTAAGGAACCTTAGGCAGGGTCGAATCCGGAAGGCGAGGTCCATGAGCACCATCCAACTCGGTTTGCTCGGCGCGGGCAACATGGCGGAGGCGATCGCGCGCGGCATCCTCGGGGCCGAGGTCCTCGCGCCCGGCGAGATGATCGCCTCCGACCCCGATCCCGAGAGGCGGCGGGTGTTCCTCGACACACTCGGCGTCAGCGCCGTCGCGGAAAACGAAACCGTCGTCCAACACGCGCCGACCGTGCTCGTGGCCGTCAAGCCCCAGCAGTTCGACGCGGCCCTGGCGGCCCTGGGCGGGAAGTTCGGACCGCACAAACTCGTTATCTCCATCTGTGCAGGCATCTCCACACGCCGCGTCGAGCAGGTCCTTGCGGCCGGCACACGCGCGGTCCGGGCGATGCCCAACACGCCGATGCTCGTGGGGCGCGGCATGGCGGGCATCTGCGCCGGCTCGTGCGCCACGCCCGACGACCTCGCCACCGCCGAACGGTTCCTCGGCGCCGCCGCCGAGGTGATCCGCGTCCCGGAAGACCTCATGGACGCCGTCACGGCGGTCTCGGGGTCCGGGCCGGCGTACTTCTTCTATCTTGTGGAACTTCTGGCGGAGGCGGCCGTCGAGATGGGCCTCTCGGAAGACGACGCGCGCCGACTGGCCCGCGTCACGTTCGAGGGGGCCGCACGACTTCTCGCGGAATCCGGCCAAGACGCCGCCGACCTTCGCCGCAACGTCACCAGCCCCGGCGGCACGACCGAAGCCGCCATCCGCACCTTCGACGCCCTCGGCCTCAAGAACACCGTCCTCGAAGCCGTCAAAGCCGCCCGCGACCGGGGAAGGGAACTGGGCAGGTAACCGTGTGCCGACATACGCTTGGGGGGACGCCGCCATGTCCGCTGACCAGCCGCGACCGCCGCTAATCGTTCCTTCTGGCAGATGGTACGGCAAACTCCTGGCCCTGCCCCTGCTGGCCATCGGAGGGCTACAGTTGTTCGTAGCCCTGTTCCTTGGGAAAGAAGGCACGGACCCACCTCTGGCGCTCTTGGTGCTGGGCGGTTTCTTTGTGGTGGGCGGACTCGCCGCCCTTCTCAGGGGCGGCATCATAGTGGACCCGCGGTTTCGTACCGTGACACGCTACATCGGACTGGGTTTCAAGATTTCGCGAGAGACGCTTTCGTTCGACGACATCGACGCGGTGTGGCTCAGCCCCAAGGCCACCAAAGACCGGGTCGCCGGCTTGCACTACAAGGTTGTGATGGAGTGCGCCGGCCGGGAGATCGTGCTGAGGAAGCTCGGGCGATATGACACTGCCAAGTCGATGGCCGGGCGAGTGGCATCGACGTTGGGCTTCCCTCACCCGGCGGAAGACCCGCCCGACGACCAGCCGTGGCAGGCCTGGAACCCGTCATCGAGGGGCATCTCAGCCTCCTCCCAAGAACCCCCTCGCGAGGAGCCTGAGACAGAGACGGTCGCCGGCCCGGCAGCGCCAGCACCTTCACCAACAGCCCAGACTCGCGCGGCTGTAGAACGCCGGCTCGATTCTGAGAGTCGCTTCCGGCGCGGCACGGGCTGGTTCTTCTGGATCGGCGGCCTGTCGTTCATCAACTCCGTGCTGATGTTCCACGAGGTGGGCATCACCTTCGTCGTCGGCCTCGGGATCACGCAGTTCGTTGCGGGCCTCGGCGTGGCAGCCGCCGAGCAGGCCGGCAACGCGGCGCGGCACGTGGCCTTGGTGTTTGAGGTTCTCATCGCCCTGGCCTTCGTCGGCATCGGGGCTCTGGCCAGGAAGCGGCATGGCTGGGCCATCATCGCGGGAATGGTCCTGTATGCCCTCGATGCCGTGCTGCTGGCGGTATGCAAGCAATTCTTTGCCTTCGGCTTCCATATCCTTGCCCTGTTCGGCCTGTACGGCGGCCTGAAGGCGCTGGCGCAGTTGCGGAGGGGAGCGCCTGTGCCGGCGGCGATGACGTCAAACGCGGTAGCCGAGCCACCTGCTGCACCACAAGACAGCGACACCACCGATGAATCCGACACGCGGTGATGCCGCCCGGAAGCGGGGACGCGAGTTGGGCCGGTGACAGGGATTGCGGATTTCGGATGGGGGATTGAAGAGCAGGACGCGGCAGCCAGTGGCGCTGGCGTGCGGAACTTGTCAGGCCCGTTTACGGGCCTTGGCCCGAAGGGTGTAGGCCAGGGCTTCTAGCCCTGGTCAACGGCTCCCGGAACCACATAATCTATCTCTAATAACTCTGTGTCAGCCCGCTTCAGCTGGCTTCTCGTGGCGGGCCTGGCGCCGAGGAGAAAGAGTAGAAGCCCGCTGAAGCGGGCTCAAATGGAGAATAGGCAATGGCTCTCGTGACCCGGCCCAAAGGGCCGGGCCTATACCCGCTTCGCGGGAAGAAGGCCCGTAAACGGGCCTCATAAACACCGGCGACGTCCCAGGGCCGTTTACGGGCCTTGGCCCGAAGGGTGTAGGCCAGGGCCTTTGGCCCTGGTTAACACGCGTCGAGGCGATATGATCCACATTTGGGTATTTCCGAGAAGCCCGCTTCAGCGGGCTTCTCGTGGCGGGCTTTAGCCGAGGAATCTGCCATGTCCCGAAACGCCTACAGTGAGATCAACCTGCACATCACCTGGCACGTGAAGGACGACCTCCCTATCCTTAAAGACGACATCGAACACCAACTCCGGCGTTTTTTGCGGAAGCGCGCCATGCAGGAACCGGGCGTGTTCTGGCACGACGTCGGGGGGACCGACGACCACGTTCATCTCGCCGTCAGCATCCCGCCGACGCTTCTCGTCAGCGAATGGATCGGGCAACTCAAAGGGGCGAGTTCGCACCACGTCAACCACAAGATCGCCAATCGGAAGGTTCTGGAATGGCAGGCGGGGTACGGGGTCGTGAGTTTCGGCGCCAAGGACCTGCCGTGGGTGCTGCGCTACGTCCGCAATCAACGAGAGCACCACGCGCGCGGCACGGTGCACGAGCGTCTGGAGCGAGTCGAAGCGGAGGAAGAGAGAAAGCCCGCTGAAGCGGGCTCAAATGGAGAATAGGCAGCGGCCCTCGTGACCCGGCCCAAAGGGCCGGGCCTATACCCGCTTCGCGGGAAGAAGGCCCGTAAACGGGCCTCATAGGTGCAGCGCGCAGGCAAGTGATTTCAGACGGCAAACCGGGCCTGCGAGACTGGGAGAAGAGAGATGTCCACTACACCAACCGCCTTTTCCAAATTCTACTCACGCAAGCCCTACTGGTACTGGTGGGACGTGTGG
>Ga0307427_1001602_pt1 | contig 11500 bp, 12 predicted proteins | sample SalMarWE160190MG_FD_202162 | JGI IMG/M metagenome (GOLD analysis project Ga0307427, IMG submission 202162) | Salt marsh sediment microbial communities from the Plum Island Ecosystem LTER, Massachusetts, United States - WE1603-190 | ecosystem: Environmental > Aquatic > Marine > Intertidal zone >... | reverse complement strand
TGATCGTTCTGCGAAGCGGCGCGCTCGGCGCCGACGCGCCGAGCAAGAAGTTGAACATTGCCATGATCGGCGCGGCCGGCCGCGCCGGCGCCCACTACCGTACCGCTTCGAGAGAGAACATCGTGGCCCTGTGCGACGTGGACGAGAAGCACCTGGCCTCGGCCGCCAAGAAGTTCCCAAAGGCCAAGACCTACGTCGACTGGCGCAACTGCCTCGACCACAAGGGCCTGGACGCCGTGATCTGCTGCACCACGGACCACACCCACGCCTTCGTCGCCAACTGGGCGCTGAACCGCGGCCTCCACATCTACTGCGAGAAGCCGCTGGGCAACACAGTTGAGGAAGTACGCGTGGTGCGGGCCAACTACCTCAAGAACAAGAGCAAACTGGCCACGCAGGTCGGCACCCAGCGCCACTCCAACGAGAACTTCAACCGGGTGCGCGAACTGGTCAAAGACGGCGCCATCGGCGAACTCAGCGCCGCCTACGCCTGGGGCAACCGCCAACTTCGCCGAAAGGGCTATCTGCCCGCCCAGGGCGAGCCCCCCAGCCACCTGCACTACGACCTCTGGATCGGGCCCTCGCCCTTCCACCCGTATAACCCCGGCTACTTCAAGGGCTGCCTCGGTTGGAACATGTTCTGGGACTTCGGCAGCGGCCAGGTAGGCGACATGGGCAGCCACACGATGGACCTGGCATGGAATGCCCTCGACGCCGACCTCCCCACCACCGCCGAAGGCGAGGGAGAAAAGTTCAACCCCGACGTCACCCCGGTCGAGATGCACACCTCCTGGGATATCCCCGCCAACGACTGGCGCCCGGCCATCCGCGTCCATTGGTACCAGGGCGGCCCCATGCCCAAATCGCCAAAGAACTACGTCGATCTGAAAAAGATCGGACACGGCGCCATGTTCAAGGGCTCCAAGGGCTTCCTCGTGGCCGATTTCGGGTCTCGCATCCTGATGCCCTACGGCAAAGAGTCCGACCTGACCTACTACAAGCCGCGCACCAAAGACACCGTGATTCCCCCCCTGGGCCACTTCCAGGAACAATGGACCAACGCCTGCAAGGGCAATCTGAAGACCTCCTGCAACTTCGACTACGGCGGAAAACTGATCGAGACGATGCTCCTGGGCATGGTGGCCTACCGCGTCGGCAAGAAACTCAACTACGACGGCAAGACCGGCCGCGTCACGAACAACGCCGAAGCCAACGCCCTGCTCAGCCGCAAGTACCGCACCGGCTGGACCCTCGATGGATAGGAGCCAACCGGGCTCGAATTGAGTCTGACGGCACGAAGCCCGCTGCTCGCGTGCTCGCGGCGCCTGCAAAAGTCCGCCACGAACGTCGGAGACTCGTCGGAACGGGACGGATTCCGGACACGGTGCGGATGGGTGAGAACTGTGGGGGCGGTGCGCCGGCGGGAAACGCTCAGGTGCGGCCTCTCGCGTCGTGAGTCGGCCTTTGCGCGTCCGGGGAATCCTACCGGGCCGGCGCCCCTTTTGCAAAGGCCTCGATGCCGGCCACCGCGCGACGGACGGCCTCCCGGACGGCCGGACTCAGGTGGTCGATGCGCTTCAGGTTCTCCGGCTGCGCGGCCAGCAGCGCACAGCGGACCTCGCGGCCTTCGGACGTCTCACGGGCCAGGCTCTTGACCGCCTCGGCCATCAACCCCAGCGAGACCACGTGCGTCGAGACGTCCACTTCCGCCAGATGCTCGGACCCGACGAGCGCGAGCCGTCCCGGCGCGGCGCCGAGGTCGGCCGTATCGACAAACAGCACGCCGGGGCAATCCGATTCAACAATGGGACCCAGAAAACTCTCCGGCACGCCCTGAACGTCAAACGGGCGGAGGACGTCCGTGCGTCGAAGCGCCGCCGCCACCGCCGGGCCGAAACCGTCGTCCCCGGAAAGCGGCATCCCGACGCCGACGACGGCCGTCGGACGCGGAACCACTTCGCCGAGGACCAAGGCCAGTTCCTCCGGCGTATCGCAGAAACGGTAGCGTGTGCCGGCCATCCGTCTCCTCCCGCGGCCGTTCTCGAAAGGTCCGCGCGGCAGCCTTCCCGGGTCACCGCGCCAGATTACCGAAACCAAACGCGGCGGACAAGCCTGCCCGCCGCGCGAAGGATCAAGAACGTTTCCAGCCGCTCAGGCGCCCCAGATCTCCCGCAGGACCGTGGTCCGCCGGCACTTGGGGCACAGGACCCGCATCGTGTCGCTGCGGTCGAGCGGCCGGTCGGGATCGCGGTGCGACTCGCCGCTCACCAGGCCCAGTTCCCCGTCGGCCAGAAGGATGAGCGTCGGGTTGGCGTAACGTTTGGCGCCGAGCCGCTCGGCCACCCAGAGCAGATGGTCGCGGCAGCCGACGACCGCCCCGCAGACCTCGCACAGGACCAGTTCCTTCTCGACCGTCTCGAGGCAGGCCGTCCGGTCGAAGCAGGCCAGGTCGTACTCGGTGGTCAGATGGACGCCCTTCTCGGTGGTGCAGTTGAGTTCGCACTGGCCGCAGTAGATGCACGCATCGAAGTGTATCTGAAGCCTCCGTACCGGCGGCTTCGCCTCGGTGTCATCGACAAGAGCGATGCACTGGCTCGGGCAGACCTCGGCACAGGCGCCGCAGCCGATGCAGTCGTCCTCGGAATACGCCGGCTTGCCGCGAAAGCCCTCCGGGGCCTCGTACGGCTCGAAGGGGAACTTGATGGTGGCCGGCCCGCGGACCAGCGCCTTGACCGCCTCGCCGAGTTCTCTGAGTTTTGGCTTCTTCATCCCGACTCCCTGCCTGCGCCGAGCGGCTCGCCGGCCTGGGCGGGCTCGGTCCGTTCGTCCGGCGGCCGCGACGGGTGCTTCTCCTCGCCGTAGCGGTCCACGACGCTGCCTTCCCAGAGACGCACGCCGGACTTATAGGCGCCGCGTGCGATGGCGTGCGCCGCCACCGGGGACGTGAGCAGAATGAAGACCGCACACAGTACCGCCTTGATACCCATCGCCGCGCTCATCCCGTAGACGGTCGTGCCCAGAAGGATAAAGCACGTGCCGAGCGTTACGCATTTGGTGGCCGCCTGCACGCGGTTGTACACGTCGGGCAGGCGCACCAGGCCGATGCAGCCGAACAGGTCGAACGCCAGGCCGACGCCGATGAGGATTTGCGCCGCGGTCTCATTCATCGTAGTAGCGGCCCTCCAGGTACTTCGCCAGGGCGATGGTCCCAATAAACGACAGCAGCGCCCAGGCGATGGCAATGTTCATGTAAAAGTCCTGGCCGGTCCACAGGGCCATGATGCAACAGAAACCCACGATGAGCGTCCCGAGGATGTCGATCGCCACGGTCCGGTCCGGCGCCGTCGGCCCCTGCCCGATGCGGTACAGACACAGAAACGCGGCAAACAGGAGGACCACCGCGCCGATTAAGAGAAACGTCGTCACTCGAAAATCCTCCTCAGCAGTCTCTCGAACCGCCGGACGATGAGGGCCGAGTGCTCCTCGACCCCCTCCCCCACCACGTTGATCCAGTGGATGTAAAGGTCCGGCCCGTCGATGTCCACCGTCAGCGTGCCGGGCGTCAGGGTGATGGAGTTGGCGAGGAACGTCTTGGCCATCTCGCTCTCCAGTTCGGTCCGGACCTTCACGATGCCCGGCCGGATGGGCACGTCCGGGTGCAGCACACGGTAGGCGACGTCGAGGTTCGCATGTATGCAGTAGTAGAGAAAGTACGGGATATAGAGCGCCATCCAGAACCAGCGACGCGGGTCAAGCGCCTTGTGCGGGTTATCCGGGTAAATGTGCGCGAGGAGCGTCGCAACCAGCAGCGACACCAGCACGCCCACGAACACGTCGGCAACGCCGGGCGTCCACGTCAGCAGCAGCCACAGGACGAACGTGAACAGGATGCAGAGAACTTGTTTCATGGTGTCATCCCTTCTTTCGCGGCAACCTGCGCCGCGGCAGGGGTGCTGACCTCACCATCGCCGGACGCCGCCCGCACCGTGGCCGACTCTGCCGTCGAACCCGCCCCCGCCGACAGGACCCGTACGGCCGGATCCACCAGACGGGCCCGGACCGACGGCAGCACAATCAGGGCGCTGGCCAGACAGAGCACCGCCAGCAGCACGGAAGCCAGGCACATGGCGAAGGGCACCTCGCGGGCTCGGCCCGAAGCCTCCGACGGCTCGCCCCCGAGAACCGACCGCTGCACCTTCGCATAGTACACCAACGTGACGACCGCCGTGGCGACCGCCAGGGCCGTCGGGATGTAGAACGCCCAATGTCCGAGGGCGGCCATCTGAGTCAAGGCTACAATGATGACCAACTTCGACCAGAACCCGCCAAACGGCGGGACGCCACTGATCGCCAGCGCCCCGACCCGCAGCGTCCAGCCCGTCACGGGCATCCGCTTCCCGAGGCCGCTGAGTTGATCCAGTCGCCGGCTGCCGGTCGCGTACTCGATCGAGCCGCTGCACAGGAACAGGAGGCTCTTGAACACCGCGTGGTTCACGAGGTGGAACAGCCCGCCGAACACTGCCAACTGCGCCGCCGCCGCCAGGGGCTCCGAATCCTTGGCGAGCCCCAGTCCCACCAGGCCCGCCCCGACCGCCAGGACCACGTACCCGACCTGGCTGATGGACGAATAGGCGAGGAGGCGTTTCAGGTCCCCCTGCCCGATGGCCATCAGCGCACCGAGCACCATCGACAGCGTGCCCAGGACCACCAGAACCGCCCCGAACGTCTGGTGGTTGCCCAGGACCGAAAACGTCAGCCGGCACAGGACGTACACGCCGCACGCCTTGATCAGGACGCCCGAGAGCATGGCCGAGATCGGCGCGGGGGCCGAGGGGTGTGCGTCCGGCAGCCAGGCATGGAACGGCACCATCGCCGCCTTCAGGCCGAACCCCATGATGAAGAACGCCGCCGCCACGTAAAGCGGCATCGTCAGGCCGCCGCCCATCCGGATGACCTCGGCGATCTTCGCCCAGTTCAGGTGGCCTGTCACGTTGTAGACGAAGGCGATTCCGAGGAGGATAAACGCGCTGGCGATGGCGCTCAAGACAAGGTACTTGAAACTGGCCTCCAGTTCGTCCGCCTCCGTGCCGTAGGCCACCAGGGCGTAACTGGCGATGCCGGCGATCTCGAGAAACACGAAGATGTTGAAGATGTCGCCCGAGATAACGACGCCGTTCATCCCCGCGACCATCAGCATGAACAGGCCGTAGTAGAGCCCCGGGCTGGTGTAACGGGTCATGTATTCCAGGCTGAACAGGAGCGCGAGCAGGCTGACGACCGCAATGATCAGGACAACCAGTTTCGACAGGCCGTCCGCCACCAGACTGATCCCGATCGGGAACGTCCACCCGCCGACCCAGTAGACGATCGTCTCGTCGGGACGCGCGAGCAGCGAGACGGCAATCACCAGCAGACCACACGCCATGGCGATGGGCAGGACGGCCGTCGCGCGGTGCGACTTCGTCAGCCGGCCGATGACCGGAATCAGAAAGCCGCCCGCCAGCGGAATCGCAACCAACAGCGGCACCACCTGGTCCACGACGTTATCCTTTCAGGTTCCGCATCCGTTCCGTATCAAACGTCCCGTACTTCTCGTACAGACGGATCGCCAGCGCCACCACCAGGGCCGTCACGCTCAGACCGATGACGATACTCGTGAGGACCAGGGCCTGTGGCAGGGGATCCACGGCACGGGCCGCAAGATCTGCCGCCTTCCCCGCGCCTCCGACAAGAATGGGCGCCACCGGGGCCCCTTCCGCCGGCGTCCGGTATCCGACCAGCACCAGCAGCAAGTTGGCCGCGTAGTCCAGGATCAGCAGGCCCACGACCACCTTGATCAGGTTCCGCTTCGCCACGATGGCGTAGAGGCCCACGACGAAGATCAGAAACACGACCATGTACGGAACCATGGCAAACGTCATCTTGCGCCTCCCACATCCGGAGACCCGCGTCCGGAGTCTCCCCGACCCGTTGCTACCCCTCAATCTTCCCCGTCTGGCCGCCGGCGCCGGCGCGCCGGAACACCGCCAGCGCGACGAACACGCCGAACAGCCCCGCGCCGACCTTGATGCCGATGGCAACGTTGCACGGCGCGATGATGCCGGCCGAGAACAACTTCCCGACCTCGCCCGCCGGCAGCAGATTGGTGAAGAAGACGCCTCCCGCGTAGCCCAGCAGGGCAATCAGCAGGAACAGCACCGCCCCGATGGAGTCGGCCGTCCGAGCCGCCTCGTGCGTCAGGGCTTTCCGGGCGAATTCCTCGCCGAACGCCAGCACCACGAGCGCCAGCCCACCGGCCAGAATCACACCGCCCGCAAAACCACCGCCCGGCGTCACGTGCCCATACAGCACAATGTAGATGCCGAACAGGGCGATGAACCCCGCCACCAGGCGCGTCATGTTCTTAACGATCGGACTCATTCCCTGCATGACGGCTTCTCCCCACCTTGCGAAGGATCGCGTACGCCCCGAGGACGGCGACGAAGATGACTGTCGCCTCGCCCAACGTGTCGTAGGCGCGGTAATCGAGCAGGATTCCCATCACGTAGTTCGCCGCCCCCGTCCCCCGGGAGCCTTGCGATTCGGTCAGGCCGTGCGCCAGGAAGGCTCCGCCGACGCTTTTCGGCATCTGGGCAAGGGCGCCCTCGGGCGCCGTCTCGCCCGCCGGCGCCATGACGGCCGCCTCGGCCTGTTCGTTCAGCAGCGGATCACCGAACGGCCGCATCTTCAGCCCCTCGTCACCGGCCGTCGCGAGCATCCCGAACACGACGGCGGCCATGACCCCCAACGCCAGGAGCACCAGTCCAACCGGCAGCGTCGCGCGGCTCGTCACGCGGGTCTCGTCCCGACGCGTGATGACCACGCGCACCAACACCACCAGCACCAGGATTTCGACCACGACCTGCGTCAGTGCCAAGTCCGGCGCACCGAGCAGGAGAAACACGAGGCTCGTGCCGAACCCCACCGCGCCGACACAGATGACGCTCGAGAGCAGGTCCCGCGTCTCCACAGCGATCAGCGACCCGGCAAGCATGAAACCCAAAAGAACCAGCAACAGCAGGAGCACCGGATCCATCAAGCGATCCCCTTCTGGTTGCGGCAATCGCAACTGTACTCTAGCGTGCCCCGCTGCTTCCGCAGCGGGCTCGTGCCGCCGCTCCTGCGGCGGGCTCGAACGACGTTTAGGCCAGCGCCAGAACCGCCACAAGCACCACCAGGCCGATTATCACCCAACTCGCGTACACCGCCACCAGGCCCGTATGCCAGCCGCGAAGCCGCTGGACCAGCGCATCGCCGTACAGGCCGACCAACCGATACACGTCGAACGCACCGGCCGATGCGTCGCGGAATATCCATTCGAGGGAAGGCAGGCGGCGAATCGTCTCGTAAAAATGCGTCCCCGAGACGTGCCACAGTTCATCCGACGAGGCGTCCTCCCCCGCGACGAAGTTGCCGACGACGCGCACACGCATAGCGCGGCCGTACAGATAGATGAGCAGGCCGATCACGATGCCGACCACGAGCAGCGCCGATGCCGTTGACGGCTGCCACAGACCTCTCCCTTCCCTGAGGTTCAGCCCCCACGCCGCCGTGTCGATACCGGTGGCCTCCAGATGCAGACCGGGCAGCGCGTCGGCAGCGGGCAGAATCAGCCGACCAACCGCCGGGGCGCCCCACACACCCAGGAACACGCACGCCAGCGCCAGGACCACCATCGCGATGGCCATCGGCGCGCTCTCCCGACGCGCATCCGTCGCCGGCACCGCCGAGCCTTTCGTCCCCAGAAAGACCGAGTGCAGGACCTTGACGAAACTGGCCAGCGTCAGCGCCGACCCGAAGATGGCCGCCACCAGGCACACCATCGCCAGAGGCGTCCCGGCGCCCAGCGCCCCGTGATAGACGAGCCACTTGGAGACAAACCCGTTCATCGGCGGCACGCCCGAAATCGACAGCGCCGCGATGACGCAGCAGATGAACGTGACGGGCAGCACCCGGGCCAGACCGCCCAGCCGGTCGAGGTCCATCGTGCCCGTGACCCGCTCGGCCGATCCGGCCGTCAGGAACAGCGCGCACTTGTAGATCGCGTTGTTGAGCATGTGGAACAGGCCGCCGCAGAAGGCAATCGTCGCAACGCCCTGCTGGATGCCCGTCAACCCCCCGGCCGCACGACCAGCCGCCAACACCGACGCCGCAAGACCCATCCCCAGCACCATGTACCCCACCTGGCTGACGGCGTGGAACGCCAGCAGTCGCTTCAGATTGTGCTGGACCATCGCCATCATCACCGCGAACAGGATCGTTGCGGCCCCGATGATCATCAGCATGCCCGCCAGGTACGTGTTGACGGCAAAAACCTCGAACGTAATCCGGGCCAACAGGTAGATGCCAAGCAGTTTGTCGAGCGCGGCCGGCAGCAGCGCAAAGACGGTGGTCGGCGCGTGCTCGCTGGCGGCGGGAATCCACGTGTGAAGCGGCATGGCCCCCGCCTTCGCCAGCGCCGCCGCCGCCATCAGCAGGTACGCCACAACCGTCAGCGCCCGGTCTGTCGCCTGCGCGTGCACGCCGCCCATCAACAACAGCGAGTTGACGCCGCCCTGGGCCTGGAACAGGAGCAGCACGCCCAGGAGCAAACACAGGTCCGCAAAGCCGAGCATCGCGAACGTCTTCATCGCGCCGGCCCGGCTCTGCGGCTGCCCCAGGCCGATCAGCAGGTACAGCAGGACCGTGGCCACCTCCCACGCCAGGATCAGCACCAGGAACGTGTTGGCGAGCGCCGCCGCCGCCACGGCCGAAAGCGTCCACAGCACCCATGCGTAATAGACCGGCGCGCGGTCGTGGTCGGCCATCGCGCGGACACTATACAGCGTAACCAGCAGCGCGATGCCCGAAGCCGCCAGGACGATCAGCGTTGACAAGCCGTCGGCCCGGAACCGCAGGGCCAGCGTCAGCGGCCCCAGTTCGATCTGCCCCCCGGGCATCCCGGGAGGCGGAGGAGACCGGAACATCCCGATCGCTTCCCATAGCGTCCAAGCCACGGCCACCACGGCCACCATGGCCGCAATGCGCCCCAAACTCCTGGGGCTCTTGCGACCGCCCAGAATCCAGGCGGCGTAAACCAAGACCCCGGCAACAAGCGGCACTGAGATGAGCCAGATGTAGTCCATGCCCGGCTCCTAAACCTCCTTGCGCAGGCGGCGCGTCCGCTCCTGGCTGATGCGAACCATATCGTCGAACGTGCCGAACGGCTTGCCCGTCTCAGCATCCACCAGGCGGGCCATCCGCTCGGTACACGAATAACACGGGTCAATCGACGCCAGCGTGATCGTGACGTCGGCAATGTGCTCCCCGATACACGACGACTTGAAGGACGGCAGGTTCATGTATGTCGGGGCACGAATCTTGTGCCGCACGGGCCCCGCCCCGCCATCGCTTCGGACGTAATGGAACGTCTCACCACGCGGCGCCTCATAGTGGCCGCACGCCTCGCCCGGCGGGACGTGGCTCACCTCAACCGCGATCGGACCGTCGGGGATCCGGTCAACACATTGCTCGATGATCTTCACCGATTCGAAACACTCCAGGCACCGGACGACGGCCTTGGCGAAGACATCGCCCTCGGGCCGCGTGATGACGTCCCAGTCCACCTCCTCGTACGCGCCGTGCGGGTCGTCGCGGCGCACGTCGATCGGTACGCCGCTGCCGCGCGCCGCAGGGCCCGCCGCGCCCCAGCGAAGGGCATCCTCGTACGAGAGCACCCCGACGCCCTTCAGCCGCGCGTGCAGCACCGGGTCGTCGAGAATCGCGTTGGTGATCAACTCCAGCGGCGCCTTCAGCGAATCGACCGCCTTGCGGATCTCCGGGTACATGTCGGCCGGCACGTCGCGCCGCACGCCGCCGATCCGGTTGTTGGCGTAGTGGATGCGGCTGCCGGTAGTAAGTTCCAGGATGTCCATGACCGGCTCGCGGTACTTCCACGCCCACATCCAGACGGTGTTGTAGCCGAGGAAGTGGCCGGCCAGGCCGATCCAGAGCATGTGGCTGTGCAGGCGTTCGAGTTCCGCGACGATGGTCCGCAGGTACTCGGCCCGCGGCGGGGCCTGGATGCCGCAGATATCCTCGACCGCCCGGATGTACGCCCACGGATGGCTGGCCGAGCAGATGCCGCAGACCCGCTCCACCAGAAACGGCACCTGGTCCCAGGTCAGGCGGCTGGAGAACTCTTCGATGCCGCGGTGGTTGTACGAGGTACGCACGTCCATATCGACAACCGTCTCGCCCTCGCAGTAGAGTTGAAAGAACTCGGCCTCTTCCTGGAGCGGATGGAACGGGCCGAGGTTGATGAGCGTCTGGCCGGGCTTCGGGCGCTTCGGCTGTGAGGCAGGCGGCTTCTGCGTTCTCGCCTCGTCGGCGGCCCCGGCCCACTCATTCGTCTCGCGCTTTCCGGTCGGATCGACCTTGGGCACGTGGAAATCGCGCCGGAGCGGGTACGCGCCTTCCGGCCAGTCGTCGGCCAGGATCAGTCGCCGCATGTCCGGATGGCCGCGGAACTCCGCCCCCAGCAGGTCGTGAATCTCGCGCTCGATCCAGTTCGCAGCCGGCAGGTCCTGGCCGACCGAATCGATCTCCATCGCCGGACGGGCCGCCAGCGCCTTGAGCGTCACGACGTACGTCTCGCTGTCGAAGCACCAGTGGTACAGTATCTCGATGCCGTCGCGGACCTCCAGCCCGGTAATCGTCGCGAGGCGGGCCTTCTGCTCGGCAAACATGATCCGCGACGCTTCGCGGATGCGGGCCGGGTCCACCCGAACCCAGCCGCGCCTCGGGTTCTGCTCCGTCACCTCGAGCACCATACCGCCCAGCGCCGTCACGACGCGCGACAGGACGGTGCTCTCAATCTGTTCGCCGGTCACATCCTGGATTTCAGACATCTTGCGAGCCTCACAAAGTGCTCAGGGCGGCGGCCGCCCCCGCGATCATCGCTTCCGGCTTCGGCGGACAACCCGGCACGTACGCGATGATGGCGTCCGGGTCGATCTCGCGAATCACCTCGTCCACGGGCCGTGCGAAATGGTAGCAGTGACGGAAGATGCCCCCCGTGCAGGCGCACGACCCGATACAGAACACCACGCACGGCTTGGGCGTCTGGTTGTAGATTTCCTTCAAACGCGGCGCCGCCTGGCGGGTGCAGCAGCCCGTCACGAGCAGCGCGTCGGCGTGCCGCGGGCTCCCGACCAGCACCATGCCCAGCCGCTCCACGTCGTAGCGCGGCGTCAGAAGTTCGAGAACTTCAATGTCGCAGTTGTTGCACGCGCCCACGTTGACGTGGTACACCCACGGCGACCGTTTCAGCCCCCAGATTCCGAGGCCCATGCCCTTCCCTTTCTGCCGTCCGCCATCTGAAATCTCAAACCTGAAATCTCAAACCCGAAATCTCAAATCTGAAATCTCAAATCTCAAACCCGAAATCTGAAATCTCAAATCCCAAATCTGAAATCTCGAA
>Ga0307427_1001601_pt1 | contig 11500 bp, 7 predicted proteins | sample SalMarWE160190MG_FD_202162 | JGI IMG/M metagenome (GOLD analysis project Ga0307427, IMG submission 202162) | Salt marsh sediment microbial communities from the Plum Island Ecosystem LTER, Massachusetts, United States - WE1603-190 | ecosystem: Environmental > Aquatic > Marine > Intertidal zone >... | reverse complement strand
TGTGGTCGATGAACGAGTCGAGGTCGGCCCAGGCGGCATGCTGGCCGGTCGCCGCGGAATTGAGAGTGTTGATGTAGGAGTTGATGTAACTGAGTTGGGCGGAGTTGGGGTTTTCCGGCTCGACGTACTTGCCGCTCTTGTCCTTCTTCCACGCGAAGCCGCCGTGGACCGGGATGCCGCCCGCCCCGCTGGAGAGGTCTTCGATGTCGACGCGGTCGTCGCCCTGCTCGATGACCTCCATGACGGCGTAGACGCCGTAGTAGTCGCTGCCCGACAACTGGCCGCCCCCCGAGTTCAGATACATCTCCACCCATTGGGTCCGGACGGCGTATCGCCCGACCTGGTTGCTGAGGTCGTAGATGAAGGGATTACTGATGAGCGCCCGGTCGAACTGGCCGGGGCCGTAAAAGATCCAGTCGGCCTCGGCGGGCATGCCGAGGATGTCGAGTTGCTGGTCTTCGCCCGTCTCGTCCCAGAACTCGACGCGGTACTGCTTCTTGGTGAAGCCCGCGGAACTCGACCCGCGAACGTGGATGCCCCCGCGGGTCGTGGTCCCGAACGTGTCGGTCAGCCGGGTGCGGCCGTCGCCGCCGGGCTCGATGATCGCGATGAAGCAGTCGGCGAAAGGCTCGACCAGATCGTTAGGGCCGGGTATGCCGTCGCCGAACATCTCGACGATGACGATGGGCAGGTTCGTGTTGTCGTCGAGCATGTCGGCGCCCAACTCGATGTACGTCTGGCTGACGACGCGGCTGGCCTGGCCGCCCGTTCCGATCGACACGGCGCGGATCATCGTCGTGTCGGTCACCGTCATGGGGCCGGACCAGACGGGGGAACCGGCGGTCGGGAGCGACTCATTGGTGGTGTAGCGAATCGTGTCGGTCGGATACCGGGGCGTGAGGTCCACGACGACCGAACCGGTGAACGTGGTGCTCGCCACGCTGAACACGGGCGCCTGGGGCACCGCGTTGGCGTTGTCCCATCCGGGCGTCGGCATGGTAAAGAACCGTTCCTCGCCCAGGTCGTCGACGCCGTAGGAGTCGTCTTCGCTCTGGGGCGGATAGGCCTCGTAAGCCCAGACGACGGTGCCGGCGGCGTCGGAGAGGACCACGTCCTCGCCGCCGGCGTCCTTGAGTTTGAAGTTCGTGTGGAGGTACCCGTTCTCATCGAGAGCGGGGTCGGTGATGTCGTCGCCGGAGGCAAAGACGACGAGGTACCCGAAGGGCCCGATCGTCGTTCCGGCCGGGATTTCCCACTGCTTCGGGTCTGTGAGGTCGTCGGTCAGGTGGAACCCGCCGAGGACGGCCGTGGCGTCGGTCGGGTTGAAGATCTCGATCCAGTCGGGGCTGTCGGTGTCGCCGACGAACCCCTCGCCGGTGCTCGCGCGGGTCCGCGTGACCAACGTGGTGTCGTTGTCCGCCATGAACTCGCTGACCACGAGCGGCGGCGGCGCGGCCGTCGTGAAAGACAGCGACGGCGTTGCCCACGCCCCGCCCACCGTGTTCCGGGCATAGGCGGCGAAGTAGTACGTGCTCTCGGGCACCAGGTCGGTCACCATGGCGGCGAACGCCCCGGACTGGACGCCCACCTCGGCCGACTCCTCCCAGGAACCCGGGTCGATGCCGCCGTCGGTCCGGCCGTAGTAGACCGTGACGAGCGGCGAATCGTTGCCGGTATCGGTCACCTGGCCGTTGAGCCAGGCCGAGAACGCGCCGATGTTGGTGGCGGGCTGGTTGACGACCGACGCGACGGTGGCGGTCAGCGTCGTGAACGATTCGGTCGTCGGTGCCCATGCCGAACCAAAACTGTTCAGGGCGAAGGCGCGGAAGTAGTGCACCGTGCCGGAGACCAGGCCGCCGACCACCGTGGAGAAGTCGGCGATGAACGGGCCGAGATCGACCGAGTGGTCCCAGAGCCCGGCGTTTGTCCCGCCGTCGCTCTCGCCGTAATAGATGGTGACCTCCGGGGCCTCGCCGCCCGTGGCGGTGACCTGGCCCCCGAGTTCGGCCGAGGACGCCTCGATGTGCGTCGCCGGCACGTTGACGAGTTCGGGCGGGGCGGTCGGCGAGCCCTCGATGAGCCGGATGCCGTTCAGCCCGTAGCCCTTGTTGCTGTCGGCGACGCCGCCGGGGTCGACCTCCGTCGGGATGGCGCCGGTGTACTGCTGCGAGACAACCTCGAAGGCGCCGTCGGGGCCGGGGTCGATGTCGCTCCACCGGACGACGAACCCCTGGTCGCTCCGGTGATTCGCGCCGGCCCACAGGATCACCTCGTCGGCCCCGAAGCCTGCGGTCAGGATGCCGATGCCGTCGGAGTGGGCGGGCGTATAGGACTCCGCCCCGATCAGCGTGACGCGCGTCCAGCGGTTCGTGTAGTCATCCCTGCCGCGGACGGCCGTGCCCGTGAAGTCGTACGTGTTGCCGAGGCTCAGGTCCTCGAACAGGTAGGTGTAGGTGTCGGCACCGGAGAGTTCGATGCTGTTGAGGCCTTCGACGGAGGTGAAATCGACGTAGGGGTTGAAGATGTCGCCGGCATCGGTTCCGCCGGACGGGTTGACGCCGGCGCTTCCCCAGATCTCTCCCACGCCGGACGCTGACACAAGGGCCGACGTGTAGGTGCCGGTGACGATATCCCGCAACTGGCCGGACGAATCCCCGCCGTTGTCTGCGTACAGCGTGGTGTAGGCGTCCGTCTGGGGTCCGTGGACGGCGTCGTTGTAGGCGGTGAACCCCGACAACAGGAGCCGCGGCTCAAGTGGCTCGGCCGCGGGTACGGCGTGGCCCCCCGAGAGGAACCTTGAACCCATCATGCGTCTCCTCTGAAGCCTCTCCGGATCGTTCCGGCACCCCCCGGTCCAGACTGCCCCCGTACCACCACCCCCCCACGATTCCGCCCAAAGGGCAGACTCATGGCAGCGCAGGCCCTGCACTATTTCCACACCCTCATTATACGCGAAAAACGCCCGTTGCCAAGTCGGGAAGGCAGCGATCAAGCGGCAAGTGAGACGTTAGCCGACGGGCTTGCCCGCCGCGCGCCGCGCAAGCGCGGCGGCTAACTCTGCAATGCCGCGCGGGAACCGCCTTTCAGGTGAAGAGGGCCTCGATGAAGGTGTCGGGGTCGAAGGGGGCGATGTCGTCGGCGCCTTCGCCGATGCCGACGAACTTGACGGGGATGCCGAGTTCCTGCTTGATCGCCAGGACGATGCCGCCCTTGGCGGTGCCGTCGAGTTTCGCCAGAAACACCCCCGTCACGTCAATCAGGGAGCGGAACCGCTTGGCCTGGACGATGGCGTTCTGGCCGGTCGTGGCGTCGAGCACGAGCAGGACCTCGTGCGGCGCGCCGGGGATCTTCTTCGCCAGGACGTTGCGGATTTTGCCCAGTTCCCGCATCAGGTTGTCCTGGGTGTGGAGGCGTCCGGCGGTATCAACGATGAGCACGTCGATGCCGCGTGCGGCCGCCGCCTCGGCCGCATCGTACGCCACGGCCCCGGGGTCGGCGCCCGGCTTGTGACGGACCATGTCGACGCCGACGCGGTCGCTCCAGATCCGAAGTTGCTCGTCGGCGGCGGCACGAAACGTGTCGCAACACGCCAGGAGCACCGACCGCCCCTCCTCCAGGAACAGCCGCGCCAGCCGCGCCACCGCCGTCGTCTTACCGCTGCCGTTGACGCCGGCGATCAGGCACACGGTCGGCCCGTCGGGGTTGGTGATGAGCGAGCGGTCGGCGCCGCCGAGGCCCTCCTTGAGGTCCGCCTTGATGACGGCCAACAGGTCGTCGTCGGCGGTGATCTCGCGGTCGCGGTACCGGGTCTTGAGGTCGTCAACGATCCGCCGGGTCGTGGCCACGCCCACGTCGCCGAGGATGAGGGTCTCTTCGAGTTCATCGAGGAACTCGGCATCGACCTTGCGTCCGACGCGGAACAGGCCCCGCACGCCGTCGGCCAGTTTGGAGCGGGTCTTGGTGAGGCCGGACGAGAGCCTGCTCAACCAGTTGCCAAGGGCCATGGGCCGATTACTCCTCGGGCTGGGGGTCCGCGTCGGGTTCGGCGGTCTCCGGCGGCGGTTCGGCCGTCTGCGAGGCCGGCACGGCCCCCTCGCCTTTCGCCAGGCGGAGCACGCGGTCGAGCACGCCGTTGACGAACCCCCCCGACTCGGCCGCGCTGAACGCCTTGGCCAGTTCGATGGCCTGGTCGATGGCGACGCGGTCGGGGATGTCGGGCGCCTCGCAGATCTCCCACGCCGCCAGGCGCAGGATGTTGCGGTCGATCGGCGCCATGCGTTCGATGCGCCAATGCTCGGCGGCGTCGTTGATGAGCCGGTCGGCCTCGGTCCGCCACGGCCAGGCGCCCTCGGTCAGGCGGCGGGCGAAGAAATAGACCTCCGGGTCACGCGTGCTCTCACGCAGGAACGCCACGATCGGCGGGCCAAACTCCTCGCCCCTCAGGTCCAACTGGTACAGCGCCTGCAGGGCGATCCGGCGTGATTGCTCGCGTCGCTTCATGGAAAAGACCGACTCCGCACCCCTCTGTCACTTCGCCGCCGTGCGCGGGATCCCCACAATCGAGACCGACCGCTTCGGCAGCGTCACACGCAACACCTTGCCGTCGAGTGCGACCGTCTCGGTCCGGAACCGGCCGATCTGGCGCGGCTCGTCCGCGGCCGGCTCGTCGTTGAGCCGCCCCTCCAGTATACGGTGTATGGCCGCCTTGTCGATCTTATCGAAGGCCGTCAAATCGACGACGACCGGCAGGTTGCGGCCGAAGTGCCGGTTGATCGCGTGAAAGTAGACCGTGCGCGCATCGGCCGTCGCCACGGCGTCAACGTAAGCCACCCGCTTCGTCGGGCCCAGGTTTTGCATCCGGTACGGCTGGGCGTAGGTTGGGACGTTCTCGGCCGTCACGTCGAGCCGATGGGTGCCGTGGTGCCGGGCGTAGAACATCGTGACCTGACCCGTCGGCATGTAGTAGGCGGGCGTCTTGCCCGTCGGGTCGGCCCGGATGCAGTGAATGCCCCAATGGTTGCCGACGAGCATCGACTGGCACGCCATCGCGATGGTCTCGCCCTGCCGAAGAAAGGCGTGCAGGTACCCCGCGGCCCCCACCCCCTTGGCGAAACTGGAGTTGAGCGCCGGCCTGGCGCCCCGCCGGCCGAGATGCCACCAGCCGTTCCAGTTCCACTCCGTCACGGCCAGCGGATACCCCAGCCGCCGCGCCTCACGCAGGGCGCCGCAGTCGTACGTGGAGAGACCGCGCGCATCCATGTAAGGGACGGCCACCCAGGCGTTCCAGATATCCTCGGCCGACAGGTTCTCGACGGGTACCTGGCGGCCGTCGCGTTCGACCTTCCGAATGCCCCACGGCACGTACGTGTGATGCACGAAGTACTGGACGCCGTCGCCCAGCCGCCGGCGGATGCGGCGCGTGACCTGAACCCGCTTGCTCCCCTCCAGTTGCACGTCCACCAGGATTTCGATCTTCGGGTCCACCGCCCGCATGGCGTCGATGTAGGCGGCGAGGCACTCGACGTACCACTCGGCAGTGCGCTCGTCGGCCCAACCTTGCCGCCGCAGGTCGTCCACGAAGGGCCACGTCTCGTTACCGATCTCCCAATACCGGACGCCGTAGGGCGCCGGATGCCCGTTCTTCGCACGGACCGCCGGCCAGTCGTGCATGCCTTCGGGCAACCTCGCGCCGACGGGGGCGTTGCAGTAGGCGACCTTGGCGGCCTCGTGGCGGACGGCTTCGGCCAGCGGCTTCTTCTTGAGGAACCCGTCGCGGAAGTTCACAACCAGAAGCGGCGGAACCTCCAGCGTCTCCCACAACCGCAGAAACTCGTCCAGGCCGAAGCGGTTCGTCAGTCTGCCCCCGCGGTGACCGACCGTGACGGGCCGCCCCGCGCCCTTGCGGCCGGGCACATGGTCGATCATGTCGAACCAGTCGATGTAGTCCACGTCGGTGCCGCCGGGGAAGCGGACGATGGGAATCTGCATCTGGCGCAGTTTCTCGACCACACTCGGCTGGAGCCGGTGCGTCCCCGGCACGAGGGCCCCTTCCGGACCCGGTTCGCCCCAACTGGCGCGCTCCATGAAATGGCCGAACAGACGGGAATCAATCCTGTGGAGGGGCGTGCCGCCGACGGCAAAGCGTATCTCGTCGGCGTCGGCGCGGCCGGCCGCCGCCACGCCGAGCAGGCCGGCAAGACCAAGGCACGCGACATGAAAATGACCGGCGCGAAGTCGAGTCATCGAGCGTTTCCGACGCGCGGCGCCACCGCGCAACCGCCTTGAAGGCGCATCACCACGGCCCGGCTACTTCTTGCCGAGCCCGTCCAGAAGATTGGCCATCTCGATGGCGCTGGCGGCGGCGTCGGCCCCCTTGTTGCCCGCCTTCGTGCCGGCCCGTTCGATGGCCTGCTCGATCGTGTCGGTCGTAATGACACCGAAGATGGTCGGCACGCCGGTCGCCAGGGAGATCTGGGCGATGCCCTTGGCGGCCTCGTTGGCGATGTAATCGAAGTGCGGCGTGGCGCCGCGAATCACCGCCCCCAGGCAGATGACGGCCGCATACTGGCCACTCTCCGCCATACGCTTCGCCACGACCGGAATCTCAAACGAGCCGGGCGTCCAGGCCACGTCGATGGCGTCGGCCGCCGCCCCGTGCCGCTCCAGCGCATCGAGGCACCCCCCCAGCAGTTTCGCCGAGATAAACTCGTTGAACCGCGACACCACCACGCCGAACCGATGCTTCCCCGCAACCAGTTGGCCCTGATAAACATTGGCCATGGCCGTCTCCTTACCCTTTCCGCCATGCGATGCAGCGGCCCAACAGTGTAACCACGCGGCGGGCGAATTCAAGGCAAAAGGGGAGGACGCGCTCACCGCGGCCGGGTGGCATGGTCAGCCCGAAGGGTGACCATGTTCCAAGCCTAACCCCAGCGCGGCAAACGGTTGTCCCGTCGGCATGTCACGGCCCTTCACGGGGCGTCCCGATGTGACCCTTGCAGGGCGAACGCCAACGCCGTCAATCCGGCTTCTTCGGACCTCACAGCCACGACGGTCTCTTGGCGTCTTTCGGCGCGTCCGACCCGATGACAGGCTTGAGGTCCAGGACGGGGGTCTTGTCGAAGGCGTCGATCTTGTCCAACGTCACGACGTTGCCCTCGACCGAGAGAACCTTGCAGACCGTCAGGGCGATCAGGTTCGGCCGCACGGGGGCGCGGCAGGCAAAGACCCCCGTTAGCGGGTTCTTCTTGTTGCCGCGCGGGTGAACCTGGAGGATCGACCGCTTGGCCGGCGTGTCGTTCTTGTCGAACCACCAGAACACGTTCACGTGCGACCAGCCGTCGAGCCCTTTCAGGGCGGGCGCGTGCTTGTCGAGAATTCGGATGCGGGTCGAGCCCTTCGTCTTCTCGACCGTGCCGATGGGATAGACCTTGAAGAACGGTTGGGCGCCTTCGGTTTTCACAGGTTCGCCTCCTGTTGCGTCGCTGGCAATCAGCGTCAGTGCGCCGCTGGCCGCAGCGGCGCTCGCAGTCGTCGTGAGAAACTCGCGTCGGGATAAGGCCATGGTCGGTCCTCCATGTCGAGACTCCCAGCCCACGGAACGTTACCCGCTGCTTCCGCAGCGCGGGCTCGATTGACGCGGGCCCGAACTACGCCAAGCCCCACCGTCGACGCAGGAACCACTCGCAGGCGAGGAGGCCGATGACCAGGGTAAGGAAAATGCGTCCCGTGCCAAGGGGGAATCGCCGCTCGGAGGTCTCGTATCGTGGTTCGAGACCCGCAGCCAGTTCGGCGAGAAGGTGGCCCAGGCGGTCGACCGTGCGGAACGTGCCGCCGCCCGCGGTGGCGATGTGTTTCAGGTTGGCGTAATCGGCCGGCACGTCGGCCGTCTCGAAATCCTGTTCCTCGGCGACCAGTTTCGCCTCGGCCCGTTTCGCCTCGGCCGGTTTCGCCTTGTCGCCGGCCGTTTCGGCCACGGCCGTGTACTCCCCCGCCACCGAAAGCGTTGCCGTGCCCAGCCACCGCGCCGGCCCCGGTCCGGCCGGCGAATCGTCGGACCGCCTCATCGCTACGCCCACCGTCGCGGGCCCCGTCAGACGGACGCGCGGCGTCTCCTCGCCCGTCGCGCCGACCGTCACCTCGACCGTCGGCGGACGGTCGGGGTCGGCAATCATGTAGCGCGCCCGGTCGGTCATGATCCACAGGTCCGCCTCCGGCCGACCGTCGCGACCGGCCAGCCATAGGAGGAGCCCGCGCCAGAAACGCCGATGGGCACGGGCACCGCCCGTCTTGGCGGGCGCGAGGACCCACTGCCACGTCGTGTCCACCGTCAGGCTGGCCATGCGGCTGCGGCCCAGTTCGCGGACGGCAAGCAGCGGCTGCCCCTTCTCGGAGGCGGCCAGCAACCGGGCCGTCGGCCGGACGGATGCCACGGCGCTGGCGCCGGAGAGCGGCGGCAGCAACTCGAAATCCACCGGGCGGCCGGCCGGCGCATCGACGTTGAACACCACGTGCTTCGCCCCCGCAGCCGTCGGCTTGAAGCGAACCGGACCCTTGATGTGGCCGTCACCGGGGCGAATCGCGACGGGCAGGATCCCGGCCAGCGGCGTCGCGGCCCATCCGCCCGCGCCGTAGGAAGCCAGGCCGCCGAGCGTCAGGACCGACAGGCGTCCTTCCCGCGCCCGCTGGACCATCCGCGCAATCGTCGCGGGCGGCAGACTCGAGGCGGGCAGGTCGCCGAGGACGACCACGTCGAAGCCGTCGAGGTCGGCGGGCGAGGGCGCCGCGGCGCCCGCCTCGGCGCCGACCAGGACCCGTCGCTCCAGGTCCATCTCCCTCGCCTCGCCGAGGGTCCGGGCGATGTACTTCGCTTCGGGGCGCAGGCGTCCGTCGAGGTACAGGATGCGGATGCCGCCCTCCTCGACGCGCACCGCCGCCGTCGCCCGGTTGTTCGTCGTGACCAGTTCGCCGTCGATCGGCGCGACGGCAAGCGCCAGGTGCGCGAGCCCCGCCTCGTCGGCCGCAGGGGTGAAGACCAGTTCCTCCGCCGTCCGGTTCGCGTCGGGCGTCAGGCGGCGACGGGCGACCTGCTTCTCGTTCAGCGTGAGAACCGTCTCGACGGTCCGGCCCTTCATGCCGAACGTCGCGAGCACAGCGCGGACCTCGATCCGGTTTCCGACGAAGACGCGCTTTGGCGTTCGCAGATCGCGGACCGCGACGTCGCGGACGCGGTCGGTTGGCACCGGGCTCCCCACGGCAACCGCGTGGACGGCCGCGCCGCGCTCGGCCAGCCCCCGTGCAGCCGCCGCTGCCAGACCCTGCGACCGGTTGGCGCGACCGTCCGAGACCAGGATCACGGCGGCCGTCAAGACGGGTCTGCGACGCTTTTTGCGTGCGGCGACGAACCGGAGCGCGTCGGCCAGGTCGGTCCGCTTGTCCTCGCTCTTCGGGGCGAAGTGGCCGATGGGCCGTGTGTGCGTGCCGAAGGCGAACGGGTCGATGACCGCCCGCTCGGCCAGCCGTCTGTACGGCGTCACCGAGGAGAGGAAGGCGTGGCGGACGGCCTCGATGCGCGTGCCGGCTTCGCCGCCCGGCCCGTCGGCGTCGCGCAGGCCCATGCTGCGGGTGGCGTCGACGAGGACCGCCACCGTCGCCCGGACCGGACGCCGCCCCTGCCACCGGACCGAGGGTCGGAGCATCAGAAACCCGAGGCCCGCCACGACCAGCAGCCGCAGGACGAGCAGCGTCGCCCATTGCCGGCCGGCAAGCGGCCACCGTCGGGCGCCGGCGACCACGACGACCGCGAGCGCCAAGGCGACCGCCACCGCCCACAACGGTGGGATCAACGGCTCAAGCACCAGATGGTTCCCAACAGCGATCGGGTCCACCGCGCAGACGCTCCACGTTCACCGATTCGTGTCCTCACCCTTCCCATCGACAAGAAGGTCGGCGCGGATTGCGGATTTCGCCGGCTTGGCTCGCCGCCGGAAGTGACTTGTCTCTCTGAGGCGTCAGACCTATACTCGCCCGGAACAAGCCGTCGGAAAGGAGATGCGCTGTGGAAGCGCTTCTGGAACAGGCAGTGGAACAGATGCAACAGGCCGGGGTCTCGTACGGCGACATCCGCCTGCGCGAGGACCGCCGGGAGAACCTGGCCGTCAAGAACGGGCGGCCGGAACACATCGCCAGCAGCGAGTCGGCCGGGTTCGGCATCCGCGTCATCGTCGACGGGGCGTGGGGCTTCTTCGGCACGCACCGGGTCGAGGAAGCGGCCGTCGAGGACGTCGTCAAACAGGCCGTGGCCATCGCGCGGGCGAGCGCGAGGCTGGTGGACGAGCCGGTCGTCCTGGCGCCGGTCGATCCTGCGGTCGCCCGTTACGAGACGCCGCACGAGAAGCCGCCCTTCGAGGTGCCGTTGGAGGAGAAACTCGGGCTGCTCGTGGCGGCCTCGAAGGCGATGACGGGGGCCAACGTCAAACTCGCCCAGGCGTTCTTCGCGGCGTACGAGACACATCAGCGCTTCGCTTCGACCGAGGGCGCGCGGATCGAGCAGCACATCGTGCAGACGGGCGGCGGCATCGCCGCCACCGCCATCTTGGACGGCGACCTTCAGGTCCGGTCGTACCCGAACAGTTTCCGGGGCAACTTCGCCACGGGCGGCTACGAATACGTCGAGGCGATGGACCTCGTGGGCGAGGCGCCGCGCGTGGCCGACGAGGCCCAGGCCCTCTTGGCCGCACCCACCTGCCCCGAAGGACGGCGGACCATCATCCTGGACGGTGGCCAACTGGCGCTTCAGGTTCACGAGTCGTGCGGCCACCCGATTGAACTGGACCGCGTGCTCGGGATGGAGATCGCCTACGCGGGGGACTCGTTCCTGACGCTCGACAAACTGGACGGCTTCCAGTACGGCAGCGACAAGGTGACCATCGTGGCCGACGCCACGTGTCCGGGCGGGCTGGGCACGTTCGGCTACGACGACGAGGGCGTGCCCGCGCAGAAGACGCCGATCGTCGAGGCCGGCCGCTTCGTCGGGTACCTCTCCAGCCGCGAGACGGCCCCCGCCATCGGCCGCACCTCAAGCGGCACGATGCGCGCCAGCGGGTGGAACCGCATTCCGCTCATCCGCATGACCAACGTCAACCTGCTGCCGGGCAACGCCGGCACGCTCGACGATCTCATCGCCGACACCGACGACGGCCTGCTGATGCTGACGAACAAGTCGTGGTCGATCGACAACAAGCGGCTGAACTTCCAGTTCGGCACCGAGATGTGCCGCGAGATCAAGGGCGGACGCCTCGGCCGCATCTACCGGAACGCCACCTACACCGGCATCACGCCCCGGTTCTGGGGCGCGTGCGACGCCGTCTGCGGCCCGGAGGCGTGGGGTCTATGGGGCACGCCGAACTGCGGCAAGGGCCAGCCCGGCCAGACCGCCCGCGTCGGCCACGGCGTGGCGCCGGCACGGTTCCGCAACATCCAGGTAGGAGTCAAGGCATGA
>Ga0307427_1001600_pt1 | contig 11507 bp, 15 predicted proteins | sample SalMarWE160190MG_FD_202162 | JGI IMG/M metagenome (GOLD analysis project Ga0307427, IMG submission 202162) | Salt marsh sediment microbial communities from the Plum Island Ecosystem LTER, Massachusetts, United States - WE1603-190 | ecosystem: Environmental > Aquatic > Marine > Intertidal zone >... | reverse complement strand
AGTCAGTATAAGAAAGATTTTACTTAACGAAACCCGTTAAGACTACCGTGCCTCGGTGGCTCAGCCCGGTAGAGCGGCAGCCTTGTAAGCTGTTGGTCGCGGGATCAAATCCCGCCCGAGGCTCCATTAAAACATATTCATTGGCAAAGAGGCTAATCCTAACTTTTATTTGATGAAATGAATTAACCATAATTATTGAAATGTCGAAACAAAGATAAAGAGGCTAAAATCAATAATAAACATGGTGATATTAGTGGAGAGTTACGACAAGGTGATATTGGAGGATTTAACCGCTGCTCTTGAGGCATTTAAGAACGATTCCTTTGACAATGTTAATATGTTTGCCAATCGAATAATGGCAAATGCGACTTTTACGGATTCGAAACTCTTCTTAACCGGTTTTTTCTTGAAAGATGTCGCTAGCACGTTTGGAACTCTCAAAACAAAACAGAAGGCGACATCATATTCAACAGCCAAGTCTCACGGTTTCAAGTTTGCGGAATTACTGAAAAATTCGATATCTTCTTTTGATGAGGAAAAACTCTGGAAAGAGTTCCAGAAATTTACAAGCATCATTCGAAAATTTGAAATGAATGAGTTTGAAGAAAAAAACTATTCAGACAACAAGGATTTTGTAAAAAATAGCTTCTCGTGGCTATTTGATTATCTTAAAACCAATAAGAAAGTCCTTTTAGACCCAAAAAACCTATTGTTTAAAGGCGTTCATTATGAAATGGACCGAATCTTTAATACTCATTCAGGAAACCTTTCAGAAATTGTTCTTATGTCTTTAATAAAAGCCTTGGACAACTATTACAATTATTTCCGCAGAATCTACCTAAAAGCAGATGGTTGTATTGATGAAGAAAAAGTCAAGACTGAAATTTTCCCTTTAATAGACCAAATAGAGAAGGCTTGTTTTCCTAAATTGGATTTTTCTGCGGTGAACTCGACACTTTGGACCCTTGTGAAAGGCTGGAGATGTTTCTTTATTCAACGTATGGAATTACTGCCACTGACAGTGAAGTATGGAAAAGGAATCGAAATGCCGGATGAATTGAAGAAAAAACTATCTGAGGGTATGACTAAGATTTTAGAAAAAGAAGGGTGAGATAGCGATGACTAATCCTCAAATATCGTTCAATGAAATCTTGGTTGAGTTGAAAAAATATAATCCTCACGCTTCAGCAGATGATATTTCTGCTGGGGTCATTTCAATTCTAGAAAGAGAAATTCTTCCAAGAGCTATACGATATATGACTCTCCCTGATTTTCCTTCATGGGTTGACATGTCAATTCGAAAGTCGGGTAGACTCCCAAAAAAGAGGTTAAAATCCACAGAGTCGTTGGAAAAGAGGCGAATAACGATTCAGCAGATTGAAGGAGTAAAGCGAGAACTATATTGGGACGGGGGAACTGTATCAAAGCCAACAGACAGTTTTCCAGATGCCGGCTTTATAATTAGCCGTCCTGAAATGAATTTATCTTCAGCTTGGCAACTAATACAGCCTGAGGAAAAACCAGTTATCCCTATTGAACAGCCTAATGACCCTTATGGACGAAGATTATCCCTTCCTAGAGAGAGATTCCAGATTGTACTCCAAAAAGAAATTCAGGAAAAAATAATCTCTGACGTTCTTTTTGAGGATGTATTCAGAAAAATAGAAACAAGCATTAGAGAACTCGTTGATTCACGTAATCTCGAGGGAAGTATTGATGTATCTTTTCGAACAGACCACGAAATCACTTCTTGGAATAAGTATGTTATTGCAATAAATCTTCCATCTCAAATAGAATTTAAAGAGAGAACTAAGATTTGGACAATCTTTGACCTTACAATTAGAAACAAGCTAAGGGAGCTAGCAGACAAGGCTGACGGTGAGATGAAAGAATATTTGAATGACTTGAACAAAAAATTGTTTGTCCACATTAAATTATAAGGCGATTAAATGGAAAAAGGGTTTGACCCAAATAAATTTCTAGAATTCGCAAACCATTTGATAAATGATGGAAACTATGAACGGAATTGTAGGGCTAGAACTGCGATTGGAAGAATTTATTATGCGACTTTTCTGTTGATACTTCAAAAGTTTAGAGAAAAAGGAGTTTCGATAAAAGAAAAGGATAAAATCCATCAGCGAGTTATCGAAACTTGTCTTGAAAAAGGTTTGTCTCCGATAGGCAACGGTTTAGACCAATTAAGAGAAAAAAGGGTTGATGCTGACTATAACATGATGGCAAATATCACTTTGGACAACTGTAAAAAACAAGCTCAATTTGCTGAATACATCATTAGTCTCATAGGACAAATCAAGCAAATTAAGTAATGAAATTGGATTTGTCCCATTTTTCACCAATTTCTGGATAAGTAATAAGAACAGAAGAAACCTATTAAGATTTGAAATACGTGTAGGTGGAGAGATATTGACACTAATTATCACCGAGTTGTCACCTTTTGGGATTGCAATGGCTGCTGATACGGCAGTAACGGGAAGCTGTGTGAATGAAAGAGGAACACTTGACGATAGGGCTTTCTTTGGTTTAACCAAACTCATACCGATTAAAAAATTAGAAGCTGGAATATCTTATTGGGGATGGGCTAAAATGCCTCTCGATTCAACAAATGGGGTTTGGATGGATTGGTGGCTTACACATTATCTTGCTGAAAATCATAATAATTATAATACCATTAGTGAACTTGCTAATCTTCTGGAACAAGAATTACGAACTAGAATTCCTAGGGTTAGTGCAGATGATATTAAAATAGGCTCCAATAACATTGGCGGGATTCACATAGCCTGATTTGACGGTGAAGACGGAAAAAAGGCTCCCTGTTTTTGGCATATTCATAATGGACCGAGTCAAGCGTTACCACACAAAAAACTTGACACATATATCGTAAATGCAAATTATGATTGCCCGCCAGAAAAATATCTTAGTTTTTCTGGTGGTGCTATCTACTCTACAACAAACGGAGACATAGAAGCTTTTGCACGCTTTTCTAGGAAACATTTTAATGAATATTTACGGGAATTAAAAAAAGAAATGGACATTGTCGTGCCTATATCCACGCTTAGTTTTAGAGCGGAGTTTTTGAGGGTTCAAATCCGATTCATTTCAGAGCTATATGCTATTGCCGGAATAAAAGAAGGGGGATATCTCAAACAAATGGTTAAGGGTATAGGTGGAAAAGTAACTACACTTACAATTACAGAAAATGGAATTAAAGATTACTCTACACGTTAGATTACCGACCGAAACCTGTTAGGAGGTAAACAACATCGAAAATTCTCAACAACTGCAATGTAGATGCTGCGCAAAATCCTTCAACAGTAATAAACTGAGTCCTTCTCTCAAAGAAAAGACAAGTTTTAAGGTAGCGTCAAAATTCTTCCATTCGTTAGACTTGCCAAAAAGACAATAGATTAAAACATACCCTGATGCCCAAAACATGAATATTGGAAAGTATTCAGGATATTCTAAGAAATCGAATGGATCCATTGCTAGCTCAGTTAATTATTAAGATTGTACGTTTAAATGCTTTTAACTCACAATTCGAATTGATGGAACAAATCCAAAAATAAAACAAATCCGAAAAAGTTGATTTGAAATATTGGGGTTAGTGTTAGACTTTTCGTATTATGATGTTGTCGTTGCGTTCTATCCAGACTATTTTGTCTCCTGCTTAGATCAGCTTAAAACTTGATTTCTCCTTTTTTGATTAGCTCTCTAACTTTCATCAATGAGTACTGAACTGCGTGGCTTCTGTCTGCAAAAAACCCGTTTTTAACCTGTTCATCTATCCATTTGAAAATCTCGGGTGTAACCGTAACCGTCAGTTTAACTTTAGCCATTTCAATCACATCAGCCTATTAACGGTTACTTGTTTAGGTTTTATCCAATATTATTAGGCTTCATCTGGCTTTATTGGAGAGAATATGCTATAATAAGTAACTGTTATATAGTTTGCGGAGATAAGTTCTACCGAGAAGGCGATTGCAGCCATCTTAAAATGGTATATGTAAAGAAAAAGGGGTGAAAGCTGATGCCTGTTAAGGGTTATGATTCTGTGAATGTGCCGTCAGGCTTATACAATAAAATAAAAGCATTGATCAAAAACAGAAGTGATCTGGGCTATAGAAGTGTAACTGAGTTTGTTGCAGAAGCGGTTAGAACTAGGCTGGTGGAGATGGGTGAAACTGCACCTAGGAGCTGATGTGTTGCCCCTCCCATGTAAAGTTGAGAAGATCACAGCCGAAGAAACCGAAAACATTTACAAACAGTTAAAAAAGCATGGAATCTCAAAGAAGACAGCACAAAACATCGTAAAATTCTATGAAGGATAAAAGAGAATGCCCAAAGACACTTACATATGTCCCCATTGCGGCTACGTCCTACCTAAAAAAGACGCCACAATTTCGGGTTATGACTCTCAATCTTCTTTACGTCACATTCACTGTCCTAAGTGCGGAAAAATAATCACCCAAACACCGTAAGAGGAAGGGGTTGAAAAAGAAGAAATAAAGTGAAAGCCTAAATCATAGTTCCAAATGGGAACTGGACGGTTGAGAGACATTGGAAAAAATTTTCGGTTAGAGGCGTGAGGGGTTGCTGTCCTTGATTATTATGCGGTCTCTCGCCTCCCCATAGTTACCACAAAAACAGTCTAATTTTTGAAAAAGCGGAAAAAAGTAAGCTAGACAATTAAAATGTTAATAATGTTTTCATAAGATTTATACGGTGCATAGAGACCGATATATATACGCCTGTGTATATGCGAGTATACACAAAGTGGACGTGACACAAATGAAACCGAAGGCAATCCCTCTGTTGACAGAAGAGCAATTCGCTGTACTTGAACAAGAGCTGAAGCGAGAGCCAACTGCTAAAGATGTTGAACGCATAAAACGAGCAAAAACTATTTTGAAAAGACACTCTTTTTAATTTGATTAATGCAACTCTAAGTTTAGAATGAACTCAGATAACATAGAGATCGAGATTCTGTCAGAACATCACAATATTAGTGGTTTTTCTTGTGGAGTAAAAGAAATTGATGAATTCATCTATGAAGAGGCAATGGATTTTCAAAATGAGCGATTAGGTGTCACGTATTTATTCTTTTATGAAAAGCGGTTAATTGGTTTTGTAACACTTAGTATGGCAGATTTACGAAAACGAAAAATGAATGAAGAGGATAAGCTACCAATTGGCAAAGAGAATTATCCAGCACTTCAAATTAGTCAGTTAGCTGTATGTAATGATTTACAGGAAAAGCATGGTATTGGCACATATATCTGTGATTTTTGTCATGCCCAATCATTAGGACATTCGGAAAAGATAGGCTGTAGGTTCTTAGTCCTAAACGCCATACAAAAAGCAATAGGTTTCTATGACAAATATGGATTTAAATTGCTTCCAAAACAAGAAGGACGAAAAGAACCAATTATGTTTCTGAACATAATGGATAAAAAAACAGTAGATAAAATCCCGTAAAAATTGAGATATAACACCCCCTAAGAGTAAAATTCAAAGCGATTGAAACCAAGAAATAAATAATAAAAAAGATTTAGAGCTTTGACATTATTTTAAACAGTTCTTCAACATAGCTACTTTTTATCATGAACTCTAAGGACACAAGAGAACCTAACTCTGTGTTCGAGTCTATTAGGAGACTAATATTACTTCATTGTTGAAATCTAGCTTTTTTCTGTTTTTCCAAGCAAGAATATGATTTGCTGTCCACATCCCCGAGCATATTAGGAGACTAATAACAGCGTATTGTTGAAAACAGTGTTTTTCTGAAATTCTGAGAAGACACGAAAGTTACTAACGTATTTTAAATATAGAAAGACACGTTACTTCTCCATGACCTAACCAGCAAACAATCTGTGAGAGCGGAATGCAGCATTGGTGACATTAATTGAAGTCTTTATTCTCGCCGTGGTTCAGGGGTTAACAGAGTGGCTACCCGTATCCAGTTCAGGTCATCTGGTGATCACACAAAAAGTTCTCGGAGTAAACCCTCCACTAATCTTTGATGTGATGCTGCATGTCGGCACCTTAATGGTTGTTCTCACAGTTTTCCGGAAAGACATCTTAGAGATAATCAAAGCATTTGTTAGACGTGATTTCGAAACTGAAGAGGGAAAACTTGCATTATTCATAGTCGTTGGCAGCGTGCCCATAGCAATTATCGGCTTCGTCTTCTACGACTTCCTCAAATCGCTCTTCTCCAACCTCCTTGCCGTAGGATTAGCCCTATTAATTACGGGTTGTGTACTCTTCTTTTCCGAAAAGAGAATAGGCAACAGAAAAATTGGCATTCTAGATTCACTATTGATAGGCTTGGCTCAAGGAATCACCATAATCCCAGGTATCTCCAGAAGCGGCGTAACATTAGCAACAGGATTACTGCGGAGAGTAGACAAGGCAACCGCCTTCAAGTATTCATTCTTGTTATCCGTGCCCACCGTAATAGGAGCAACAGTCATGGAGTCAAAAGAATTGGCAACTGCAAACGTGGACATGACTCCGCTGTTTCTGGGAGCAATAATTTCCATGATAGTGGGTTACGCATCTTTGAAACTTCTCCAGAAGATAGTTATGAACGAGAAATTCCACCTGTTCGCCTATTACTGCTGGACCGTCGGACTGGCGATAATTATTTTCACAATCTTTCAATAAATTGGACACACGTTTCCTCTAAAAAATGAGGGAAACTTCTTAAGCTTGCTTGAGATGTCGGAAAGGAAGACTAACGTATTTAAGTTATGTAGTCTTTTATGGAAAAGGAATGTAGAGGTGGTATCGTGGGAAAGCGGAAGGTCAAGCGCGAAGACTATAATGCCATCAAGTTGCCGGCTGGTAACGATATAATTGGTATAGCCAAGACAATGCTTGGTTTCGACAGGCTTATGGTGACTTGTCAAGACGGCAAGGAGCGCCTCTGCAGGATACGCGGGAAGATGAAGCGGAGAATGTGGATAAGGGTGGGAGACATCGTTTTGGTTTCTCCTTGGGATTTTCAATCCGACGAGCGGGGCGACATTATCTGGCGATACAAGAGAAATCAGGCAGACTGGCTGAGAAGAAAGGGTTACCTGAAAGTTTAACATAAGATTCCGTAATCATTACATCTTTTCGTTTAACAGGAGGATTTAAAAGCTAGTCCATTCATCACTAACAGCACAAACAACGGAGAATCGCAAAATGAGCAAGAAATCTAGCGACTCAAACGTAATATACGTAGGAAGAAAACCCCCCATGAATTATGTGTTAGGCATCGTAACCGCTTTCAGCGGAGCTGAAGTAAAAGAGGTTAGCGTGAAGGCGAGAGGACAAGCCATAACAACGGCAGTCGACGCCGTCGAAATAGCTAGACGAAGATTCGTGAAAGAAATGAAAGTAGCCAAAATCGCCATAGGAACCGAAGAGATGCCGCCAAGGGAAGGGGAAAGCAACTCGAGGATGATTTCATCCATCGATATCACCTTGAAAAGAAGCTAAGCAACAAACATTAGCATATTCTACGTATTCCGCATAACTGAGAGCGTCTTCGTTAAAGGTCACGAGCTCCCTCAGGGAGTTCTTGGTGGTTCACGGCAGAAACTTGGCTGTTCGCTGTTAGTCCATAATCCAGTGCCGAATTTTTTTCTATTTTTTTGTTGCTTTGTAGCGTGTTCATTATTTGATGTAACTTATCAGTATACCATAAGGCTTAAGACATAATACATATTAATAGAGTAGTAGGGAAAGCGCTTGGGAAAAGCCGCCATAATAACACCTCTATACATATCCGTAGCCTGGACCTTGATGACCAGCTACCAGCTTTTCACCGAAACAACAGTAACAACCGTCACGATTTACATCAACATGTACTTGCCTACAATAGGCGCTTGGTTGGCTTCCAAATTAGACATGATCGTATTCATTCATTCCTTCGCATGGATCTTCCTTTTGTCATCCGTCATCCCTGCGTTAATTCTAGGAAAAGAGAGAGGCGTCCTCGTCCAATTCGGCGTATGTCTAACATTAGCTTTTTTGGCATTCGTAGTTCAAGATGCCGTGACGACCGGCCTCGGCAACGGAGCCCTAGATCAGATCCTAGGCATAGAGCCATTATTCCAAAATCCATTATTAGCTGCGGCTTATTTGATGCTACCATATCTTCTGATGCTGGGATTCGACATTCGGGGTAAACGAAAAAAGCAAAGATGGTTAAACGTTGAAAGAGTTGAAAGTGAAACCGATGATTTTCCAGAAGACACTTTCATTGTAGAAAACGATTCTGAAGAAGAGGAAAAAACACAAGAAGAAGAAAATGGATATCCAAAGTAAATGCATGCCCGCAAGAGAAACCCAAGCATCGTCTACTGGCTTGGCAACAGCCTATATCTGAACGTAACCAACAGGTGCTCCAACAGCTGCTATTTCTGTTTCAGAAAATTCAAGAATGGCATTCGAGAATTTAACCTAAAGCTGGAAAAGGAACCGACCTCAGAAGAAGTAATTGAAGAACTGCGAAAGGTTATAAACAGAAAGAGTTGGAGTGAGGTTGTCTTCTGCGGATTCGGAGAACCCTTGGAAAGGCTGAATCTTGTTTTGGAAGTAACCCGATGGATAAAGAAGCATTATTGGAAGGTTGTTAGGGTTGACACTAATGGTCAAGGATACTTACTGAACAAAGGAAGAGATGTGGTGCAGGAGTTAAAGGAGGCAGGTGTAGACAAGGTGAGCGTAAGCTTGAACGCCTACGACAAGGCAACATACAATCAAATCTGCAAACCTGTGTTCGAAGATGCCTATGAAAACGTCTTGGAGTTCATCAAAAAGGCTAAAGAAGAGGGCTTAGAAACTGAAGCAACAGCCGTAACGATCCCCGAGGTGAACCTAGCAAAGGTCAAAGAACTAGCAGAAAATATGGGGATCAAATTCTCAGTAAGAGAATATATCCCATTCTTCTGGTAGAACACCCAACAGCTCCGGATTCCCCAGCTGTTCTAAAATATAGTATTATCTATGACTTCAATTGTTGGTTAATGGGGAGTTTTACCTAAATGAGATCAAGTCTCAAATTAGGCGCCGTTATCGGAATCCTAACCATAATCAGCGCTACGGCTGGATGGTATTTTCATCCTAACCCACTCATATACGATGAAGGCTTTGAAGAGGATTTCGGCGGATGGGAAGGGGACGCTGATGTTCCTCCAGACCCAAACAACCCAGATTCCCTTGTTGACTGGAACGTTTCACGAGTAACTTCCCCCGTTAAATCTGGACAATATTCTGTGGAGCTATACATCGATGGGAGACAGGATAACGGCACAGTCTGGATTGAAAAAGCGCTGTCAGTGAAAAGAAACTCGCAAATTCAAGTTAAGGTTTCTTTTGATTTTTACAGTGAAAGCGAGAGTTTCAATGTGATAGCGAGCATTGTCGGGTTTGCTGGAACTTCTAATCCTGAAGTCGAAGCAGATTTTACTGTTCTTGGACAAGCTAACGAGGTTTCAGGGTGGAAACGTTACACTCGTAGGGCAACTGTGAATACGGGTTCCAGTGGAGAAGTTTGGGTTGCTGTGGGAATTAGTGTACGTTGGGAGACCGAGATGACATACAACTTGGATGATGTAGAAGTTACAATAAGTTAGAAAACTAAAACTAAATATTCGAGGCTGAAGATTCTTCCCCTACATTTCGGGAACATTGAACCCGACCAAGCGGATTTTGCTTTTGCAGCGGTTACACTGAATTACCAATGCTTCTAAATTGTTACCATGAACCTTGGTGTTGATTATTCTGTAAATGTCCTCGGTTTCGTCTTCAGGAGATATGATGACTCCGCAACCGGGACACGGGAAGTCGCCTTCTCCTTGAAGTTCGGTCAGGTCCACTTGATACACCAGAGGTGATCCCATACGTTCCATCTTCCTTTTGACTGTCTGATGTTCTCTGTGCCTCTATTTAGTAAATAACGTTTATGAACGCTTCATCTATCTCGATTGTATATATCCAATTTAATGTTGTTTCATCTGGATTCTGATTACAGAAACTGAATTCGACCTATCACTGCAGGATTTGAAAGCGAAACATATAAAATATGCTTGAGAGCATAATAGGTATAGCAGGGAGAAGAGAACTTGTCTCCAAAGGGCCGTTCAGTTAAAAGAACCACAATCATTTTGGATGAAGAAGAACGGGAATACATTGATTCTCTCATAGAAAAAGGAAGAGAACCGGGAATAAAACCCCTCATATCAAAGATGCTCGACGTTTACCGAAGCATGCGAATCTACGACTGGAAATACCCTGGAGAATACTACATCGGCATCAGCCGCGTAGCCTTTCTAAACGTCGAATTCATCGACATTCTCCTCACATACATTCCTAAAGAGAAGTGGAGAGAAGCTGGACAAAAGATTGGAGAAACGGCTAAAGTTTCTCTGGAGGCCAGCATTGACATAGAAACTGCAAACCGGGAAAGATGGCCTGACGTTTTTAAGAGGCTGCGTGTCCAGGGTTTCGGTGACTTCTACCTTAAGAACAAATTCGTGATAATTAGAACACCGCTCATCGGCAATTCGGAGTTTTGGTGCGGATTTCTAGAAAGCTTACTTGGAGTTAGCTTGGAAGTGAGAACCCTAACGCCTCCCCTCGTCTTTGAGATCACCAGCTAAATCTCATCCCTTAAGATATGGAAATTTTCAGCGATTGTGGTCAATAAAAATAGTGGAAATATTGAAAGTTATCACGGTTGGTAAATACTCTATCATGTTTACTTTGCACAAGTTTTTCAAAAAAAATTCAACATAATCGTGTTTTTATTATCTTCCATCATATTTGGATTCTGAATTGAACATTTACGTGTAATACATATTGCAGTTTCATATTTGTTAAATACCATGACTTCAGAGTTTCTGTGCATAGGAGAATTCGAATAATGAGAACCATATTAAAATCGAAAAAGGGAATCTCGCCAATCCTCGCCACACTACTCTTGATCGTCATCGCCGTCGCAGCCGTCATAGTCACCTACGCTTGGGTCATGACCTTCACATCATCCACAACAAGCCAAGCAGGAGCCATGTTAACCGTTGAAAACATAAGATTCTACGGCTCAGGAGAAGATGGCATCGAAATTGTAATAAGAAACTCCGGAACCAACGACGCAAAGGTTGCAGAAGTATATCGAGGCACATCATCCTCAAACATCCAGCAGGCTCCTTCAGTAAGCTACGATCCGCCGTCAAAGCTGATCAGTGAAGGCTCATCCATCAAAATCACCTTTAGCTATACCTGGGATAGTGGAACGAGGTACTACTTCAAAGTGGTCACCGAAGAAGGACTTAGCTTTCCCTTCAATGAAGAGGCATAACTGCGCCTCTCTCTTTTACCTCTTTCCGAAGAAAACATAACCCAGAATTTTATTACTATACCTTTACAAAGGTACATTGGTAGATGATGTAGCGTGAACCAGATACTTGACGGCGCCCGAGTTGTTCTTTGTCTAA
>Ga0307427_1001599_pt1 | contig 11513 bp, 6 predicted proteins | sample SalMarWE160190MG_FD_202162 | JGI IMG/M metagenome (GOLD analysis project Ga0307427, IMG submission 202162) | Salt marsh sediment microbial communities from the Plum Island Ecosystem LTER, Massachusetts, United States - WE1603-190 | ecosystem: Environmental > Aquatic > Marine > Intertidal zone >... | reverse complement strand
GTACAGCCCGTCCCAGTACTTCTGGTTCCGGTGGACCCATTGGTAGGAGGGGTAGCCGCTGAACTCGCAATGTTCCACCGTCAGGCCGCGGGAGGTGCGGTTGGCGCCGCCGATCGGGCGGGGTGAGCCGCGCTCCGGGACCGCGACCTCGTCGGGCTGGCAAACGCCCATGTGCGCCCCGCTCATGGTGCAGTCGCGGATGGTCACCTCATTGCCGTGGACGACCACCGAGGCCCCCACGCCCATGTGCAGCCTGAGGCCTTCGATGACCACATGGTCGGCCCGTCGCTATTCCAGTAGGCCGGAGACTCCTCCGCGCGCAGGATCGCCAGCCCATAGTCGGGCCAGATTTTCGAGGCTGCGGAGGGGAACGCGATCTTCTCCGGCAGCGGGCGCCGGTCGATGAGCGTGGGTGTGTAGTTTGGGATCATCGCGATAAACGGCGCCAGGCGCGGATCGCCGGAGGCGTTGTACGCCGCGATGAGGGCTTTCGTGCCATCGATCGCCGGGCTGGCCGGGTTGACCAGGAACAGATCGCCATTCGCATTGGTGGCGCCGTCGCCGTAGGTGGCGACGCGAATCTGGCCGCGCCCGTAGCCGGTGCGTTCGATGGGGTAGGCCGTGTCGATATAGTAGTCCATCAACCCCTTCGGGCTGCCGCCACTGGGCGCTTTGGCGGTCCACCAGTTCTTGCCGTCATACAGCGCGCGATAACGGGAGACCATGCCCATGCAATAGAGATCAGTATGAGCAATGGGATAGATCGGCGCTTCGTGCCAGGGGCCCCCATCCTTCAGCATCCTGTTGAGCACCGGGAAATACCCGCCGATCCGGGATTGCGGTTTGCGGTAAAAGCCCCACTCGATCATCTCCCGATCCTGAAGGGCCAGCCCGGCAAACGCAACGATGGCGGTGGGTTTGAACACCAGGTTGGGGGTCTGCGCCCAACGGTCCATGCATCGCATCTTGAAATGCATAAAGGCTGTGATGCCCTCCTGAATCTCCCGGCGAGCCGTCGGTTCCAGCCCCTTATACACCCAGTCGAATCCGGCATAAGGGTTGAAATCCGTATCGTAAAAGACATCGCTCAGATGGGGTACGCCGGCCTTGAAGAATCCGGGATTATCGAGCGCGCCCCGTGCACGCCTCGTCGTTCCGGCGTTAGCGCCAAACTTCCCCAGCAACCATTTCCGTGCGATTGGCACGTAGGCCGGATCACCGTCCAGTGCATACAGGAACGCGGCCGCAAAGCCATCGCCCTTGCGGGCGGCCCCCTGGATGCGGGTGTAGTCCGCCTTCGCCCACTCCTGGGTGGCGATCAACTGTCGAATGCGTGTTCGCTCCTGCGAGGGCATGAAGAACGGACGCCCGTGCGCGGGGGCATCGTCAGCCTGCGCCGGGACCATGGATCCGCAGAGCACCGTCAGGATCAGCATGCTGATCGACGCAGGATACGGTGAGCGGATTGACATGACATGTTCTCTTTCGCGTAGCACACAGAAGTCTGGGGGGCGACGTCCATGCGGCACGTCGCCATGCGGTACAGCCGATCATTCGGCACTCGCGAAGGGAGTCTCGTCGAGTTATCTGGCCTCCACCTGGAGCCGGCCGAAGCGGAAATGCAATAGCCACACCGGCCTCATCGGGGCCATCCAGTAGTAGTCGCTCGCTCGGCCCTTCCCGCGTGGCGCGCGCCGCCGCTCGAACTGAACCTCCACCGTCTTCGCCTGCCCCGCCGCGATGCCGAACACCGCGGCCGGGCACTTCACGACGACCGTCCACGTGCCATCCGCATACGTGTTGCTGACCAGAGCCGCCTGCAACGGACCCTCGACCGCCCCGTCACCGTTTACGGCAAAGGAGCGTTCCGGGTCCCCTGACCACGTCCCGCGCGGGATCCACGATGGTCTTGCTTTGCCCTTTGCGACAAGGGGAGGGGCATTGTCCCCTCCCTTCACCACGACAGCCATTCGATCGGTTCCCAGCGGCCGGGTCGGCTCGGCGGCCTCGAATCGGACGAGCAGTTCATCCCCGATGCGCGCGGCACGGACCCGGGTGGCGAGGTCGGGCGCCTTTCCGTAGTTCCCCTGCACCAGCGTCGCCGCCGGCAGCGCCGCCCAGGCCGCGGCGTCGGCGGGAACCGCCGCCACGGTGGTCACTATGTAAGACGGCGTCTTTCCCAGCCACCGATGGGCGAGATCCGCTTCCGTGAAGAAGGGCGCGAACCCCTGCTGCATCCAGACGACGCGGTGGCGGTAGATGTTGGTCTCGTCCGTCGGGCAGGCGGCCAGCGCCTTCTGCATGAGTGTCTTCAACGTGCTGATGACCTGCGGCGTATACGTCTCGCCGTACATCTGGTCTGGCGGGATGTAGGTCTCATCGAACTGTCGGCTCCACCTGACGTTCTCGTACCGATCGACGATCGTCGTGTAGACTTTCTCCATCGTCTGGCCGGCCGGGCCGAAAAAGGTCACGCACTGGTCGCGGAGCAACGCGTCCACGTCGGCATTCCGGTCCCACATCAGGCGGTGCCAGAGCCAGCACATGACCATTTCGTACTGCGGCGGATTGCCGCCGGGACAGACGAATTCGCCCCCGGAGATGGCATACGTGTCCCGAAGCCATTTCTGCAGATTATGCGGGAAGAAGAGCGGCGCTTCCGTCCACTGCGCCGGCCAGCAGGAAAAGTTCCAGACATAAAGCCGCTCGCGCTTGCCGCCCATCTTCTTGCTCCAATCCCGCATCAGTTGCAGGTTCCGCCCGTGCCAGTACGGCTCTTTGCCCATGGTGGTGGACCGCATCATGCACACCTGCACGTCCATGTTGTCCGGAAGGGCGAAATCGGGCGGCAGCATGTGCCCTTCGTATGCCAGCATGCCCAGCCGCTTGTCCGGCCATCGCTTGCTGATTTCGGCGGCATACGCCACGCCGTGGCGGAAGAGGAGGTTCGAGTTTCTGCCGAAACGGCCACGCTTGGGCTGATACTGCGGCTTGCAGCGCTCACACTGACACAACCCCTTCCATTCGAAATCCCAGAGATCCGCCGGCTCGAATCCGATCCACTTGGGCCCCGGATGGCAGTGTTCGCCGATCCAGCCGCCTTTGCCGTCGTAGAAATCCTGCGTTACCTGCACGCGCGCGCTCAACACGCCGGGATGGGAGTAGCACGGGTAGTATGGGCTGCGCGTGCCATCCGCCTTCTTCACCGCGGACCAGTCGGGGTGGTCATCGAAGAATCGCCTCCCGAAGAACGCATCCGTATGGTTGATGCCGGCAAAGCCGGTGCCGGAGCCGATGCCGGTGCCCTCGCGCGTCACTCGCATCCAGGCCGGCCGGTCGCTCCAGGTCGCGAACGCCACGGTGCGGTAGGGGAAATCCGGCGCCAGTTCCAGTTTGTAGGCAGACGGCACCGTGAGGGTCTTCACCACCGGCGTCACGATGCCCAAATCAGGGTCCTTCGGAATGTGAATGAAAAAGCGGTATCCGACGATACGCTCCAGGAACTCGTAAATGCCGTGCAATGTTCCACGGTCCACTTCGTGGCGGGTATTATTGGTGCCGGCGGGTGCCACCTCCCCCAGAATGGCGACGCCGCGCGCGAAGGTAACGATGCGCAGGCCCTCCGGTTTGGTCGGCAGCGCTAACTGATACTTCTCGCTCAACGCGCTGCGGCCCACCAGCAGCAGCGCGCCTGCCGCCGGCGCCTTGGCGGCCGGCACGATGTCCAGGCGGGCGCCGCTGGCCTTTTCGATGAAGCGCTGGAGTTCCTCCGCCGCATACGCGACCGTGGGCGGCTTGCCGACCGGGATAGCGGTCGGTTGGTCCGCGATGACGATGGTGGCCGCCGGTTTGCCGCTGTCCACCAGCGTGATGGGTGCGGCCGCCAGCGCGGCCCCTGTCAGCGCAAACAGGCACCCCATGAGGGACATCGATGACTTGATGTGCATCATCGGCACCTCTCTCTTCTCTCAGGGCCTTACTGATATGCACAGCACGCAGTCGTTCTGCGTTTCCGCACGGCAGCCGGGTCTAACGTTGCCAGGAACGGTGGCCGTGTCAGTTCGCTTACGGCTTCCCGATGGTGAACTCGCAGCGCCCTTCCGGCAGCTCGATGGCGAGGATGCCGTTGGGCGAGTTGCGCCTTTCGCGCTTGCCGTTCAAGGTGAGCACGAGATCGCTGGTCCACTCCCGCCCGAGGAGCAGGTAAATGTCGCGCTGCGGTCCTTCCGTGCTCCCGGTGAAACCCGTGGCCGTTTGCGTCAGCAACACGGGGCCTTTCCCGAACACGCCGATCTGGCGGCAGCGGATCTCCGTACCGTCCACCAGGGACACGCTCACGCGACCGTCACGCAGGCGGGCAACCCCGTACTGCCCGGTGAAGCGGAAATCGTCCGCCTGCACGGAGGTCGGGCCGGCGGCGGCGACCACGTAATCGACCGCGCGTCCGCCCGGGGAAGTCAACCGGAATGCGTTCGGCGCATCGAGCATTTCGACGGTCGGCGGCGCCATCTCCTTGTCGCGGGGGTAGATCACCACCGCCCAGTTCCGCCCGGCCGGCTGGCGGGCGGAAACGGCCCAGGCGTACTCGCCGCCTTCGCCCTTGGTGATGGGCGAGACCGCGATTTCCGGCGCCGCCGGGGAGAGGAAGATCAGATCGGTCGCCACGCCGTAGTTCGGCGAATCGATGGGCGGCAGCAGCACCCAGTTTGCCTTCCCCCCCGCACCGGGCTGCGGCTTGCCGCAGAAGACGGGGAGGTTGATCTGGCTGGCCGCGGGACCGTAGACGATATCCTGGAGCACGAAGTAATCCGGCACGTCGAGCGTCGGCGATTTCACCAGCAGCACTTGCCGCCGACTGCCGCCCCGTGTCATCCCCGGCTCCGGCGGCCCGGGCAGGAACGGCCCCACCGGGATGTCGGCTGACACGAAGTCAGCCAGCGGGCTGGTTCGGAATTCGATGACATCCCCGCGCCGGTGCGTCGTCCCGTCCGCGAAACTGATGATCGGATGCCAGTCTTCCCGACGGCAACTGCCCGGGTCGTCCGGATGCAGCGCGTCGAGGATGATGGGCACCCCGCGTCCGAACAGATGGATGGCGCCTTCATCGCGCTGATGGTGCGAGTAGATGCGGCTGGCCTTGATGGCGAGGAAGGTCTCCTTGTCGGACGGGAAATGGTTGCGCAGGATGGCGCCCAACCCCCGCAATCGCCGGCTTCGCAGCACGGGCACGCGCGGGGCGACGGTGGGATCGGCGACCAGCAGGTGCGGTATCACGCCCATATGGGTGGCAGGCTTCGCGGCTCCTGCTTGCCGCCACGCCCAAGCCGACTCCCCGGCGAGCTGCGGGTTGGCGTCTTTCAGAATCCCGGTCTGGCCGCCGTGCTCCGTGACCTTCCTGTTGTTGAAGCCGTGGTCGCCGAAGGGTGGGATGCGGCGCAGCCGCTCCTGGGGCTTGATCGGCGCGGCAGCGGCATAGGATGCGAGTTTCGCCTGGGGTGGGGTGAGCACCTCGATCCAGAATTGGCAGGCCGCCTGGTAGCGCGGGTGCGTGGCGGCGTCGAAGATGCCGTTGTGCTTCAGCGCACCGAACAGCACCGTCAACTGTCTCCACGTCCAGAGATAGTAGTTGGCGATGTTCTCTTCGCCTGCCCCGTCCGGACTGATGTAGTAGGTGAACTCCTTGTCCAGTTCGCCCAGCGTGTATCGCATCCACTGCTTCGAGTTCGGATGGTCGGGGAGCACCAGCGCCATCAGGCCCACCGCGAGATACAGGTCGCTGCCGAAGTTCGCCAGGTAAGAGGTACGTCGCCGATTCCAGGCATACTGCCAGTAATCGCCGTCGGTTAGCACCGAGGCGAGGAAGGCCATCTCCCGGCGCGTCCTGGCGACCTGCGCCGGATCCAGCGTGCGGGCGTTGTAGTCGAGCGCCTCGGCGACGCCCCGCATCGGCCGCGCGATGGAGATGCTCTGCACGAAGCCGCTGTATCCGACGCGGAGCAACAGGTCCACCATGTTGCCGCCGGTGTGAGCGCCGACGCCTCCCACCGTCTTCGCGCCGCCCTGGCCGGTCAGCAATCCCTTCACCTTCGGCAGGTAGGGCTTGAACGGCTCGTGCGCCTCGATCCGTTTCCACAACGCTTGCGCTTGTGCGGGGGAGAAGAACAGGTGGGGCTGCCCCGGGATCTTCTGCTCCCAGTCCAGATGCCAGTCCTTCACTTTGTCCAGCGGCAAGTCGCAGACCTTGGTGCGGAGATGTGCCAGATACGGGTAGGGCGTCTTGTGGCCGCCGGGGTACCGCGGCTGGGTCCACTGCCGCTTATCGCCGACGGCAAGCAGCCAGTGCCGCACGGCGCGGGCCACGGGGATGCGATAATAGGCGTGCTCGCCCGGCTCGTCCACGAAGTGCACCTCGGCGTTGACGCCCGGGGTGAGGTGATGCGGGTTGATGGAGGAGTCGGGATACTCCCAGTGGGCAGCATCCCGTCCCACGATGGCAATCAGGTCGTTCTTCTTCTCATCGGTGGAGTACGTGCCGAGCCACGGGGCATCGACGGAGGGGAAGACCGGGCGGATCGCCGTCCACACCTTCACCGCGTCATGCTTCAGCGGATCCCGGGCAAAGGCGTAGCAGAACGTTTCCGGGGTATAGCAGATATCCGGGTCGAAACTCTCCTTCATCAGGATGCGGAGCTGATCGGCCACGCCCCAGCGCGTGTAGCACTTGCCGTGCGCCATATGCCCGCCGGGTCCGCACAAAGGGTGGGGCAGCTCCGCCAGGCGCAGGCGGAAGTTGTTGCGCTCCGTGACGTAGGCGTAGGGGTGATCCACGACCATCTTCAGATCAATCTCATAGAAGCGGCCGCCGTCGAACCGAAAGCGCACGCGGTACAGATTCCACAGCGGCCCCTGCTCGACCAGTTCGCTCTTCCATCCCAGCAGCTTCGCGTTCGTGACGAAGCGGCTGGTGGCGCGCCACACGCCGTCCGGGCCCTTGAAGCCGCGCAACGGGCCTGGCACGGTGCCTGCCTCCACCGGCGGATCGAAATGTTTCTCGCCGGCAAGGCGCACGCTGAACAGGCCGTTGGTAATCTCAAACGTCTCAGCCTTCAGGTCGGTTTCGGTTAGCGCGGCGGCAGGCTGGCTTGCACTGGCGAACACGCCGGGATCCCAGAGCACGGTATACGTGCGCGCCCCCTGGGCGGGCAATTCATCGACGAAGAACGCGATGACGGCCGACTTGACGAATTGCCGTTTCTCATCGTGGAAGACGACGCCCGAGAGCTGGAAAGGCACTTCCTTCTTGCCCTCCACGTCGTACAGCCGGATCGAGTTCAACGTGGCCTGCTTCGCCGGGAAGTCCAGCGTGTACGTGACCATCTCATCGACCCATCGGTGATTGAGCACATCCGTGAGGCGGATGTCGCGCGAGAATTGCCGGCCCTTGCCGTCGGCAAGATCAGGGGATTGCGCCAGCGCGGGCAGCGCCAGGCATAGACAGGCGATCATCAGGACCATGCGGGTGTGATTCATCTTGTTCACCCTCGACATAATACAAATGGTCGCCACGTACGTCGTGGCACGGATTAGCGTGCCACTTCCACCAGTTCCAGATCGTCGAACCAGGCGGTGCCCGTGCCCTCGACGCACAGTTTGATAAGCAGGAACGGGTCATTCGGCGAGGGGGCGAAATCGACTTCCAGCCGGGTCCAATCGTGATCGCCGGTGAGTTTCTCTGTCCGGCGTGTCGCCTTGACGTCCTGCCAGTTGAAGAAGACGTCATCCACCTGCACGTAGGCGCCGCCGTCCTTGAGCCCCTGCGTCTTCACCCACGCCGCCAGGCGGTAGCGTTTACTCGACTCGCCGTAGACGGCGGGGCCGCCGCCAGTGGGCGATGCGGACTTCGCCTTGCCAGGCCCCGGGCCACCCAATGCGATCGACTTCGTCCCCGAATGCGCGACCCCTTCCGCCGCGTTGATGTGCCGCCAGATCGGCCCGTTGTACACCTTGCCGCGGGGCACGGAGGTCTCAAAGTCGTTCACCTTGTTCTGAAGGAACCCGGCCATCCCCGACTCACCCGCGGCCGGACCGGTGTAGACAGCCGTCGCTTCCAGTTCCCGCGCGACCGCGCCGGGCAGAGACAGGAGTCGATACTTCGCCCGCAGATGATACAGCCCGTCGGCCTCCTTGGCCTGGGGCGCTTTCATGACGATGTGCTGGTCGTACCACTGGCTGCAGGTGACGAAGAAGACGGGGCCGCTGGTCTCGAGCATCTCCACGAACGGGTTCATCTCTTCTTCCGTCACGAAACCGACAAAGCCGCCCGCTTCAACGTGGTCCACGGGGATGTGGACTGGGTTGTGATGGACGAAGGTGATCCGGCCGTCCGCGAGCCGCCCCCGGACCGTTTTCTGCCATCGCTTGTGGTCATCGCGCGATTCGGAGACCCCTCCGGCCAGCAGGTTGTTGAACTCCATCTGCTTCGGCTGGGGCATGGCAAAGTGGCTGCTGCAGTTCAACACGTAGCCCAGGCGATCGTCCCACACCAGTCGATATTCGTTCGTCCCGCTGTAGCCTTCCTGGTGGTCTTGTTCGGTCTTGAACTCAAGCGTTTCGCCCCGGTCCTTGGTGAATCTGACCTTGAACGACGTGAAGCGCGGTATCTGCGTGTGGTAGCCCTGCATCTGGAGTTGTATTCGCGCTCCGATCAGGTTCGCCCAGTGGTAGATCGGGGGAATCTCGTACTTCGCCCCCTTGGCAACGTCGGGGGAGAGTCGGAACAACTCGACATGATTCAACCAGGTCGTGATCAATCCGATCCGCTCGTCGCCGTCGCAGATGTAGAACCACTGCTTTTCCTTGGCGTGCCCGGCGTACTGGACGCGTTCCAGGCGGAACGCCGGGGTATGCTTCATCCTCGGCATCGCCGCGAAGGCCCTGGACTTGTCCAGAATGTTCTGAATCTCCCCGGCGCAGGCGCGCGACGACCCGAAGGCCAGGGCAATCAGTCCGCCCATCACGAAGGCCCAGGTGCCGACGTTCGACATTCCCTTCAACTTTCTCTCCCTTCCTGAAAGGTGATCGGTCACTATCATCAGGATGCACGCGACGGCTGCGCAAGCGCCTCCCACGACGCCGATGTGCCGGGGCAGGCGTATGATCTGAGCCTCTCCCGAAAGTAGACGGTCTGCGTTCCTTTGAACCATCGCCTGGGAAGAAGAGACTTGAGGAACCCCGTGTGCCACCCGGGCGCCCGGAGGGCCTTCACCCGAGAGATGCTGCTCTCGATCCTGATCCGCCGAAGGCTATGTCTGCCAGCGCCACGGCGGAACGGCCGGCCGACCTCCTCGGAGGGACTGGGGAGAGCATTTGTCGGTCTCCCGGATCGGGACAGAATCGGCGAAAATCAAGCCGTCGGCGGCGGCACGAATCCTGCTCGTCCGCCCGCGTACGATGGTCCTGGACCACCATCGGGTTCGGGGCCCGACGAGTTCCGGGCAAGGGCGTTCGCGGCGAAGAGGACGCATGTTGTCGTACGGCCTGACGCTAGGCAGAGCGCGGCCTGAGCCGCGTCCCCTACGGCCAGCGCCCACGCCTTCTCTGGACGCGGCGGATCGGGACACTCTCCGACCTAACCTCATCCCCAGGCATATCTTACGACGGGTCGGTGCACCCGAGAGGTTGCCAGCCAAATCCGCTGCACTCCCGCTTCATTCCGCGGCTTCACTCGTGCTTGGCTACGCCGGTTTTTTGAACCGGTGCCATAGGACAACCTGCGGTGGGCGACGACGCCGGCGTCTGGCGCGGATTCCTACCGAACCCGCTTGACGGCCGCGCCAGCAGGGACTACAGTAGGCACGGCCACAGGCCTTGGGCGCGGGAACGGGTCCGAGTGGGGGCTCAGGCAGGCCCTTTATGGCTCGGCGGTTGTCGTCGCGGTTGTCCGCGGTTCCGTGCCCGAGGTCATCATTGCTGTAAGTGGCTCCTGAATAAAGGCTTACACGCGCGGAGAGGTGCCGGAGTGGTCGAACGGACCGGTTTCGAAAACCGGCGTGGCCGTTATGGTCACCGGGGGTTCGAATCCCCCCCTCTCCGCCATCTTTTTCTTCCTGCGCGCAGAGCCATTTGCGGTGTTTGCAAGTCTTGGGTTGGCAGGTGGATTGTCCGTACTGAAAACTCCGTCCGGCCCGGGGTCGTGATGGTTCAGGCAACCTTGTGGGTATGTTCGGAGACCATGGGTTCAACCGACCTGCCAGATTGACTCGCCGAAGACCCAAGGTCAGTGCTATTCTGCGTTTGGCGCAGAGAGACCCTGGCGGCGGGGCCGCAGGCGAACCATCCCATTTGTCACGCGGCCCGCGTGTACCGATGGTGCAGCCCGCCGAGATAGGGCATCCCGATCCCGCAACAGAAACCGCGGGGCCATATCAAAGGGGAAGGCCTCCACTATCTGCTGGGCAGTCCATTGCGCTGTGGGATGGGCCGTGACCAGCCGGCAGAAGGATTCGGGAACGCCTGAACCTAACCAGTTTCTCCGACAGGTTCCAGTGCCAAAAACAATTTCGGGAACCTCTGACGCCGCGGAGGGGCGGCGGACCTGAGAAGGAAACTGCCGACCTGTGAGGTCGTGACCGTGCCACCCCAAAGGGCGACGCCTCTGTTCAAGTGACGGCCGGTTGCGTGCCGGCGCGCCAACGCAAAGGGCTCCGGCACTTACCGAAGCCCTTGGAGAATCTGGTCGGGGCGACTGGATTCGAACCAGCGACCTCTTGACCCCCAGGCACCCGTCTACACGCCTACATCTAACGCCGAAAAGCCCGAAAAGCCCAAAGAAACGGGCCATTTGCGGCATGCTACGATGCCCCCATAGGCTTTGCAAGGGTTTTCCAGAACGTGCGAATATCGGCGAAAAAAGGCGGCAGGCCGAGCGTCTTTAGGTAATTATCCGGCAGTGGATCAGGAGCCAAAGTTTTTCTGGCCGGCCGGGTTTTTTCGTTGACGCGCACGAGCACCTGCCGTACCATGCGGGTGGTGGAGATTAGCTTGGCCCTTCGCTGGCGCGTTGAGCGAAAGCCAACCGCCGTAAACAGGGTCGCCAGCATTTATACCGTTTGTTGGCGATGGGTTAATACTTAAATTGCTGAAATGCCCCCCGACGCCGAACACCCCGCCCTGGCACGGCACCGAACGGTACTGATGAATGTAACCGTTTGGAGTGCCGTCATGTCCGATGAACAGTTCCCCGATGGCCCGCTGCTCACCTTGGCCGAAGCGGCCAAACTCAAATGGCTGCCGCGTCGCCGTGGCCGCAAGCGTCCGCATATTTCGACGCTTTACAGGTGGGCACAGGTGGGCGTCCGTGGCGTCCGCCTGCGTGTGGTTCGAGTCGGCGCCACATTATGCACAACCCAGGATGACCTCAAGGCGTTTTTCAATGAACTGTCGAGACGGGATCCGCTGTGTTGTGCACCGCCGTCTCGCGTCCGTTCGCCGGCCGCCGCTCGACGCGGCCGCAG
>Ga0307427_1001591_pt1 | contig 11546 bp, 8 predicted proteins | sample SalMarWE160190MG_FD_202162 | JGI IMG/M metagenome (GOLD analysis project Ga0307427, IMG submission 202162) | Salt marsh sediment microbial communities from the Plum Island Ecosystem LTER, Massachusetts, United States - WE1603-190 | ecosystem: Environmental > Aquatic > Marine > Intertidal zone >... | reverse complement strand
AGCTCACGGATATTGATATCTCTTTTGTTGAGTACCGATTGAATACCAGGCCTCGGAGGTGTCTGTCATTTTCTCCACCTATGGTATTCTTAAAAAATCACTGTTGCACTTGATACTTGAATCTAGGCAACTCAAAAAACTTCCGCGCAATAGTTATATGCTATTAGCGCGGAAGTAAAAATTATTATATTGCGTCTGATCTGCAGACTAAGATCAAATTATTGTGAATTTAATTTTTATGGAGCACATTAATTATTTATTCCTCAATCATAGGATTTGACTGATGGAACATGATATTATTTTGGAATTTAAACATATAACAAAAACCTTTCCCGGCGTTACAGCGCTTGATGATGTAAGTTTCCAAATCAAACGAGGAAGTATTCATGGCGTGTGTGGAGAAAATGGCGCTGGAAAGTCGACATTGATGAAGATTCTTTCCGGTGTATATCCTTATGGAGAATATGAAGGTCAGGTGTTTTTTAATGGCGAAGAACTTATTCTGGAGGGGAGTTCTATTAAACAAGCAAGTGAAAAGGGGATTGCTATTGTTTATCAAGAACTAACGCTGGTTCCCGAAATGACAGTAGGGGAAAATATTTTTTTAGGTAAAGAACCCGTCGAATTTGGTTCAATAAATTGGGATAAGGTGTATTGTGACACACAAAAGATTCTTGATGAATATAAATTGGATATTCATCCGCAGGATAAAGTAAAGAACCTCGGTGTGGGAAAAATGCAAATGACAGAAATCGCCAAAGCTCTCTCCGAAGATGCGAAAGTGCTGATATTGGATGAACCGACAAGTGCACTTTCAGAAGCTGAAGTTGCTCAATTGATGAAAATATTGAGGACACTAAAAGAGCACGGCGTAACTTGCATCTATATCACACATAGAATCGAGGAATTTTTTCAAATCGCTGACAGCCTGACGGTTTTACGTGACGGTAGGGTTGTCACAACCAACATTATTGATGCTATAAATTCACAAAAATTGATCCATCATATGGTGGGCCGTGAGATGAACGAACGGTTTCCCAAAGGAAATCGAAAACCAGGCGATGTCATTTTTGAAGTCACTGACCTTCACGCCAAAGACCATAAAGACCGGGAGATAATCAATGGCGTTTCATTCTCCTTGCGCAGGGGTGAAATCCTTGGAATTGCAGGATTAATGGGATCTGGACGCACTGAACTAGTGATGACAATATTTGGCGAATACGCCAAAATTACGCAAGGGACGATAGCGATGGAGGGAAAGCCGTTATCAATTACAAGCAGCCACGATGCCATGAAACATGGCATCAGCCTTGTCCCCGAAGACCGAAAACGACATGGACTTGTCTTAATCCAATCACTTTTTAAAAATTTATCCCTGCCTAATCTCGAGAGATTTGCTGGATTCATGAGAATAAATAAGAACTCAGAACTCATTGAATGTTTAAAATCAGCAAATGAACTTGAAATCAAAGCCCCAAATCTATTTATTCCTGCAGAATCGCTATCAGGCGGCAATCAACAAAAGGTGGTTATCGCAAAATGGCTGATGTCAAGCCCAAAGGTTTTAATCATGGATGATCCCACTCGAGGTGTGGACGTAGGTGCCAAATATGAAATTTATAAGATTATGAACGAACTTGCTGAAAAGGGGATGGCAATCCTATTAATTTCAAGTGATCTTCAGGAAGTGCTTGGCATGAGTGACCGGATTATGGTGATGTGCCAGGGTCACACAAATGGAATTCTAGATAGGTCTGAAGCAACACAAGAGCGAATTATGACACTTGCAACAGGGAACTGCTTAGAAAAACAAAATCATGAAGAGGTGCTTCAATGAACTTTTCCAACCTAATTGATCTTATCAGAAAGAATATTCAAACATACATTATCATTATTGCTTTAGTTGCCATTTGGGGGGTTTTTGCTATTGGTACAAATGGTCTTTACCTCTCACCTCAGAATATCTCAAACCTGTTCAGGCAGATGACGGTCACATCGTTTATGGCAATTGGTATGGTTTTGGTGATGGTGACTGGTGGGATTGACCTGTCAGTGGGTAAAATGGCTGGCTTCGTATCTGTCATTGTAGCGTTGTTTCAACGCGATGTTTGGTTCAGATTCATTCCCGATCAACCCATCCTGGCGGCATTTCTCTCTGTCATCGTGGGTTTGATGGTTGGTACGATGTTTGGCGCCTTTCAAGCTTATATCACTGCTTACTTAGGCGTGCCATCGTTCATCGTAACCCTGGGTGGGCAATTCATTCTTAACGGCGGTATTCTTCTGGCAACACAAGGGAAAACAATTGCAGCCAACCAACCCGGTTTCAGCACCATTGGTCAAGGATACTTGGAATCCCCCGTTGACTGGATTCTGGGTATCGTGGTGATGATTATCTTATTTGTGATGGTGTTCCTCACCCGAAGGAACAAGAAAAAATACGGTTTTCAACTGAACCCAATTTATAAAGATCTCATCCGGACCTCCCTTATCTCATTATTGATTTTGGTTTATATCTTCGTTGTTAATAAATTCAATGGTGTGCCAATTCCAGTCATAATCCTGGCTGTAACTGCCATCATCATTTCCTACATTTCTACAAATACAAAATTTGGTCGTTATGCCTACGCAATTGGCGGCAATCGTGAGGCAGCTCGATTGTCCGGCATCAACATTAAGAAGGAGATTTTTCTCATATTTTCCTTGATGGGATTGTTGTGCGGGGTGGGCGGCATTGTTCTCGCGTCTTATGTTGGGTTTGGGACAATTTCTGCAGGCCAGGGGTATGAACTGGACGCAATTGCAAGCTGTGTTCTGGGCGGCACCTCAACATTAGGCGGTTCCGGGACAATTTTTGGCGCTTTAATTGGAGCGCTGATCATGACCAGTCTTAATACCGGCTTACAGATGATGGATGTTGCGCCTGCGTGGCAGTATGTATTAAGAGGTTTTGTCTTGGTGCTTGCTGTCATTATTGATGTTTTCTTTAAAAAATCCAACAATTAAAAAGGATAAAACAATGGGTATTTATGAACCTAAACCTGAACACAAATTCACCTTCGGATTATGGACCGTTGGCAACCGCGGACGAGATCCATTTGGTTCTGAGGTGCGCGATCCTAAGACACCGGTGGAATTAGTCTATCTCCTCAGTGAAGTAGGCGCTTACGGTGTTAATTTCCACGATAATGATCTGGTCCCCATAGACGCCACACAATCTGAGGCTAAGAGGATTAAACGTGAATTTCAAAAAGCATTGGATGAAACTGGCCTGGTTGTTCCCATGGCAACGACCAATTTGTTTTTTGATCCGGTTTTCAAAGACGGGGCATTCACCAGTAATGATTCAAGAGTCAGAGCATATGCTTTACAGAAATCGATGAACGCCATTGATTTGGGCGTTGAGTTCGGGGCTGAAATCATTGTATTCTGGGGCGGCCGAGAGGGGGTAGAAACCGATTCAAGCAAAAGCGCCATCGATTCTATTAAAAGAACGCGTGAAGCTTTGAACTTCCTCTGCGATTATGCCATTGATAATGATTACGGCCTGAAATTCGCGCTTGAAGCCAAACCGAATGAACCTCGCGGCGACCTTTACAATGCAACCACAGGGCATATGCTGGGATTTATTGAGACGCTAGATCACCCCGAGATGGTTGGCGTGAATCCTGAGACAGCTCATGAACACATGTCCGGCTTGAATTTTATGCACAGTGTTGCACAAGCATGGGAAGCGGGCAAACTTTTCCATATCGATTTAAATGATCAATATCCCGGCAGATATGATCAGGATCTGCGCTTTGGATCAAGGGACATTAAAGCGGCTTTTTACCTGGTGAAGTTCCTTGAAGATGTCGGCTATGTCGGGTCACGGCATTTTGATGCCCATGCTTACAGAACAGAAGATTATGAAGGGGTCAAAGATTTCGCTCGCGGCTGCATGCGAACATATCTCATGCTTAAAGAGAAAGCTGAACAATTCAACAAGGATTCGGAAATCCAAGACCTACTGAATGAGATCAAATCTGAGGATCCAAAGATGCACGATTTCTATGGAAAATATAATCCTGAAAAAGCAGCTGCGCTGAAAGCTCAAACATTTGACCGCCATTCTATTTCCAACCGTGGGCTGAAGTATGAACGACTTGACCAATTAACGATTGAATTGCTGCTAGGAGTTAGATAAAGAGCTCCTATCTTTAAATCGAGATTGAATCTCCCTGCTTTGGTAAATCCGGTTTAAATGGTTACTCTCAATTCAATCGAACCGATCATTGTGTTAAATCAAAAACCGCCAGACTCCTAACAAAGGGAGACCTCGGCGGTTTTTGATGTAGTCGGTATCAGAGCCTAAAACTGTCTGCTCCAGGTCTTCGGCCAGCGCTCCACCACCACCTTCTTTTGGGTAAAGAACTCAACCGAGTCCTGTGCCCGGCCATGGAGGTCGCCAAAGAAGCTGTCCTTCCAGCCGGTGACGCTGGATGGCGTTACCTGGGCGGACAGTTTCATTGCTGCCACCCATCACATGATCGATGTCCTTCAGAACGGCGGGGAGCCGAAGCTGGACGGCCCGACACGGGCAAAGCCGTGCTGCAAATGGCCCTGGCTGCTCAGATCTCGGCTAAAGACGGATGTGAGGTGGACCCCGAGTCTGTGCCCTAAGGACAGTTATGTATAAATGGAAAAAAAGCCCAGCAACTGAATAATAGCTGGGCTTTTGATATTTTCTGGATGATGCGATTTAGAAAATCAGATCGAAATGGGCACGCTCTTTTATTAGCGCTTGCTGTTGTTCAGTCCTCATCGGTTCAAAGTTCTCGCAGGCTTTGAAAACCTGATCCAATAAGCGGGTGTCCCCCGGCGTACAGATGTACGTCAGCTTGTGGGAGAGTACGAAGTTGATACTCTCCTGGATATCATTCTGGTTGTCAAAAGGGACATACCAGGTCTGGTAACTATGTTCCCGCTCGCCCCAGGGTTCCTTGGCGACGGATTTGATGGTCATCACGCCGACATCTTTTTCCTCACACAAGTCCAGCAGTTTCAGCGCATCTTGCCGGTAAGACTCATCCGCAAGCAAGGCTGGATACAGGGGGAAAAGCACTGAATCGAAATCAAATCGGGACAGGGCTTCAATGAAAACCTTCGGCGCGTCCATGCCATGCCCGGTGATTCCGATGAAGTCCGTCAGCCCCTGCTTGCGCATCTCGATGACGCCTTCCAGTGCGCCCCCGGGGGCTGTGCATTGATCCAGTTCTTCCATGGTGGTCACGGCGTGGAGTTGATACAGGTCGAAGTGATCCGTTTGCAGACGTTCCAGAGATTCCCCAAACTCTTTCACGGCGCCGGCTTTGCTGCGTTCAGTGGTTTTGCAGCCCAGGAAAAAGTTCTCCCGGATGTCCGGCATCCAGGGGCCCATGCGGGCTTCCGCCTGGCCGTAACTGGGTGCGATGTCAATTTGGTTGACACCGGCATTAATCATCTTTTGGATGGCTTCATCCGCGCGGGGCTGATCAAGCTGCGCCAGGCAGGCGGCGCCGAATACAGCCACTGTGCTCATGTTTCTTGTGCGACCGTAACGACGTTTTTCCATAAATACCTCCTGCAATCAGGTGGTTTGGAGGATACGATCCTCCAATGGTGAGTTGATTACGACAAGCCTAAGATCTCACCGCTTTCCAGATCAATGTCGATGTCATAATACGCCGGCCGCGTCGGCAGCCCGGGCATCAACCTGATCGGGCCGGCTACGGGATAGAGGAACCCTGCACCAACCGAAGCGTTGATCTCATTGATGGGGATGCGGTAGCCCGACGGACAGCCTTTGAGAGCCGGATCATGGCTCAGACTGAGGTGCGTCTTTGCCATGCAGATGGGCAGGTTATCATAGCCTAAGCGTGTGTATTCCTCAATTTGATTTTCAGCCTTGGGGGTGTAATCCACACCGTCCGCGCCGTAAATATCTTTGGCGATGGTCTCGATCTTGTCTTTGATGGGTATGTCCAGCGGATAGAGGAATTTGAAGTCGCTTTTTCCATCTGCCGCCTTGATTACGGCTTTACCCAGTTCGACAGCTCCTGCGCCGCCTTCCTCCCAATGGTTGGTGACGACGGCGTCGGCGACCTTCCCACTTTCCAGGCATGTTTTACGTATAAGCTCAAGTTCCGCATCTGTGTCGGTATGGAAGCGGTTGATCGCCACTACGACTGGCACGCCAAATTTCTCCGAGTTTTCGATGTGTGCCATCAGGTTGTCCATGCCCTTTCCCAATAAGTCCAGGTTCTCATGTTCGTATTCGGGGGCGAGGGGCGTACCCGCAGAGACCTTGGGGCCGCCACCGTGCATCTTGAGGGCGCGCACTGTGGCGACCAGCACGACTGCATCCGGGACATTGCCGGAATAGCGGCATTTGATGTCAAAGAATTTCTCCATGCCCATGTCTGAGCCGAAGCCTGATTCGGTGATGACATAATCCGCCAGCTTGAGGCCGATCCTATCGGCCATAATCGAGCTGTTGCCGTGAGCGATGTTTGCGAAGGGACCGGCGTGCACGAAGACGGGCGTCCCCTCCAAGGTCTGCATGAGGGTGGGTTTGATGGTGTCCTTCATCAGGACGGTTGCCGCGCCTGCCACGCCGACATCTTCGACGGTGATGGGATCCCCGTTTATATCCAGCGCGAGGACAATCCTGCTGATGCGTTTGCGCATGTCTTCCAGGCTGGTTGAAAGCGCCAGCACAGCCATTAACTCGCTGGCGACGGAGATGTAGAAGCTGGTCTTGAAGTTGAAGTCCTTTTCTGTGGGGCTTTGGCCAACCGTGATCTCCCGCAATAAACGGTCATTGGTGTCGGTCGCCCGCCGCCAGGTGAGGGTGTCGCGGTTGACGTTTAGACGGACGAAACGACGCCGTTCTTCTTCTGTTAATTCATTGGGATTGGTTTTGTCGATCCCCAAGCGCTTCAGGCGCCCAAGCATGCCAATCCCAAACTTGCGATTCCCATCCTCATCTGGGGGGCATAAGCGGCGGAACAGGGATTCATCGCTTTGGTAGGATTCGTGGTACATGCGGGTCTCAACAGCCGCCGCGATCAGGTTGTTAGCAGCGGTGATGGCATGGATGTCGCCCGTCAGGTGCAGGTTAAATTCCTCCATGGGGATCACCTGACTGTAGCCGCCACCCGCCGCGCCGCCCTTGATTCCGAATGTGGGACCCTGGCTGGGTTGTCGGATGGCGGTGATCACGCGCTTACCAAGGTGCGCGCCCAGCGCTTGGCTGAGGCCGACGGTTGTGGTGGTCTTGCCCTCGCCGAGGGGGGTGGGGGTGATGGCGGTGACGTCGATATACTTACCATCGGGCACGTCGCCCAACCGGTCAAGCACATCCGGGCTGACCTTGGCGATGTATTTCCCGTAAGGGTCATATTCTTCAGGAAGTAAGCCCAGTTCCTCAGCAACCTGAGTGATAGGTTTCAGTTCGGCTTCCTGGGCGATAATGATATCCGGGGGAACGGGAGTTCGTTTGTTGAGTTTTGTGGGGGTGATGGGGGTGTCGGGTTTTTTGAGCATTAGGTGAGGTTTCCTTTCGCGTTGAATATTGTCTATCAACCTCGGCCTGCGCCGAGGGCATTGTTACTTTCGCACGCGTTAATTATGCGTAGAAAGGGCTGATAAATCAAGATGACAAAGGTCTTATCTCTATTGTAATCCATGCTTTCTGGAAGGCTTTGGTTACATCAATTAAAAGGGATTCTATGGCGATACTTCTTAACGAAAGATGATAGTGTGGGTTGAGTGAGAATGACATTGAAGAAATATATAACTAAGAGAAATTAGGAGAGAAAACAAGACCTATTTGTAGGGGCGACCCACGGGTCGCCCGTGCCCAATATCATATTTATTTTTATAACAGCAACTGGCGTATCGTGTTGGGGCGAAGGGGAACGCGTTAACCTCTCCGCCCTCCTTATTGAGAGGAGGGCGGATATTTCAGAGGAGTAGAAGATTGCAATGTTTATGCTTAGTATTTTCCCTTGTATCGTACTAACCATAAACCCGTACCTTCTTCCTCTTTGACGGGCGTGAAGGGGTTTTCGCTGATGGCGGATTCGACATAATAACTGTAGGTGGTCACGATATGGATCCAGGTGTACCCGTTTTTCAGCGCAACCGGATTTCCATCAGCATCCACAAAGCGCATGGGGCGCAGCAAGCCCGTCGACTGTTCATATTCGCCGAACTTGGTGGTCCAAAAGATCTCGTGCATTTCCCCATCCCTGAAGAGCAGGGCTTTGATGGGGGGCATGTTGTTCAACTGGATGTCGATCAGGGTCGGCGCGAGGAAGTTATGTAGGGCGAAGATGACGATCACATTTTCCCTGGTGACCGGTTCCCCCGTCAGCCGGTCGGTCGCCATGACGAACTCGCCGCTGCCGTCCGTTTTAATGTCATAGCGCACGTAAGCGCCCAGGTCTTCATCATAGCGCCATTGGATCTGGTTAAGATTGCTGTAAAACACCCATACGCGGTCAGCCGCTTTACCGCCTTCGGGAGGTGTGGGAGAGAATTTCATCCCAGCCAGGCTGAAGTTTGAGCCAGGGTAGCCTTCCGCTCTAGATTGGGCAATTTGCTGGAGTTGTTCCACATCAATCATGGCGCTGTTGACATCATCGCTGTCCGAGCCGTAAATGGAGGTGGTCTTGCTCAAGGTCGCGGCTACGCCGCTGTAAGCCGAAGCCATTACTAGGAAACCGGAATAGATTGAGCGGATATCCTCATAGGGCAGCCGTCCGGAGCGTATTGGGCCAATACTGGATGATCCCCCCGATGGATCCCCTTCCGTTTGCCCGCTGGCCAATTCGGGGAACTGGCCGTAAAATATCGCCAGGAAGCGTGTCATGCCCTCGCCGATGGTCATTTCAAAGACGATGGGGCTGGTATTGATCCCTGCCTGGGGACGGGCGGAAGCGGGGAAGTTGGAGATGGAGAGTAGAGCGGGTGGGAGGTTGAGGTAGTCTGGGTTGCCTGCCTGGAGGCCTGTCAGCGGGTTGATTCCCGCTGGGAAGCCCTCGGGGCCGACCGTCTGAGGCGGTTCATCCGCTGGAGTCCCTTCAACCGCTGTGCTGGTCGCCGCTGGTTTTGATGTTTCCGCAGTCCTAATCTCAGGTTTTTGCGTCGGGGTCGGCGTGGCTTCAGGGGCATTGTTTTGGGTTGTAGTACTATCGATTTCGCCTATTGTTGTTGGGGTGGGGAATTGGCAGGCAGTGAGGATTAATGCGGTAATGATTGTTAGTACTAAAATATTTGAATATTTTGTTTTCATAGGTCTTTCTTTCAACCGATAAAGGTTCTAATAAACGTCTAAGTAATTGCATTATACTCACAAGGGTTCTCATAATCCTATCAATATGCTATCATTTGGGTGCCGATCATGTTTGAGAACTGAAGCGAAAATGATGATGGATGACTATCGAGTGCGGGCAGTGCAGAATCCAACTCTCCTTTTCACCGCAGGTTTGCGGGAGGGGGAGCGGGTGGAACTCCATAGGCGGAAGACCTGTATCATTGGTCGGGATCCGTCTGCCGACGTTCAATTGGATTCTTCCTTTGTCTCTCGCCAGCATGCGGAGATCACTTTTCAGGGCGGTTACTGGTTCATTGAGGACTTATTCAGCAAGAACGGCGTATTTAAGAACGCGGTGCGCATTCAGCCGGGGGAGCGTGTGTCTTTGTTCAATCGAGACAGGGTGCAAATCGGGAATATCAGCACCTTTGAATTTCACGATCCGGAGGCGACCGTCCACGAATCGGAGATGCGCATGGCGTCACCCGGGCTGTGGCTGGATGAGCCCAATCTTGACGTGGTCATCCGAGATAAGCGCCTGACGCCGCCTTTATCGCCCCAGCAGTTCACTCTGCTGGCTGCATTGGTGCATAAGGACGGGGATGTGATGACGAATGAGGCGATTGAGGAGGTGCTCTGGCCGGGGGCGGCGGGGGGCGTGGAGAGTGCGGCGATTGATAACGCCATCAGCCGGCTGCGCAGCCGGCTGGCGGAGCTGGACGAGGAACATGACTATATTGAGACGGTGCGGGGTGTGGGGCGGCGCTTTGTCCAGCGCGAGGTGGGGGAGTAAATTGATCACGTTAATTCAATGAGAATTTACAATTTATATAAAATCACGTAGGGGCGACCCACGGGTCGCCCGCATAAAATAGCAACCTATTTATTCTTACACTTATGGTGAATGGTGAATCGTGGTGAGCCCTAACGCCGCACAAGCTAAATAAGGTAGAATCTCCTGGGCGAAATATGAAAAAACGACGACGATTATTACTTCTCATAAGCGCAATCAGCCTCTTCCTTCTCAGCGGGTGCTTGAACCTGGTGCAGGAGATGACCGTCCGCGAGGACGGATCTGGTGTTATGCGCTTGGCACTGGGCGTGGAGGATCAGTATTACGAGCAGGTTCAGAAGGAAATGCCGGAAGGCTACTCGTTGGAAAACCTGCTGGTGAGACTGATGCAGGAAGAGCTCGTCACAGATGTGGCTCGGGAACATTACGAACAGGACGGTTGGACGTGGGATGCCATCCGGTTGGAGATTGCCGATTTCTACGCATTGTTCAATGAAGAGCGCACGATCGGCCCCTTGCAGATTTCATTGGATGAAGACGGAGAAGAAGTCGAATTCTTCCAAGCCCTAGACCTGGCGAATACCGAATTTTCCATTCCCGGGATTAACCTGATGGACCTGACCAGCGCGGAATACACCGTGCGTTTCAGCGCACCGCAGATCGTGCGCACCAACGGCGTACAGACGGCGGCGGGCGAGAGCCTGTGGGAGCTTTCTCCGGCTGACCTTATACAAGAGGGGGAGGGGATGACCCTCCAGGCGGATTACAGCCTGGAACCCTATCAGGGGACCTTCATCCCATGGGACAAGTTCTTTGATGCTGTCGTGATCGGCTGGCTCGCTTTGGGGGTGTTGGCGGTTTTGGTGGTGATCATTGTCAACACGACCGGCAGGCGGAAGAGGGGGCGAAAAAGAGTAAAGTAGGTCATGCATGGTTCAGGAGCGAAACGACTGAACCTGCGTGACAAAGGTTTTGTCATTGCGAACCCACGCAGTGGGTGAAGCAATCTGCGGAATCGCCCATTTGTTTGTTAGGTTACGAGATAGAGACCATGAAGTCAATTGTCGCACTGACGTGCGCTGAGCATCGTGGAGACATTGGGCGATGACATACTTGGATTGCTTCGGCGCTGCTGCGCAGCTTCTCGCAATGACAAGAAACCTGTTGTTGTGAGCGGAGTGATGTATTTGTCATTGCGAAACTACATAGTGGGTGAAGCAATCCCCGGAATCGCACATAAGACAAAATGCACATCTTGTCACATGGGCGGCTGGACGCCGCCACATGTGACCTTGTATCTTTAAATGGTGTATGCTGGAGAGGCGAAAAGCACCAGCCAGGGGCGTGAGGGTGAATCTGAACGTGACCTTTAGGCGTCGAAGCCTGAAATGTAGATTTGATCCCCTCACGATT
>Ga0307427_1001590_pt1 | contig 11554 bp, 9 predicted proteins | sample SalMarWE160190MG_FD_202162 | JGI IMG/M metagenome (GOLD analysis project Ga0307427, IMG submission 202162) | Salt marsh sediment microbial communities from the Plum Island Ecosystem LTER, Massachusetts, United States - WE1603-190 | ecosystem: Environmental > Aquatic > Marine > Intertidal zone >... | reverse complement strand
TGCCGTCCTCGCGGCCCGCAGCCGCATGTTCCGATGGCCCGTTCTGACGGTGGCAAGTGTCATCCAGACGATTCCGAGCCTGGCGCTCCTGGCGCTGTTCTATCCGGTCCTTCTGGCGGTGGCGTATGTGACGGAACGGGCGCTGGGTCTCTCGTTCTCGGCTTTAGGCTTTCTGCCGACGATCATCGCCTTGACGCTCTACAGCATGTTGCCCATCCTGCGGAACACCGTAACCGGCATCCTGAACGTGGATCCGGCCATGACGGAAGCGGCGCGGGGCCTGGGTATGCGGCCGCGGCAGGTGCTGTTCCGCGTGGAACTGCCGCTCGCCCTGCCGGTCATTATCGCGGGAATTCGGACGGCCACGGTCTGGGTAGTCGGCATTGCCACGCTGTCAACACCCGTGGGCCAGGCGAGCCTCGGCAACTACATCTTCGCGGGCCTGCACATGGAGAACTGGATCTCGGTCCTGTTCGGGTGCGCCGTCGCCGCCGCCCTGGCCATTGTACTTGACCAGTTGATCGGGCTGATGCAGTCGGCGGCGGCAACCCGCAGCAGCATGCGAGCCTTGGCGGCGGCGATCGGCCTGGTGCTCGTCATCGGTGGTGGCCTGTCGCCGCTGGTGGCGCGCGGGCGTGCCGGCGGCGCCCGCCGGGAAGTCGTCGTCGGCGCCAAGACGTTCGCCGAACAGTACGTGCTGGCCGCCGTGGTGCGCGACCGGCTGGCCGACGCCGGCATCGAAGCCACGACACGCGAGGGACTCGGATCCACCGTCGTCTTCCGAGCCCTTGCCGGAAACGAGATCGACTGCTACGTCGATTACTCCGGCACGATTTGGGTCAACCATATGGGCCGCGAGGACATCGCCGACGCACAGACCGTGCTGCGCGAGGTGACCGCCTGGCTGAAGCACGAGCATGGTATCGTCTGCTTGGGCGCCCTGGGCTTCGAGAACGCCTACGTGCTGGCCATGCGCCGCGAGCGTGCCGAGGCGTTGGGTGTCCGCACCATAGCCGGCTTGGCCGCCCACGCGCCGACGATGCAGATTGGTGGCAGTTACGAGTTCTTCGGCCGACCCGAGTGGCCGACGATCCGCGAGGCCTATGGCCTTCACTTTGCCGGCCGGCGGCAGTACCAGGCCACCTTCATGTACAAGGCCGTCCAAAGCGGCGACGTAGACGTCATTGCCGCGTTCTCCAGCGATGGCCGCATCACGGCCTACAACCTGGTTGTGCTGGAGGATCCGAGCAATGCCATCCCGCCCTACGATGCGGTTCTGCTGCTTTCACCGAAGGCGGCAAAGATGCCGCGCCTGGCCGAGACCCTTCGACCCCTGATCGGCGCCGTACCGGTAGACCTCATGCGCCATGCCAACCACATGGTCAGCCGCGACGAGAACAAGCGCACCGTTGACGAGGCGGCAAGGTGGCTCCTTCGGCAAATCCATGCTGGGGCCCTGTAGGCGTGGGTCGGACCGATCACCCCCGCGTCCGATTCCAGCGTCCTCCGGAAATCCCCTTGAACACGCCGGCCATAACGCTATAATCCTCCTCTTGCGTTTCGTCGGACCGCGATGGTGTGGAGGTTACACGTGTCAGCCAAATGCGAAGTGTGCGGAAAGAGCCCGGCGTTCGGATCAACCATCTCCCGCCGCGGCAAGGCGAAATACTTGGGCGGCGTCGGCCGCAAGGTCACCGGCATCACGAAACGCCGGTTCCAAGTGAACTTGCAGCGGGTACGCGTTGAACTGCCCGACGGCACGCGAAAGCGGATGCGCGTCTGCGCCCAGTGCCTCCGCAGCGGCAAGGTGAAGAAACGCTCCAAACGCGTCGTGCCGCAGGCCGCCGAATAGCGGACCGTCGAACTCGAGAATGCGGGTGCCACGGGCTGCTTGTCAGCCGGTGTTTCCCGCAACGCCGAAACGCACTGCCGGGCAAGCCGCCAGTGGCACCCCCGAGAAGACACAAGACCTTTCTGGAAACGGCACTGGACGCAGAGGAACCACCTCATGGCCCTTTCCAAGGACGAGGTCCTCAAGGTTGGCGCCCTCAGCCGCATCCGCCTTACGGACGATGAGGTGGAGCGGTTCGCGGGGCAACTGTCCTCGATCCTCGACTACGTGGACAAACTGAACGAACTGGACACCAGCGGCGTCGAGCCCCTGGCCCATGCCCTGCCGCTCCACAACGTGCTCCGTGAGGACGAGCCGCGGCCGGGTCTGGATCCGCAGAAGGCGATCGGCGGGGCGCCGGAGTCCGCCGGCGGCTTCTTCCGAGTTCCCCGCGTTATCGACGATGGCAGCAGCGCGTAGCACGATAACGCATTTGGCGCGCCGGGCCTCCTGACCCGCCGCGCGATCGGCGCTTCCGCAGGCAACGTAGTGATTCCTGCCGCGGTGGGTCAGGAAACCCACGCGCAACGAGCGACGTGGCGTTGCAGAATGAGACACGTCCTATGGCCACGATTGACCTGACAGCCTGCCGGATGCGAGAAGCCCTCCGGGCGCGAGACCTCTCGGCCGTTGAGGCTGCGGATGCGTCCATCGAAGCCATCGACCGCCTCAACCCCAGGATCAGGGCGTTCCTTTCGACCGATGCGCAAGGCGCCCGCCGCCGCGCCGAAGAAATCGACAAGCGTCTCGACGCGGGTGAGGACGTGGGTCTTCTGGCCGGCGTCCCCGTGGCCGTCAAGGACAACATGTGTACCGACGACGGCCAGGCCACCACGTGTGCCAGCCGCATCCTCGAGAATTGGCGCGCGCCGTACAACGCGCACGTGGTCGAGCGGCTGCTTGAAGAGGGGGCGGTCATCGTCGGCAAGACAAACATGGACGAGTTCGCGATGGGGTCGTCCACGGAGAACTCCGGCTTCGAGGCGACGCGCAACCCGTGGGACCTCGACCGCGTGCCGGGGGGCTCGAGCGGCGGAAGCGCCGCCGCCGTCGCCGCACGCATGGCGCCGATTGCGCTGGGTTCCGACACGGGTGGTTCCATCCGGCAGCCGGCCGCGCTGTGCGGCGTGGTCGGCCTGAAACCCACGTACGGCCGCGTCAGTCGATACGGCCTCGTGGCGTTCGCGTCGAGTTTGGACCAGATCGGCCCGTTCGCGCGGACGGTGGAAGATGCGGCCCTGCTGCTCCAGGCGACGGCCGGCCACGACCCGCGCGATTCCACCAGCGTGCCGCAAGATGTGCCGGACTACCTCGCCACGCTGGACGAGCCGGTTACGCCGCTCAAGATCGGCGTGCCGCGAGAGTTCTTCGGCGACGGCCTTGACGCCGAAGTCGAGAAGACCGTGCGCGGCGCACTCGCGGTGTACGAAGGGCTCGGCGCGGAACTCGTCAATATCGACCTGCCGCACTCCACCGACTACGCCATCGCCACGTACTACATTGTGGCCACGAGCGAAGCCTCCTCGAATCTGGCCCGTTACGACGGCGTCCACTACGGTCACCGGTCCAGCGACCACGCCGACATGATCGACATGTACATGCGCAGCCGCGAGGAGGGCTTCGGCGACGAGGTCAAACGCCGCATCATGCTCGGCACGTACGCCCTGAGCGCCGGTTACTACGACGCTTACTACAAGAAGGCCCTCCAGGTCCGGCGGCTGATCCGGCAGGACTTCGACCGGGCGTTCGAGACGGTCGATTGCATCATGGGGCCGACCAGCCCGACGGCCGCCTTCCGCATGGGCGAGAAGACCGCCGACCCGCTCACGATGTACCTGTCGGACGTGTACACCGCGAGTTGCAGCCTGGCGGCCATCGCGGGGGTCAGCATTCCGTGCGGTTTCACGGAGGCGGGGCTGCCGGTGGGCCTCCAGATCCTCTCCGGCGTCTTCACGGAAGAGCGGCTGCTTCGGATCGCCTGCATGTACGAACGCGAAACGGACTGGGCGAGCCGCCTGCCGCCCGTCTGCGAGGAAGCGTCATGAGTGGCGCCGAACCCATCCCGACCATCGGCATGGAGGTGCACCTGCACCTCGCGACGGCCACGAAGATGTTCTGCGCGTGCGCGGTCGAGTACGACGCCCCGCCCAATTCGCGCGTCTGCCCGGTGTGCCTGGGGATGCCCGGCGTGCTGCCCGTTATGAACCGCAAGGCCGTCGAACTGGCGATCCGCATGGCCCTGGCGCTCGGCGGCACCATCCCCGACTTCGCCAAGTGGGACCGCAAGCACTACTACTACCCGGACCTGCCGAAGAACTACCAGATCTCCGAATACGACCAGCCGCTCGGCGTCGGCGGGTACCTCGACGTGCCGCTCGACGGCGAGACGTTCCGCGTCGGCATCATCCGCGTGCACCTGGAGGAAGACGCCGGCAAACTCATGCACGCCGAAGACGGCGCTTGCAGCGTCGTGGACCTCAACCGCACCGGCACGCCGCTCCTGGAGGTCGTCTCGGAACCGGACATCCACAGCGCCGCCCAGGCCCGCGCCTACGGCGAGGCCCTGCGGCAACTGGCCATCTACCTGGGCGTCGGCCACTGCAATATGCAACTCGGGCAGATGCGCTTTGAGCCGAACATCAGCCTCCAGATTGGCACCGACGAGAAAGGCGAGCCGCGCTATACGCCCATCAGCGAGATCAAGAACCTGAACTCGTTCCGCGCCGTCGAACGGGCCGTGGCGTTCGAGATCGCCCGCCACCGCCAGGAGTATGAGGACGATCCGGAGGGCTACGCCCTCGAGCGACTCGGAAAATCGACCCGCGGGTGGCTCGACGACCGCGAAGAGACCTTCCTCCAGCGCTCCAAGGAAGAGGCCCACGACTATCGCTACCTGCCCGAACCCGACCTCGTGCCCGTGGTGCCGGACCGGAAGTGGGTGGACGAGATCCGGGCCGGCCTCCCGGAACTGCCCGAGCACCGGCGACGGCGATTCATCGACGAGTACGGTCTGCCCGAATACGACGCCGGCGTCCTGACGGCCGACCGCCAAGTGGCCGACTTCTATGAGGAGTACGTGCGAATTGCGGCTAACACTGACGCAAAGACGGCAGCGAACTGGATGATGCAGGACGTCATGCGCATTCTGAATGAGAGGAAAGTCGCGATTGCCGAGATCCAAATTGGACCGGGTGACGTTGCTGAAGTAAGCGACATGGTTGTTGCGGGCACGATCAACCGCAGCACCGGCAGCGACGTGTTTGCCAAGATGCTTGAGAGCGGCAAGTCGGCCCAGACGATCGTCAAGGAAGAGAACCTCGCCCAGACGAGCGACGAGGGGGAACTTGAGGCCATCGCCGACCAGGTCATCGCCGAGAATCCCGGCCCGGCCGAAGATTTCCGCAGCGGCAAGGAGAAGGCACTCGGACGACTCATCGGTCAGGCCATGCGCGCAAGCGGCGGCAAAGCCAACCCAAAGGTCGTCCGTGAGATTCTTGTGCGCAAACTGCGCGGGTGACGTGCGCCGTGTGCCACTGGCGGCTTGCCCGCCAGTGTGTAACGAAATGCCAGAAGCACTGGCGGACAAGCCGCCAGTGGCACCCTGAATCAGGCGTCCCTGCCCGTCCGCTTCTTACCCCGCCGCGCAAGCGCGGCGGCTAACGCCGTCACCCGCTGGGTTTCTTACCCCACACACGGTTCTCGGTGCCTTTCAGCAACCGCCCGTAGTTCGACCGGTGCCGCACGATGACCAGCACGATGATGAGCGCGACGAAGACCGTCACGGGAAGGTACGTCGTCAGCGCCTCGGTGCGGTAGAAGCACCCATAGACCGCGCCGAAAGCCAGGGCCGCCGCCGTCGAACCGACCGAGACGTACCCCGACGCCGCCACGGCCACCACCCACACGCCGAGCGCCACAAGGGCGATCCACCAGAGCGGCGGCAGCGCGAGCAGCACGCCCAGGCTCGTCGCCACGGCCTTGCCGCCCTTGAACTTCAGCCACACGGGGAAGGTGTGTCCCAAAATCGGCCCAACCGCCACGCCGACGTTCAGCAGCCAGACGGTCTGCGGCTCGCTGTCACGCACCAGGCCGGGCATCAGCGTGACGGCGGCGAAGACGGGGCCGAAACCCTTCGCGACGTCGAGGACGAACGCGAGGGCGCCCCACGGCCATCCGCACACGCGGCCGCAGTTGGTCGCCCCGATGTTACTGGACCCGTGCCGGCGAATATCGACGCCGCGCATCTTCCCGATGAGCCAGCCGAATGGAATCGACCCGGCCAGGTAGGCGGTCAGGAAGAACCCGGCGATGATTAGCGCGTCGATCATTTGCCGAGGGTCTCCTTGCGCGCCGCGGCGGTTTCGAAGACGGCCATCATCTCCTCGAAGTTCCGCTCGATGGAGTGCCGCTCGGCGGTCTCGCGTGCCGCGCGACCCATGCGGCGTCGGAGGTCGTGGTCGAGCAGTTCCCGCATGGCCTCGGCCAGGGCATCGATGTCGGCCGGGGTGTCCACGACGAGACCGTCGCGGCCGTCTTCCATGAGTTCGCTCGCGCCGTTTTGCCGCGTCGTGATGACCGGCCGGCCGCACGCCAGGGCTTCCAGCACCACCAGGCTGCACGGATCGTACCACGTCGGCTGGACATACACGTCGGCCGCCGCGTATGCCGGAACCACGTCGTCCATGGCGCCGGCAAACTGGAACCGTCCACCGCATCCGGTTTGCTCAATCCGCTCCAGGTACGGCCGCGGACTGCCTTTGCCGACGACGACGACGCGCCACGGTTTGCTCTTGTCGAGGCACGCCGCCGCCTCGACCAGTTCCCGCATGCCCTTGAGTTTGAAGTTGTGCGCGACGATCAGAAAACACGTCTCATCGGGTGCCAGGCCCCATGCCTCTCGGCTCTCGTCGCGCACGACCGAGCAGGCATCGGGACTGAATCGCGTGATGTCCACACCGTTGTACACGAGGTGCAGCCGCTCGTCAGGAACGCTGTAAAACTCGCGCATGTCGCTGCGGACCATCTTGCTGATGGCGATGACCTCGGGCGGCGGGTCGGCCTCGTACTGACGCCGCTCGATCCAGCGTTGCATCCGGGTGCGCGGATTCATCCGGTCGAACGCCATCTTCAATCGGCGAAGGGCGGGGCTGGTGATGCGGCGCAGGTTCTGCCGCCGGCTGCCCGGCAGCGTGCCGCCGTGCGGTTGGAGGACGTTGGCGCCGAACGTTCGTCCGACGGCGACCACGACGTCGAGGTCTGCCCGGCGTGCGGCCTTGGCAGCGGCGCGGGCGAAACGCAGGTCCCGCTCCGGGCGGGTCAGGCCGCGCTGGAGCACGTGGTGTGCCACGGCGCCCTCGGGTTCAGCCCCGAAGTCGGCCGCGAACAGGTGCACCTCGTGCCCGGCCGCCAGGAGTTCCCGGGCGAAAGCGTGGACGTATGTTTCGGCTCCGCCGCGCGACGGCTCGAGATGCTCGACCTGGAAGCCGATCTTCACGGGCTGGCCCCCCTTCGCGTGCGGCGCCGAGCCTCGTGCCGCGCGATGCGCCGAGCCTTGGCCGCGACCTTCCGGAGCAGACCCTTGTGCGCTTCCGCGAGACGATCGGCCTCGAAATAGGCGCGGGCGAACCGTACTCGATCCGTCTGCGTGAACACGGGCGACCGGATGCCCGTAGCGGGCGACGGCCACGACGAGAACAGCAGGGCGCCCAGGTCTTTAACGATCCAGCGCTCGCTGATGCCGCGCCGGTGGTGCGAGAGACGCTGGAGGTCAATGAGATGGAGCACCGGCTCGGCCCCCTCGACCGGCCGCACCATGATGTGGCACAGGTAGAAGTCGCGGTGCGACAGCCGCGCCCTGTGCAGCCGCCGGGCAAGGTCCGCCATCTGAAGGACCAGACGCCGCTTGGCCGCAACCTGATCGACGGACAGTTCGCCCGAGAAGTTGGTCTCGACGTAGTCATCGGCCTGTGTGGCGCCGGCTATCTCTTCGGTGATGGTGCAACTGCGTTCCTGCCGGCCGCCGTGGGTGATCTGCTCGCCGACGGCCGCCGGCCGCATCGAAGCGATACCGATGTCGGCCAGCCGCACGATGCCCCGCATCTCGCGCATCGCAAACGAGATGGGCGGGTTCAGGCTGAGCGTCCGCCTGAGTTTCGTCCGGAAGGGCACCTTGGTGTGCCGTTTGAGGTACACCGCGCGCTTGCCGCCCGCCGGGTCGGCCAGTTCGAGCCGGACGGTGGACCGGCCGGGCCCAAGGCGAAACATCTCTCCGGCCTCCAGGCCCATGATGGCGTCGAGCGTCATGAGGCCGGCCGCCTCGAGCATGGGCCGAAACGCTTCATTGACAAGCAGCCGCCCACGGTCCACCACAACGATGTTCTCTTCGGCCAGCGGGACGGCACCCGGCGGCGCGGTCCGGCGGCCATCGAGCAGGTTCGGGTCCCGCCCGCGGCCGGGCATCAAGGCGGCCGTCTCTTCGATCCTGCCGATCAACGCACGCGTGGCGGAGTCCAGGCGCCGGCGCCCCCGGTAGGATGCCCACACACGCATGCGGTCGGTCCGCAAGACACCGGGGACTTCAGTGGACACCTGGAGGGCTGCCAGATCCTTCACCTTGCGTGCGGCCGTTAGGCTGCGGAGCCGCTGGACGTCGATCAGCACCACTCGCGGGGCGCCGCTTTCGAGATCCACCAGATAAAGATGTTTGGCGTAAAGGTCCGGGAAGGAGAAGCCGGCGCTATGGAGTCGGCGGACGGCGCGTCCGACCGCCTCGGCCACCGCGCAGCGAAGGCGGGGCGGTGGGGGGGCCGCTGCCGACGCGTAAATCCACTCCGCCAGCGACGGGCCGGCCACTTGGCGGAATGCGATGAGGGCGCGCGGGTGGCCGCCTTCATCGCTGCGGCCCCAGCCTACCGGCGCCGCAACGGGAATGTCGGCACGGGTGAGTCTCATCGTGTTCTTCCATTCGCGCTCGGCAGGCGTCGTCGGCCACGTCAGGCGCAGAAGGTCGCGCCACGACTTCCGCGCGCCGGAACCCCACTGACGCTTCAGAAAGATGACGACGGGCGTGCCGCCGGCATCCCGAAGTTCCAGCCGTGACACCGAACGCAGGCCGTGACCGTCCACCTGGTCGCGCTCGCCCGCCGCGAAGAGCGCATCGAACGTGGTCAGGCCGGCAGACTCGAGCAGCGCGCGATAGTCGGGATGAATCTCGAGGGTGGCCATGTCGCCTACCGGTCGAGCGAGTCATCGCTCATCAATTCCCGCGCCAGGTTCGTGCCCATGATGCGACGCAGTGCCCGGCGGACTTTCTGGTTTCCGCGCCAGTGGCCGATACCTCCGCGGCCGAGCAGCGCCGTGGCGTGGGACACGTGCTCCACGTACGCGTGCATCTCGTCGGCGGTCAACCGGATGCCCTCATATCCCGCTTCGACCAGGCCGCGATACAGAAGTTCGCCGGTCGGGTGGCCCGGCGCCGGCTGCCAGTTCAGACCGCGTTCGCGGATCAGGTCCAGCCGGTACACCGCGCAGAACGACCGCGGGTACCAGGCCTTGGGCTCGTGTCTGGGATCGGGCGGCAAGCCGACCGCACGCCGCGCGGCCGACTTCATCCGGTGCGTGTCCCAGAGACGTTTCATCGCACGGTACCAGCCCGGGTCGGTCTCAAGTTTGTCGGATCCGAGCGCAGCCGCTTTCGGATTGGCCTTGAGCCGCGCGACCATCTTCCCAAGCCAACCTTCCTGCCGCACGATTGTATCGGTATGGAAACTGACAAGCCAGCGTCCCCGCGCGTGGGCTGTGCCGATGTCCATGGCGCCGGCGTGAGCGTAAACGGCCTCGGACTCAGCCTCCGGCCCTCGTGCAATCAGTCGGATCCATGTGACCCGGCGCAGGGCCTCGAGCGCGCCGTCCCGGCTGTGGTTGTCCACGACGATCGTCTCGTACGGGTGGTGCGTCAGGCGGCGGATCGCCCGCAGGCACAAGGTTGCGAGGTCCGCCGTCTGGTAATGCGGAATGACAATCGACGCCAGGTCGTCGGGCGTTTCGCGCCCGTCGCGGATGGCTTCGAGTTGTTGACGGTCGAGCATGGCTTGCCGAAACTCCAGACGATAACGCGCCGGGCAAGCCCGGCGGCTAACGGGCCGCTTCGCCGCTGTCACGCGCCAAGGCTTCGGCCAGGGCGTCGAGCACCTCGTCCGGTCTGATCTTCCACATGCACTGGGCCGTCCCGGTCGGGCACACAGGCTCCTGACACGGGCCGCACGGAACCGCAGCCTGGAGGCGGACTTCCTTGGCGTACCATGTCTCGGTCCACTCGATGTGCGTCGGCCCGAAGAGCGCCACGACGGGCCGTCCGAAGGCGGCTGCGTAATGCCTCAGGCCGCTGTCGATCGTGACCATGGCGCGCCCGCGCCGGACAACCGCGCGGGCCGACGCCAGGGTGATGCCTTTGTCGCAGAACGTTGCGCAGCCGCCTGCGGCGTCCGAGATGGCGGCTGCCAGCCGCTCCTCCTTTGGGCTGCACAGGACGGCCGACCGCAGGCCGAACCGCTCGCCGGCGCCGCGAACCAGTTCGCCCCAGTGCGGCGCCGGCCATCCCTTCGACGGCCCGAAGGCGTAACCGGGACAGAGCAGAAGGGTGGCGTGCGGTTCAAGTTCGGCCGTCTGGTATGCTGCTGTTGCGGCAGCCTCGTCCTCCTGGGTCGTCGCGAGTTGCATCCGGCGGTCGTTCGCCGGCGCGCCGAGATGTTCGGCCAGCGCCAGGTAATACGTGATCTGTGGCGTCGGGACGAATCGACCGCCGTCGCGTTGGGGCTTGAAAGAGTCCGTCAACAGAAAACCGCGGCCGCCCCGGGCGTAGCCGATCCGCCGGCGCACGCCGCCGAGCCGAAACACTAGCGCGCTGCGGAAACTGTTCGGCAAAAGGACGCCCGTCTCGATGGATTCGCGACGCAGCGCCCGCACGGCCGCACCGAACCCGCCGGCCGACTTGCGGGCCTCGATGAATGCGTCCGTCCAGGGGTTCGGCTCCAGGACCGGACGGACGTACGGGCGTGCGACGGCCACGATACGTTCGTCGGGAAAACGTGCGCGAAGGGCACGCAAGGTCGGCGTCGCCATGACGGCATCGCCTACCCAATTCGGCAATGCCACGGCCAGCGTCATGGCCTTCTCTCGAAAAGCAGAAGCGCGACAACCACCAGTTGCAGGAAGACGGCGAGTTGGATGTACAGGGCCTTCTCTTCGCTCACAAGTCCCAGAACCAGGCCACAGAAGAGCGCGCCGGCCTGGATGACGTACGCCAGCAGCCGCAGCCACGTCAGGCCCGATAGGTGCCGGGCACGGTTCAGCCGCCGTAGTTCCACAAGCATCGACCGCAGCAAGTCCTTCTCGCCGCTCGGAAACTCACCGGCCGACTCGCGAGGATGCCGGGCAAGACACTCCGCACACAGGAGGAATCCGTCGCGCTCGCCGGCCTTTCCATCGGCAAGGTCGCTCTCCGAGACATCCTGTCCGCAGCGGGCGCACTGCCCCGCCATCGTAGCCGAGCGGGAATCACCCTTTGGAACCATGAAGGACTCCTGCTCTGGTGTTTCGGGTTCTGGTTCGTCGGACGATTCCTCGGCCGGCGACTCTTCAAGGACGCCCGCGGCCTGGACGTCT
>Ga0307427_1001589_pt1 | contig 11561 bp, 9 predicted proteins | sample SalMarWE160190MG_FD_202162 | JGI IMG/M metagenome (GOLD analysis project Ga0307427, IMG submission 202162) | Salt marsh sediment microbial communities from the Plum Island Ecosystem LTER, Massachusetts, United States - WE1603-190 | ecosystem: Environmental > Aquatic > Marine > Intertidal zone >... | reverse complement strand
GGGTTGTGTAAAAATGCCCTGAGAAATCTCTCGCTTTCCAACTTGCTTGCGCATTATTGAAAATGCCAAATCCATAATAATCTTGTCTATCTCGTAAATCCTGTCTAAAATGGATCTGGGTAGTTACGTTTTTTTTACCTAATCATGCTTTCCTGCTCGTCTCCAGCTCTTTTTTTTTATCACTAATTCTTTCATCTGCAAGCCTGTTGGCTATTTCATAAGTCGGCTCATTATGCTCTTTAGAAACTGAAATAATCTTCCCGATTTTTTCCTCTATTTGCTTTACCTTCTTCATTATTTTATCCATAGAGCCCTGTTTTATCTCCATGTATACTGCAATCAGTCCACCAGCATTAATCACATAATCTGGTGCGTAACGTATTCCTCTTTCATGGAGAATCATTCCGTGGCGATTTTCTTCTAATTGATTGTTGGCAGAACCTGCGACTATTTTACACTTGAGTTTTGGAATAGTCTCGTCATTTATTATGGCACCAAGAGCACATGGAGCAAAAATATCACAATCTACCGAATAAATTTCTTCCAAAGTCACCACCGTTGCTCCAAATTCTTGAGAGACTCTTTTCGTTAGCTCTTCCCTCATGTCTGCAACTATAAGTTCAGATCCCTCTTTGTGCAACTCCTTAACCAGATTATATCCAACATGCCCTACTCCCTGTATTGCGACCCTTAAACCGGATAAGTTAGAACTTCCGTATACATCCTTGGCACAAGCCCTCATCCCACAAACCACACCATTAGCCGTAAATGGAGAAGGATCGCCAACCTCTTTGGATATTCCCGCTACATGCTCTGTTTCTTTGTGCATTATTCTTGCGTCCTCAATTCCAATCCCCACATCTTCTCCTGTTATAAACCCTCCTTTAAATGTCTCTACACATCTACCATGGGCCCGTAGAAGTGCCTCGGTTTTCTGCTCAGGTTTAGCCATTATAACTGCCTTTCCACCCCCAGCGTCTAAATCCGAAATAGATGACTTGCGAGACATGCCTCTGGCGAGTCTAAGTGCATCGATGAGCGCTTCTTCCTCATCATGATAACTCCAAAGCCTTGTACCACCAAAAGCAGGCCCCAATGTAGTGTCATGAATAACTATTATGGCTTTAAGGCCTGACTCTTTGTCATAAAAGAATGCAGCCTCTTCGCAACCATGCTTTTCCAAATTTTCTAATATCATTGGCATAAGACCTCCCTTATATATTTAAAAATTCGTAACTACCCAGGTTGCCAGGTTCAAGGTTCACAGTTTCCCGATAAAATCGGGATTAATGGTTCAGCAAATAACCATTGAACCCCACCTGTCCCCCGATTTATCGGGGGGCGGGCAGGCGTGAACCCGGAACTTTGAACCTGTTACAAAAATTCATAAAATACACATACACTAATGAACTCAGGGGCGTCGCCCCAATTGGAGTACCTGCCCACCATAAGTCTGGTGGGGAGCCGGACTGGCATCTAATCTTGCTAAGCTTGGTCTGGTGGCAAAAATCTCATATTTAGAAATTAAAGGTCAAGCAATTTCTACACTAATGTTCCCTTTTAACAATTGGACTATGTCTAAATATTTATGCAATTTCAGAACAAAAGTCACACTCTACTCAGCATTAATAGTTACGTAATATTATTGAATTTCTGAATTGAAACATTGTTTCAGAAGCCGGTCGAAAAAAATAAGAAGTAGAGGAAGTGGGCACTTCTGATTTTTACCGGTGACTAAGCATTATGGAGTCGTCCTTAAATTGCTCACCAGCAGCCTGCTCAAAGGCGGCTACTAAGTCAGCAATCGTGAGTTTCTTTTTATCTTCCTCAGCCATATTTACTAAAATCTTTCCTTTATGCATCATGATAAGCCTATTTCCATACCGTAAAGCAAGTTCCATATTATGCGTCACCATCATGGTCGTCATTTTTTCCCGGCGAACGATTATATCGCTTAGGTCAAGTACGTTTTCAGCTGTTTTTGGATCAAGAGTGGCTATATGTTCATCAAGCAGGAGTATTGCCGGCTTGCTTATTGTTGCCATTACCAATGCCAGTGACTGTCTTTGGCCGCCAGAGAGTGTGGATACGTAGGCATTCAATCTATTTTCTAAACCCAGACCCAGTGGGGACAGAGCAGAACGGAATCGCTCTCGGCGTTGCTTATTTACTGCTGCCCTTAATCCTCTAGGTCGGCCTCGCAGTAATGCCATTGCCATATTTTCCTCGATAGTAAGTTTTGCTGCTGTGCCCTCACTGGGATCCTGATAGACCCTGCCGACATATGCAGCATGCTTATACTCCGGGATATTCGTAATATCCTGGCCAACAATGCTGATTTTTCCTCCCTTCTCCGGGGGATAAATTCCAGCAATAATGTTAAGCAGGGTACTTTTCCCTGCGCCATTACTGCCAATTATAGTTACAAAGTCCTGCTCATGGACGTCAAGATTGATACCATTTATAGCAGTAATTTCATCTATAGTTCCCATACAAAAGACTTTTTTTATATTAACAAGCTTGAGTAAGGTTTGATTATTAGCTGGGTTCATTAAAAATACCTCCTTACATCCTTGCTGCTGGTGGCACCCATTCACCTCGCAATCTCTTTTTTATATAGGGAACTGCAATGACAAAAACAACCAATGTTGCCGTAATTAATTTCAAATCACCGGGAGCCAAACCTATCCTGAGGGCAATGGCGATAAACAGTCGATAGATAAATGTGCCAACAAAGCATGCAAATAAAATTTTTGCAATACCTCTCGGATGTAAAACTCCTTCACCGATTATTACTGCTGCGAGGCCCATAACAATCATACCTATCCCCATATTTACATCGCAGAAGCCCTGACTTTGAGCTACTAAAGAGCCACCCAGGGCAACAAGACCATTGGAGATAGCGCAGCCCAGCAACAGGTTTTTATTTGTATCAGAGCCTAAACCACGTACCATCTGCTCATTGTCACCGGATGCCCTCAAGGCTAAACCAATCTCGGTACGCAAAAACCAGTTCAGGATCAGGAAAACGATCACGGCTAATACTATCAAGGTGTAGATAATCAGCACACTATTTCTCTTTATTGAAAAAAAATGGGCTACACTATCAAAGATAGTTATGCTGCGTATCAGTGGAATATTTGCCCCATGCATAATCCTTAGATTTATTGAATATAAACCAACCATCATAAGGATGCCAGAGAGGAGCGCATTTATTTTGAGCGAAGTATTTAACAAAGCAGTTATTGTGCCAGCAACCAACCCTGCAAAGAGAGCGGCTATCGTTGCCAAAAACGGGTTACAACCTGCTGCAATCATAACCGCAGCAACAGAACCTCCAGTGACGAAACTTCCATCTACAGTAAGGTCAGGAAAAGCAAGGACGCGGAAAGTAATAAAAACACCTATAGTAATAAACCCGAATATCAATCCCTCAGAGACAGAAGTGAGAAGAATATATTCTATCATAATATATGGCCTATCTTATTCTTATCAAAAGAAAATATATTATAGTAAAAATCCGCACCCAGAGGACCCAGCTTTGATTATCCCCAGAGGGGATTTAATGACTTGGAATCTGTATTTCACCTGCCTAGGCGGGTAAAAATGGAGTAATGGAGCTCCCAGTCACAAAAACCTGAGGCAGAGCCATCTTTCTCTGACCTGGTTCAGCCTCCGGCCCATAGGGCCCACGGCCAGGAGGGAGAGCCAGGTTTTCCATGTCGAAATAAATGAAGATACTATAATAATGTAAGCCCGCCCGCCCCGATTGTATCAGGACAGGAGGGTCTGGCGGATAAATTTTAAGATCTTGGGTTATTTAGACACTGAATTAGAGACCAAGATGTCCTTAACCTCCATTGTGTTATTCACTTTATTACTCTAACCGCTTTTGCTATGACCGATTTAGGAATAGTTAGCCCCATTCTTTTTGCTGCTGCTGGGTTAACCACCAATACCTGGGCATCACCGGAACATTTTACCACGGGAATTGCTGATGCCTTCTTTTCCCCTTTAAGGATCATAGCGGCATATTTGCCTGCCTTCCAGCCTATCCAACTATAACTAGCGCCACGGGCAGCAATACAGCCACGTTTTACCATTGCACCTGTTGATCCAAAAAGTGGAATTTTGTTTTCTTCACAAACGCCAATCACAGCCTCAAGACCTGAAGTGGTGGTATTGTCGGTAGGGTTCCAGATAGCATCAACTCTACCGATAAGCGATTTGGTGGCGGTTAGCACCTCGGCTGTTGTTGAACAAGAAGCCTCCACGAGCTTCTTAATCCCCACCTCTGAAAGTATTGCCTTTAGCTCATCAACCTGCTGTACAGAATTCACTTCACCGGCATTATATATAACGCCAAGGGTTTTGAGGTCAGGGTATATCTCTTTTATCATCAGCATTTGCACCTTTATGTCCGCCATATCACTTACCCCTGTCACATTGTCAGTACGAGGTGCACTCCAAGTAGATACTATCTCGGCCTTGGCTGGCGCCGTGCAGGTGCTAAAAACGATCGGTATATTCGTTCCCCTGGATGCGGCCACACACGCCTGGGAAACAGGGGTGGAAATAGGATGCATTAAGTCTACGTTTTCACTTACAAAGCGCTGGGCAATGGTCGCTGCTACAGACATATCTCCCTCAGCGTTCAAGCGAATATACTTGACGTTTTTGCCCTCTATCAGGCCTTCTTCTTCCATCGCCTTTTTGAACCCATCAGAGTCAGATTGCAAATCGGGATGTTGAATTATCACAATTTCGCCAATGTGATATATCTTATCAGCCCAGGCTACGCCAAAAATTGGAGTAAGAAAGAAGATCCCCATAACCGCAACTACCAACATTTTTGTTTTCACGATTACCCTCCTGTTAAGGTTGTTGTAAAAAATTATACGCCATAAAAAGCCTAAAATCCCTCTTGCAAAAGATCAAGCAATTTTTCTTTACTCAAATTAGCTATGCCGAGCTCTTCAAGTGATCTGCCTTCCTTACCATAATCAGCCTCATTTATTACCGACGTCAGCTCGATTATTGCATCGATAAGCGGGGTGTTCACGTTGAACATGTGGGCTATCTGTGCTGTTGTGACCAGGCCGTAGGGAACATCCTCAGTGATATATCTATCCATCATTGATGAAGGGCCTGAAATATTGGCAACAGCGCCTTCTTTGTCAAATGAGGCCCTAAAATAAACCGACATGATCTGACTTTTTGAAAAAAATGATTCTTCAGGATATTCAAGCATTTTCATATTTATGGCTTGACCGATTCTGGCTACTTCTTCATAAATTGCCTTTATCACCCTCGCAATTGAGAGAGTTGTTCCATGCCTGTAAAAATAAAAGTCCTTCTTAAGTGTGTCGATCCAACCTGCGTTAAGCACACAACCAGCAGGATGAACTATCGGATTCAGATTATTTAGCGAGGTAGCAAGAACATGTTCACCTGGTATTACCGGGTAGATAGCTTTCAGGTCATTTACCACGCCATCTGTTTTCTTTGCGGGGAATGCAGCTATTAACAACTTCCAGGCCTCAACTGCTATCTTTACCTTGGCAGGAGCAAGCAAACGGCAACCCCAGGGAAGCGTATGGCACTCAGCGAGAGTAATATCTTTTTTTATGCCTTTTTGTCTCAACATATTGGCAAATAATAGCCCTGAAAAGTTCCCGGGCCATATAACCAGAGTCTGACCATCCTCCAGATGGGGCATTATATATTCAAAAAAGGATTTGTGGCCGATAGATGGTATAGCCATCATAATATATTGAACATTTTTTATTGCTTCCCCAAAGTCTGTCGTCGCCATATTTAGCTTAGCGGTTTTCTTATTATCCCATATGTCGGTGAGCTCAATCTCCTTACGCTCCATAGTTACAGTAAAGCGTTCCTCAAACTCAGGCGACTCACACATATTTACCTTACAACCCTTTAATGCCAAATCGGCCGCCATTGCGTGGGCTCCATTGCCACCGCCCAAGACACATACCTTCTCTAAATGCATATGATTGCCTCTGTATAAAAACTGAGTGCTCTATTCAACGCATCAATTAATTTAATGTATTCTTGCCCCTTGCCCCTAAAAGAGTCAAGAATTTTAATTTTTTCTGTGAACTCCCCTTCATTTCAGCCAATCTAAAATAAAGTCAGCTGTATGTCAATGAAATTGCATTACAATATCTGGCATTAAAGATGGGGCCTGCGAATTCCAAAGAGTGATACTGTGCTATTCAGGCAAAAGACAGATAAAAGTTTTCGGGTTGATTTTAGTATTGCATTAAGATATATAGCACTATTAAAAAGTGAGCTAAAGTTATCAATAACGTTACCGCAGCTTAATATTTAAGCATGAGAGATTTTTAAACTTTTACGAGTTTAGCCACTTATAATTTAATAATCTCACATTAATAAAATTCATTTGGTTTAAGGGAGGGTTAAGAATGGAAATTACAACATTAGGTGTCGTTGGTGCAGGTCAAATGGGATCTGGAATCGCCCAAGTAGCTGCTACGTATGGTATTAAAGTAGTTATGAATGACATTGCCCAAGAATTTGTGGATAAAGGTTTGGCTTCTATTGAGAATAATCTTTCCAGGTTGGTAAAAAAGGAAAAGATATACCCTGAAGACAAAAAAAATATTAGTTCCCGCATAAAAGGCTCTATTGAAATTTCTGATATGAAAGATGTTGATTTCGTAGTTGAGGCAGCAATAGAAAATGAGAATCTAAAGTTAAAACTATTTACTGAGCTTGATAGGATCTGCGCCCCGGATGTGATTCTATCTTCAAACACATCCTCAATCTCTATAACTAAGATTGCTGGAGCAACAAAGCGGCCTCAACAGGTAATAGGCATGCATTTTATGAACCCGGTTCCTGTGATGAAATTGGTAGAGATCATCAGAGGCTTAGCAACATCTGATGCGACGAATAAAGTTACCCATGATTTGGCCAATAAACTTAATAAGACACCAGTGGATGCAAATGATTTTCCTGGCTTTATCAGTAATAGGATACTTATGCCCATGATAAACGAGGCTGTCTACACACTATTTGAAGGGGTAGGCACTGCTAAGGCAATTGATGATATCATGATCTTGGGAATGAACCACCCTATGGGTCCTTTGGCATTAGCTGATCTTATCGGATTAGATACCTGTCTATCTATAATGGAGGTTCTTTATAAAGGTCTTGGTGATTCTAAATATAGACCGTGTCCCCTCCTTACAAAATATGTAGACGCTGGTTGGCTTGGAAGAAAAACCGGAAAAGGCTTTTATGACTATAGCAGTTGAAAAAGATAGCTGGAGAGGCTGAAATATGTTTGAATATGAGGTTAATCCTGACAACATAAAGAAAGCTACGTTTGTTGTCGCAATACCATCTTACAACGAGGCAGACTCCATTGCCTTTCCCGTGCTACAGGCAGATCAAGGAATACAGTCGTTCTTTGGAGATATAGAATCAGTTATTATAAACTGCGATAACAACTCTGATGACGGCACAAAAGAAATATTTCTGGGCATAAAAACTAATACACCAAAAATATACATATCAACAGAACCTGGTGCGAAAGGGAAAGGGAGAAATTTTAGTAACCTCTTTAAAAAGATTGTTGATCTCGAGGCCGAAGGTGTGGTGGTAGTTGATGCTGATTTAAAGAGTATAACGCCAAAGTGGATAAAACATTTAGGAGAACCTCTCTTTCAAGATTTTGGTTATGTTGCCCCCCTTTATGTGCGACATAAATATGATGGCACCATAACAAACTCTATCGCGTATCCTTTGACACGATCTCTCTATGGCAGAAGGGTTAGGCAACCTATAGGTGGTGATTTTGGCTTTTGTGGAAAATTGGCCCAAATCTATCTTCAAAGTGATACCTGGTCAGAGGCTATAGCCAATTTCGGTATTGACATCTGGATGACTACCCTTGCCATGAATGAAAACATCCCCATTTGCCAGGCCTTTATGGGAAGGCCCAAGATTCACCGTGCAAAGGATCCGGGCGCGGATCTCGGCCCCATGTTCCGACAGGTGGTAGGAACTATTTTTAATTTGATGATAAAATTCTATCCTTTCTGGAGCAATGTAAAATGGAGTAAGCCCACTTCAATCTTTGGTTTTGGCCTCGGAGAAACTGAAATGCCACCATCTGTTAAGGTCAATAAGGAAACATTATTTCAAAAATTTCAGGATGGTTTTAATCACTGTGGTCATATTTGGGAAAAAATCCTCCAGAAAGAGACGGTGAATAAATTACAAGAGATAAGGAAAATGAATAAAGACCAGTTTGATTTTCCTACAAACCTCTGGATCAATGTTTTGATCGATTTTACTGTTGCCTACAGGGATAAACTGTGGGTGGAAGATGAACTTTTAGATTCCCTTATCCCTATATATTTAGGCAAAACCCTTTCTTATGTGAAAAAAACAGAGAGGATGTCCATAAGGGATTCAGAAGAGTTTATCGAAGAAGAGTGCATCCAGTTTGAGGCAACCAAGAGGCTTTTGATTGAGCGCTGGAATGGGAGTAAGCCTAATTAGTTTTTGGTCAATTTTAGTGTGAAGGGAGATTACTGATGGCCAAGATATTAGTTGTTGATGATGAAGAACATATCAGATTGCTTTATTCTGAGGAGTTAACCGAGGCCGGTTATAAGGTTATCACAGCCGCAGATGGATATAAATTGACAGAGAGAATAGAAAAAGAAAAACCTGATCTAATTATACTGGATATAAAGATGATTGACTACAATGGTCTTGATCTTTTACAGGATATTAGGAATAAATTTTATAACTTACCGGTCATACTGTGTACTGCCTACGATACCTTTAAAGAAGACATTAAATCTATTGCTGCGGATTTCTATGTAATTAAATCTTTTGATTTAACTGAACTTAAGAACAAGATAGCAATGGCTTTAGAGGCAAATATACCTTAGTCGTAACTGCTCAGGTTCAACGTTCTGGGGTTCATGCCTGCCCGCCGGACGGCAGGCGGGGTTCAAGCCTGCCCTGGTGCGAGTTAATGTGAGCTTTAATATGGCTTTTCTTACCACTGTGCATAAGACTTTTATGAAAAGAACTGCTAAACCAGGTCTGGGCCAGGGGTTAGACAGATGAGAAACGGGTTCGATCCCTTGACAAATTCAGAGTTTATCCGGCTCTTTCGGTAGACCAAGCAGCCTTGCACAGAAATCTGGAGCGAATTCTATGTCATCCAATAAATATGATGAAAATCATAAAACAATTAATCCCGATTTTATCGGGAAACGGTGAACGGTGAACCTAACAACCTGAGTAGCTACCCTTAGCCTTTATATCCTTCCTCAATTTTCTTCTGCCAGTATAAGATAAATCCCGAAGAGTAAAAAAAGAAGGTTTGCAAGCCATGCGCCTAAAACCGGCGGCAAGGCCCCTGATAGGGCCAGAGATCTGGATAGGCCAAATGTGAGCAGATAGAGAAAACTAATGCCTATGCCGATAGTAATGCCAAAAGGAATGCCACCTTTTTTCTTTCTCAATCCCAGTGGAATTCCCACCAATGTGAGTACCAATGATATGAAGGGAAAGGCTATTTTATTATGGAATTCTACCTGGGATCTAGTTGAATCGTAACCCTCCGCCCTTATTTTTCTCGTATAATTTTTTAGCTCCCAAAAACTCATCTCCTCTGGTGCCTTCATGGTTCTCTCAAAATCTTGAGGAGTTTCAGGGAGTTGTATTGTATGATTGCTAAACCTAACTGTTTTCCTTGATCCATCAGGTTCAATTTCTTGGATAAACCCATCATTGAGATACCATATACCATTAATCCATTTTGCCCTCCTGGCATCGATTCTTTTACGTAATGTAAAACTATTATCAAAGAAAAAGATTGAAAGTCCCTCTATTATATTCTTCCTGCTGTCGTATGACCGAATCTGGTAAATTGAGCCCTTGCCCCTATACCAGAGGTGGGACAACTTGTAGGCTCCTTGTGGATTCTTTTTTTCAACCTGTGTTTTCCATATATTATTAGCCACCGAACTGGTAATAGGAACAATAGATTCAGAGAGAAAAAAGGAGCCAACTCCAATAAAAATAGCAATTACTATTAAAGGATAAAAAAGACGAAACAGGCTTATCCCACAATTTTTTATCGCCAATATCTCATTGTGTTTATTCATTATGCCTAACATTAGCATTACAGAGATGAGGACTGATACCGGTATTATCTGCTGAACAACAAAAGGTATCTTATAGACAAAAAATGAAAAGGCCATCTTTAGAGGGACATGAGCCTCCATGAAATTGTCTATTTTTCCGAAAAACTCTATTACAAGGTAAATGAGTAAAAAGGTAATCAAGGAGATAACAAAGAAAGTAAAGAACTCTTTATAAAGATACCGTGAAATTATTTTCATCTTCGGGCTATCTTTCTGATTCTGTCTATGGTTTGTTGTGAGTAGTCAGTTGTATTTGTAATCACCTATCTTTTCTTTAGATGCAAAATCCTGGCAATTTTTGCCGCAGTTGCTTTAATAAAGAGATCAAGCGTTTCCCTCTGGATAGACTCTCCAGCCTGCGGTAGGCTTCTGAGATCATCTGGCTGGACTAAGACAGGAATATTTTTAAATTCTTTTTTGGGCTTGACCTCAAATTCAGGTGGAAATCTATCAGAAAGATACATTTCCTGAAAGGAAGAGAATTTAAGGACATGAGCGGTGGCAGTAAGTATGCCTATCTCTCCTTTGGAAACAAGACCTCCGCGTATGGCCTTCATAAAACCAGCCATAGACTCTCCTCCTTGGGTACAGGCAATATGACCATTTCTGTTTGCTATTACCATAGCATCCATTATCTCCTGTTCAGTTACCTGAATAACGAATATCCTTTTTTGACCTGCTGCCTGATTATATTCCCTAACTAAATCAATTACACGTGGCATAGAAACAGGGTTTCCGATCATGGCTGCCTGGGCTACACTCGCTTTTACCGTAACCGGCTCAAATTGCTGTTTGGAAGGGTCATCTTCTAAGTAATAGCGGTATACAGGGTCAGCATGATCTGACTGGACACCAATGATTTTTGGTAATTCAGTAATGATATTGGCCTTTAGAAACTTTAAGAATCCACTCATGATCGCAGTTATATTACCGGCATTGCCAATCGGAACAATTACAACCTTATCAGCCACCAGGTAGTCAAAGTCTTGTGCTATTTCAAAGGCGAATGATTCTTGTCCCAGGATTCTCCAGCTGTTTTTGGAATTTAAAAGGGCAACATTATAATTCTCACTTAACTCCTCTACTACCTTCATGCAGTCATCAAAGACGCCAGGCATCTCTAACACCGTTGCCCCATTTCCAAGGGGCTGTAAGAGCTGTTGCATGGTGACCTTTCCTTTTGGGAGAAGAACTACTGATCTTACAAGATCGGTTAGATATGCTGAATAAAGTGCACCTGAGGCGGAGGTATCACCAGTAGAGGCGCATATAGTTAATAAATCTTTTATATTGTTATTTTTTGCAAAGTAATTTAAAAAACTTAGCGCACAGGCCATTCCTCTA
>Ga0307427_1001586_pt1 | contig 11572 bp, 7 predicted proteins | sample SalMarWE160190MG_FD_202162 | JGI IMG/M metagenome (GOLD analysis project Ga0307427, IMG submission 202162) | Salt marsh sediment microbial communities from the Plum Island Ecosystem LTER, Massachusetts, United States - WE1603-190 | ecosystem: Environmental > Aquatic > Marine > Intertidal zone >... | reverse complement strand
CTGCCGGGGTGTCGTGCGGCCGGGGACGGCGCTGTCGTCGTATCCTGGGCCGACGGCAGCCACACCGAGCACCCTGAGCCCGAAGGCCGCGCCCCACGCGTACGTCGAATCGGCGGGCAGTTTCCACGACTGTTCGGCCACGATGTACGGTCTCGCGCCGCCGAAGTCGCGGGCGAAGTGCTCGTGGACGTATGTCAGCAACTGGGGGCTGTCGGCCCCGGCCTTGGCGAAGGCGGCACTGTAGAGAAACACGATCGGTTTGCCGTCGATCGTCGCCCAGCGCTTTGGCGGAATCAGCGAGAAGAAGTTGCGGATGGTCGCGTAGAACCACGCCCGGCCGGCGGCCGTTGACAGGTCCGCGTGGTGGCCGGCGGCGTTGTAGCGGAGGGTGGACGTGTCGTAGAACATGCCGATGGGCGGCGGTGTCTTGCCTTCGGCAATCAGTGCTTCCTGGGCCTGGACGAGCGGCGGCAGACCGTCGTAACTCCACCCGTTGTGGCCGCGCGCCGACATCAGGTTCGCCGGGCAACCCCAGAAGACCGGCAGGACCACGTCGACGCCGGCGGCCGTCATGTCCTGCATTTCCCGCTTGTGCCACTCCGGCCGCTTGTGCGAGTAGCCTTTCGGGTTGGCCGGGTGATCGGTCAGGGCGTCCGTGCCGTCGTGGTCGATGAAGTGGAGGCCGGATGCGTCGTCGTACCAGTAGAAGTAGTACGTGGCGACGACGCGGTCCTTGGCCGAGAAGCCCTTCGGGACGGTCACGTCCCGGCCGAAGCGGATGTGCTTGCCGGGCGGCGGGCAGTCGAGGACGGCACGCTCGGCGAACCGCGCCTCTGCGGCAAAGCCCCCCGCGACGCACGTCAAGAGGGCGAGTCCACACGCGACACACCGGACGGACTGTCTCATGTCGCCTCCCCTGCCGGCGCCGGACCTCGGCCGGTTGGCTACCGTTTTTTCTCGGGCCCGGTCCTGGTGCGGCCCGAGCCGCGGCGCTTCCCGCCGTCGCGGTCCTCGTCGGAGTGGGCGCGGAGGATCAGGCGGATGGGCACCTCGGGGAAGGGCAGTTCCTCGCGGAACCGGTTCTCGATGAACCGCCGGTACGAGGCGCTGAACAGGTCCGGCTGGTTGACGAAGAGGACGACGGTCGGGGGGGCGGTCGCCACCTGCGTCGCAAAGTAGATCTTCGGCAGCGTCGTGCGCGGAGACGGCGGCTGCTTCATCTTCACGACCCGCTCAATCACGCGGTTCAATTCGCCCGTGGTCACGCGCGACCGGGACTGTTTGTAGAGGCTGCGGGCGAGGTCGATGGTGGCCAGCACGTTCCGGTCGTCCTTGGCCGTGGTGAACGACAGCGGCGCGTAGGAGAGGCCGGGCAGCATCTCGCCGAGGTAGTCGGCAAAGTCGCCGGTCGTCGCCTCGCCCTTGGCCAGGTCCCACTTGTTGACGACCAGGATGACGGGCTTCATCTGGTCTTTGACCGCCCGGCCGAGGTGCTTGTCCACCTGGCTGACGGGCGTGGTGGCGTCGATCAGCAGGAGCACGACGTCACAGCGGCGGATGGACCCGAGCGCCCGCGTCAGGCTGTAGAAGTCGATGTCGTCCTTGACGCTCTTGCGTTTGCGGATGCCGGCCGTGTCGATGGCGACGTAGGTCAGGCCGTCTTTCTCGAACCGGATGTCGACGGCGTCGCGCGTCGTGCCGGGAATCTCCGAGACGATGACGCGCTCGCTGCCGGCCAGCGCGTTGATGAACGTGCTTTTGCCGGCGTTGCGTTTGCCGACGACGGCGATCTTCATCGCGACCTCGCCGGGCGCCTCGGCGGCGTCGGCGGGAAGGCGCCGGCGGACGGCGGTCATAAGGTCGCGCCGGCCGCGGCCGTGCTTCGCGCTCACCGGAATGACCGGCTCGTACCCGAACGCGTGGAAGTCGGTCGCATTCTGCGCGAGGCGACCGTTGTCGGCCTTGTTGGCCGCAACGATGATGGGAACCTCGACGGGCCGGAGCCGTTCGGCGATCTGGCCGTCGAGCGGCTGGCGTCCGTCCTGGGCGTCCACGACGAAGAGGATGATCGAGGCCTCGCGGATGGCGAACTCGATCTGGTTGGCGACGTCGGCGGCCAGGTCGGCGGACGTGCGGAAATCCATGCCGCCGGTGTCCACGAGTTCGAACCACCGGTCGTTGGTCTCGATGATGGTGGAGATGCGGTCGCGCGTGACGCCCGCCGTCGGCTCGACGATGGCGATCCGCCGCCGCGCCAGCGTGTTGAACAGGCTCGACTTGCCGACGTTCGGGCGGCCGATGATGGCGACCTTAGGCAGCGGCATGGCGTTTCCCTGTTATCGGAAGGAGGGCCGCGGCTCGTGCTGGCTACGTGCCGAAATGGATGGTACGCCAGTGCAGCTTGCCCACCCGTACGGGCACCGCGCTGGCCGTAATGCCAATCGAGGCCTGCGGGTTCGTGACGACCCGGCCGTTGATCTCCACGGCGCCCTGACGGATCAGCCGCATGGCCTCGCTGTTGCTTGAGGCGCAACCGGCGTAGCGGATGACGCTGGCCAGGCCCAGGGTGCCGGCCTGCGTGTCCCAATGGAGGCTGGGCCAGTCGGCCTCGGGAATGTGGACCTCGGGAATCTGGCTCGGCTGCTCCTTCTGCGAGAAGACGCGGCGGAACTCCTCCGCCTCTTTCTCGGCGGCTTCCTTGCCGTAGTACCGCGTGACGATCATCTTGGCAAGTTGCTCCTTGGCGTCGCGCGGGTGCGTTGTCTGGAGCAGTTCCTGAATCTCGCCCACAGGCACGTCCGTCAGCAGCGTAAAGTAATTCTCCATGAGATCGTCCGGCAGGCTCATCAGTTTGCCGAACATCTCCTTCGGCGGCTCCGTGACGCCGACGGTGTTGCCCTTCGACTTCGACATCTTCTCGGTGCCGTCGAGACCCACCAGCAGGGGCATGGTCAGGACGACCTGTGGCTCGAGCAGCGCGTCGCGCAAGAGGTCGCGGCCGGCCAGGCAGTTGAACGTCTGGTCGGTGCCGCCCAGTTCCACGTCGGCTTCGATGGCAACCGAGTCGTGGCCCTGCATGAGCGGGTACAGGAACTCGTGGACTCCGATCGGGTCGCCGGCCTTGTAGCGTATCTCGAACGTGTCGCGTTCCATCATGCGTGCGACGGTCATCCGGGCGGCAAGTCGCAGCACGTCGGCAAAGGTGAGTTTATCGAGCCACTCGCTGTTGAACCGGACCTCGAGCCGGTCGGGGCTGGTGTCGAGTACCTTGCCGGCCTGGTCGAAGTACGTCCGGGCGTTCTCCTTGATCTGCTCTTCCGACAAAACGGGCCGCGCGTGGTCCTGACCGCTTGGGTCGCCGATGCGGGCGGTGTAGTCGCCGATGATCAGCACCGCCTTGTGTCCCAGGTCCTGGAACTGCCGCATCTTGCCCATGACGACGGTGTGGCCGAGGTGGATGTCCGGGGCGGTCGGGTCCATTCCGAGTTTGATGCGCAGGGGGCGGCGCTGGTGGATCGAGGCGGCGAGTTTCGCGAGCAACTCGTCCTCGGTATAGATCTCGACGGCCCCGCGCCGCAGCAAATCCAGTTGCCGCGCGGCTTCCGTCTTGGCGGTTTGGGGAAAGTCGTCGAAGTCCACCGTTTCCTGCTCCGCTTATCGTTGGCTTAAAGGCCGTCTCGAAACGGGCGCGGGCCGCCGCCCGCACAGGCCGTGCGCCTTGCCGCTCGATGCCCCCGGGCCGACAAGGCCTCGCCTGCCCGAGCGCATCACTATAGAGAAGTGCCCGCCGGCTTGAAAGGGTTTTCCGGCAGGGATGCCTGCCGGGCTGCGGGCTGCCTATCGTGCGGGCACAAAGGAGCAGGACTGGCCTGCTTTGTTGACGCGGATACACCGGACCCCGGGCAATTCGTGTTTGACCACCTTCTGCCCATGGTGAATCACGATCATCTCCTTCTTCTTGAACTGGACCCCCCAGAACGTTTCCTGCTCAGCCACGGACGAGGGCTCCGGCCAGAAGTCGTCCGTTGGTTTCCAGAAGGTTTTAGCTGCCGCGATGACCTTCGGAACGTCTTCGGTTGCCGTGCTGTTCTCCAGGAAGGATACGGTCGTCTCCGGCTGAGTGCCGTAGACTTCGGGTTGGGGCTCTTGCGGGTTGCAGGAGGCGATCGCAACCAGGCACAGAAGAACGGAAATCCGGGATCGCATTCTTCGGTCTCCTGGTAGCCGCGAGCGTGAGCGAGCGGTACCGCGGTACGACGCGGTCTACAACTTCCTGCGCTTGCGATCTGAGGCGGCTTTGAGGATTTGCCTTTCGCGTTCGGTCAGACTCTCCAGGCCCTCCGTCGCGATTTTTTCGAGGATGCGGTCCACGGCCTTGTTCTCTTCCCGCTCGCGGCGTTCTCCGGGGCGGCCGGTGGCCTGGCGAAGTGATGTGAGCAGGCGTCGGAACGATCCGCCTCTGACCGTGCCGCCCCTCTGCTGCCCCTCGGCCACGAGGAGCATCGCCCCCGCCGACAGAAGCATGACGAGTGCATAGGTCACCGGGCTCTCGCGGATGATGGCTGGGCGAATGGCCGTCGTCACGAGTAGCCCGACGATCGCACCCCCGAGGTGCGCATCGTGCCCGATGTTGTCGCGCCCAGACCGGATGCCATAGACCGATGCAATGATGAACAGAAGCGCGTAGAGATATGCGGGAATAGGTATTGGAAGGAGCAGGAGCCGGATCGACCCGCCCGGGAGCAGGAAGACGGAGGCGAACACGATGCCGCACGCCCCGCCCGAGGCGCCGAGGGCCTCGTACGCATGGTGCCGGTGGAGACACAGGGCGAGGAGGTTTCCGCCCACGACCGACGCGAAGAATATCCCCAGAAGCACGGGCGTGCCGCAGGCCTCCTCGACGTGCCGGCCGAACAGGTACAGGCTGAAGGCGTTGAGGCCGAAATGCACCCAGTCGGCATGCAGGAACGCGCTGGTGACAAGCCGCCAGTACTCTTTCCGCACGAGCACCGCACGCGGAGAGAACAGGTAGCGGTCCATGAATCCGGGGCGGCGGAATCCGAGGTACGAGCCATAAGCCGCCCCCACAATGATGGCGAGCGTTGCGACGGCAAGCGGCTCGTTGGCCATGTCGTTCCGCGATCTGCCGGCAATCAGGCGGTCGATGCTACTTTCCGCCGGCCTCGGTGCCCTCATCGGCCATTTGGCGGAGGACTTCCTCCAGCCGCTCCATCGCCTGGCCGTAGCCGGCCCAGTTGCCCTCCTTCACTCGCTCCTGGGCCTGGCGATACACCTTCAGCGCCTCGGCGGCGCATCACTTCTCGGAAAGTTCGCCGGCCATATCCTGCAGGAGGCGGCCGAGTTCCTGCATCGTCTTGCCGTAGGCGGCCCAGTCGCCCTGACGCAGTTGTTGCTGGGCCTTCTCGAAGAGTTCATGCGCGCGCTTGCCCTGGGCCGAGGGCGCGACCGTGTCGCGGGGCGGGGTGGTGGGTTTGCCGGGCGTCGGCGCGGCGCCGAAGACGGCGGCGAGCGCTTCGTCGAGCGTTTCGCGCATGGCGACGCGGTCTTTCGATGCGACGATCACACGCTTCAGTTCCGGGAACCGCGTCTGCTCGCTGTCGAGATAAAGCGGCTCGACGTACAGGACGGCATCGCGAATCGGGATGACGAGCAGGTTGCCGCGTATGACGCGGCTGCCTTTCTGTCCCCAGAGCGTAATCTGCTGGCTGATGGCGTCGTTCTTGTCGATGTTCGCCTCGATCTGCCTCGGCCCGAGAACGAGCCGGTCTTTGGGGAACTGGTAGACGAGCAGTTTGCCATACTGCTCGCCGTCGCATCGCCCCGCCATCCAGCCGACCATGTTGTCCTTGCCGCGCGGCGTGAAGGGGAGCATCAGCAGGTACTCCGGTTCGGTCTCGCCGGGCAGCGTCATGATGATGTAGTAGGCCTTGACGGAGAGCGTCTGGCCGCCGTACTGCTCGCTCGGACGCTGCCACAGGTCTTCGCGGTTGTAGAAGACGCGCGGGTCGGTCATGTGGTAGGTCAGGTATTGGCCGGCCTGGATGTCGAGGAGATCGATCGGGTACCGCAGATGGGCCCGCAGCGATTCGGGCATTTCCGACAGGTCGCGGAACAGGTCCGGGAAGATGCGCCGGGCCACCTGTACGACGGCGTCCTTCGGGTCGGCCACGTAGAACGTGACGCTGCCGTCGTAGGCGTCCACGGCAATCTTGACGGCGTTGCGGATGTAACTGGTCGAGGCGGCATGGAACGGCGCACGCTGCGCGTACGGGAAATGGTCCGCCCGGGTGTAGGCGTCGATGATCCAGACCAGGCGTCCGTCGCTGATAACCGGGTACGCGTCGTCGTCGAGTTCCAGGAACCGCCCTGCCAGACGCCGGACCCGCTCGCGAATCTGCCGCGCCCAGAGCACCCGCGTCTCGGGCGTGAAACTGTCGGTCAGCAGGATGTTCCAATCGCCGAAGTAGTAGGCGAACAGCAGCCGCCGAACCCACGACCCCACCGCGACGCCGTCCTTCCCCTTGTACCGCGTATAGGCGTTCTCGTCCTTGAGCGGGTAATCGAACTCCTCCTGCCCGGTCTGAACGAAGGCGTAACTTTGCGTCGATTCGCCGAAGTAGACCGCTGTGTTGGGCACGTCCAACGGCACGGTCGCCTTGGGAGGAATGTCGCGCATCCACAACTCCGGCATACCGCTTCCGGTGACGGCGTTAACGGGGCTCATGCACAGCCCGTAGCCGTGCGTGTAGAGCAGGTGGAGGTTGACCCAGGTGCGGCTCTTCTCCTGGAGCCGGCCCTGGTCGAGTTCGCGCACGGCGAGGCTCACCTGGCGATACTGGCCACCCACGTGGTACCGGTCGATGTCGGCGTGATTGAAGACGTAATAGGTTCGCAGGCCCTGAATCTCCTGGTAGGTGGGTTTCAAGGCCCGCCAGTCCCACAGGCGGACGTTGTCGACGGTGCCGCGCTCAGCCTGCACGGCCTCCGGCGTGAGCGACCCGCCCGCGGGGAACTCCCGCACGTCGACGTCCGAGAGGCCGAAGGCGAAACGCGTGGCCTGGATGTTATGCTCCAGGTACGGCGTCTCACGCTCCAGTTCGTTCGGCACCACGTCGAACCGCTGCTGAAACGTGGGGTAACTCCAGACGGCAATGACGTGAATCGCGATCAGGAGCATGACGGCCACACCGGCCGCCTTCGGTTTCATCCGAATCCCGGCCGCCAACACCACGACCGCTGCAACGACGCTTGCGCCCGCCATGAACGCGAACACGGGCAACCGGACGTGCACGTCGACGTACCCCGCGCCGAAGACGGTCCCGCGCGACGAGAGCAGCAGGTCGTAGCGGTCAAGCCAGTAGCCGAACCCGACGGCCAAGAGGACCAGGGCCACGAGTGCGGCCAGATGGGTCGTCGCGGCCCGGGTTATCCGCGCGTACTGCCAGCCGATGGCCCCGCTGATGAAGTAGGTTGCGGCCGCACCGATCGCCCCGAAAACGGCCATGGCTATGACGTAGGCCTTCAGTTGGCCGAGGATCGGCAGAACGAACACGTAGACCTGCGCGTCGTGGCCCAGGACCGGATCGCTCCAGCCGAACGGGGCACGGTCCAGAAACTGGAGCACCTCATACCAGTGTGCCGCCGCGCCCTGGGCAAAGCCGAATCCCACGACCACGCCGAACACGACCGCCGCAAGGTGCAGCACCCGCCGAATCTTCTGGCCCGAGAGGACCCACGGCAGCCCCTTGATCTGGAACCCGTGCGTCGGCGACAACTGCGTCGCCAGAACCACGTGACCTGCCAGCCACAGGGCCGTGATGAGAAACGCACAGACGCCAAGCACCACCTTGGCCCAGAGTTCGGTCGTGAAAACGCTCCCATAGGTCAGGGAGTCGAACCAGAGGTAGTCGGCGTAGAGGGTCAAGACCTTCGCGGCGGCCCACCAGAGGAGCAGGAATGCCACGACAGCGATAAGAAGACGCTTGTGCTTCGCGATGATAATCGACAGGTCGGGTTCCTTTGCCATGGACTCCATGATACCGGGACGGTCGCCGGTCTGCAAGAAGGTAATGCCTCAGCCGCCGGAGAGCCGCCCCGCTGCACCCGGCGCTCGGAATGTAGCACGTTTTTCCGGCGGCCTCGAGCGCAGCGCGTGCCACCCCGAGCGAGCGCAAAAGAGCCGAGGGGTCTTGCCGTTCGCGGTTTTTCTCTTGACTTGGCGGCCGATGGACGATAGGATTCGGGTGTTATGAAGACGCGCGGCGAGAATCCTGCCCTGGGCCTTAGGCTGTAAAAGCCCCGGGGCCGCTGCGCGCGAACGGATCGGAAGCATTGGCCTCGGGAAGCGGTTCCCGGGGCCTCTTTTTTGTCCGGACGGGGGCTTGTCAGCGAGTCCCGTCGCCGCCCGGCCGCGTGGCCCGGCAAGAAATCCGTTGCGGGCGGCGGGTGACGCATTATAAGAGGGCCTTTCTGCGGAGGAGGAGTACCATGGCCGGCAAGGCAAGCAAGCGGGTCTACGTCTTCGACACAACGCTGCGCGATGGCGAACAGTCGCCGGGCGCCAGTATGAACCTGATGGAGAAACTCGAAGCCGCACGGGCCCTGGAACTCCTCGGCGTGGACATCATCGAGGCGGGTTTCCCGATCACCTCGCCCGACGATTTCGACGCTGTCCGTGCGATCTCCCGCGAACTGCGCCGGCCCACCGTCGCGGGGCTCGCCCGGTGCGTGGCCAAGGACATCGACCGCGCCGCCGAGGCGCTGCGCGACGCGCGGAAACCGCGCATCCACGTGTTCCTCGGCACCAGCCCGATCCACCGCAAGCACCAGTTGCGGAAGTCCAAGCGGCAGGTCATGCGGATGTCGGTCGAGAGCGTCGAGCGGGCCAAGGCCGCCATCAACGACGTCCAGTTCTCGCCGATGGACGCCACGCGGACCGAACGGGACTTCCTGGTCGAGATCGTTGAGGCCGTCATCGACGCCGGCGCCACGACCGTCAACATTCCCGACACGGTCGGCTGGGCCATGCCCGACGAGTTCGGACGCCTGATCGAGCACCTCTTCGAGAACGTCTCGAACATCTCGAAGGCCGTCATCGCCGTCCACTGTCACGACGACCTGGGCCTGGCCGTGGCGAACACGCTTGCGGCCGTCAAGGCGGGCGCGCGGCAGGCGGAGTGCACGATCAACGGCATCGGTGAACGAGCCGGCAACGCCGCCATGGAAGAGATTGTCATGGCCCTCAGGACGCGGCCCGACGAGTTCGGGGGGTGCAAGACGGGTCTCCGGACCGAGCGCCTCTATGCCGTCAGCCGCCTGGTCAGCCGTGTCACGGGCCTGGTGGTGGCGCGGAACAAGGCGGTCGTCGGCGAGAACGCCTTTGCCCACGAGTCGGGCATTCACGCAGACGGCTTTCTGAAGGAGCGAACGACCTTCGAGATCATGGACCCGAAGGCGGTGGGCCTGGCCAGGAGCAAACTGGTTCTCGGCAAGCACTCCGGCCGTCACCAGTTCCGCCGGCGGCTGAAGGAACTTGGGTTCCGCCTCTCGTCCGAGCAGATCGACAAACTGTTCTTCGGACCCTTCAAGGAACTGGCCGACCGCAAGAAGGAGATCTTCGACGAAGACCTCGGGGCCATCGTCGAAAGCGAAATCGTCGCCGTGCCAGAAAAGTGGCGCCTGTGCGGTGTCCAGGTGGCTACCGGCACCGGCGGTATGCCGACCGCCACCGTCGAACTCCAGGAGAAAGGCAAGCCGGAACCCGTCCGCGACGCCGCCACCGGCGACGGGCCCGTCGACGCCATCTTCCTTGCCATGGAACGTATCACCGGCGTCAGGCTCGAACTGAAGGACTACCAGTTGCGGGCCGTGACAAGCGGCAAGGAGGCCCAGGGCGAGGTCAGGCTGGAGGCGCTGTGCGGCAAGCAGACGGTCTCGGCGCGGGGCGTCTCGACCGACGTCCTCGAAGCCTCCGCCAAGGCGTACCTCAGCGCCATCAACCGCGCCGTCAGCCGTGCCGGCGGCGCCAAACGCGCCAGGCGGCCCAAAGCCGCCGCCAAACGCAAGAGGGCGAAGTCGGGCAAGGCAAAGCGATCAGCCCGTTAGCCGCGGGGTTTGCCCGCGCGTCAGCGCACGTTGCGCGGCGGGCAATCCTGCCCGCCGCGCGACGGAGGCGCTGCGCTACGCGGTGGGGAAGATTGCCCACCGCGCGAGGATCCGCTACACTCAATCGTGAACTGCTGTAGCCGCGGGCCTTGCCCCGCGCGCCCGTGAAAGGTGACATCACATGGCCGAACCCAACGTCAAGAAAGCCGTCCTGGCCTACTCGGGAGGGCTCGATACGTCGGTCATCCTTCCGTGGCTCCGCGAGACGTACGGCTGCGAGGTCGTCGCTTTTGTGGCCGACCTGGGGCAGGGGGCCGGTGAACTCGACGGCATTGTCGAGAAGGCCAAGGCCTCGGGCGCCTCGGAGGTCCACGTCGAGGACCTTCGCGAGGAGTTCGTGACCGATTACCTGTGGCCCATGCTCAAGGCCGGGGCCGTCTACGAGGGCAAGTACCTGCTCGGGACGAGCATCGCCCGGCCGCTTATCGCCAAGAAACAGGTCGACTGCGCCCGCAAGACGGGCGCCGACGCCGTCGCCCACGGCGCCACCGGCAAGGGCAACGATCAGGTGCGGTTCGAACTCACGTTCATGGCCCTCGCGCCCGACCTCAAGGTGCTGGCGCCCTGGCGCGACCCTCGGTGGACGCTCACCAGCCGCGAGGCCGCCGTGGACTACGCCGAATCGCATGGCATCCCGATCGTCCAGTCGAAGAAGAGCCTCTACAGCCGCGACCGCAACCTCTGGCACATCAGCCACGAGGGGGCCGAACTCGAAAGCCCCGCCAACGAGCCCGGCGACCGCGTCTTCGTCATCTCGTCACCCGTGGCCGAGGCGCCGGACGTGGCGGAGTACGTCGAGGTCGAGTTCGACTCGGGCGTGCCCGTCGGCGTGAACGGCAAACGACTGGGGCCCGTCGAGATCGTCGAGACGCTCAACACGGTCGGCGGCAAACACGGCGTCGGACAGATCGATCTCGTGGAGAACCGGCTCGTCGGCATCAAGTCGCGCGGCGTGTACGAGACGCCGGGCGGCACGATCCTGTATGCGGCTCATGCGGCGCTGGAGGCGCTGTGCCTCGACCGCGAGACGCTTCACTACAAACAGGGCGCGGCGCTGCGGTATGCGGAACTCGTGTACAACGGCCAGTGGTTCTCGATGCTGCGGGAGGCCCTCGACGCCCTCGTCGATCGTACGCAGCAGGGCGTTTCGGGCAAGGTCCGACTGAAACTCTACAAGGGCCATGCCCTGTACGCCGGAGCCGAGTCGCCTCACAGTCTTTACAGCGAGGACCTGGCCAGTTTCGTCATGGGCGAGGGCTATAACCCCGCCGACGCCACCGGCTTCATCCACCTGTTCGGTCTGCCCATGAAGGTCCAGGGCCTGGCGCGGCGAAAGGCGGTCGAAAGGAAAGAGTAATCCTGGTTAGCCGCCGCGCTCGCGCGGCAT
>Ga0307427_1001585_pt1 | contig 11572 bp, 21 predicted proteins | sample SalMarWE160190MG_FD_202162 | JGI IMG/M metagenome (GOLD analysis project Ga0307427, IMG submission 202162) | Salt marsh sediment microbial communities from the Plum Island Ecosystem LTER, Massachusetts, United States - WE1603-190 | ecosystem: Environmental > Aquatic > Marine > Intertidal zone >... | reverse complement strand
GGATTTATAGTATTGCCTATCACAATTTTAGTTGATGGTGAATATTGTTTGATTTTTTTTGCTAGACTCAATACTGCATCACTATAGCCATGAGCCACATCTATAAAAAGGATGTTAGCACCATTCCTAATATTTGTTTTTGCTTGATTGAAATCATTTTTTTCTACACCGATAGAAGCGCATACAACATTACATTCAGATGCAATAGTTTTTATAGCATATTCTATTTGTTCGGCTGGCAACGCCCTATGCATTACACCAAGGGCACCGAGGTGATATAGATTGATGCAGAAATCAGGGTTGGTTACAGTTAACATGTTTGATGCAATCAAAGGAATTGGTCTTGTAATGCCACGGATGATTTCGGCAGATATATCGACAGACAATCTAGAATTACAAATATTTTTTTCTTGGGCTATACTAACCTGATTGAATCCGATACTATATTTTGACGAATGTAAATCTATTACAGGATTTATAGAGTATTTACCAGTGTTTTCATCGAAAATTATTATTCCTCTTTTTACCAAATCTAGGGCAATACGTTGCAACTGATGGTGGCACTTCATGTGATCTCTGTTGTTGGGGAAAAGATGTAGATTATCTTCTTCGTTGTTTGTTTTATCGCCGTCTATATGATGAACAGTTTCCTTTTCGGTAAGTTTTCTCCCCAAACAACGCTCCACAACCATTCTATGCTCATGTAGATATTGTTTTAGTTCATCATCGTAGATCAGAATAGAACCAACATTCGTTTTTTTAGTGTTTAATATTCTAGAATTTTTACCATCTTTGAATTTTTTACTTTTTCCAGATAACGCTTTTGATATTTTTTTACGTATCTCGGGTTTTTTCGAAGGATTTTTATCTCCGGCTGTAGCTAAACTAGTACCGCATTTATGACAATAATCTAATTGTCTATTATGTCTATGCCTACAAGTAGTAATGTGTTCGAATCTTGTCCAATCTATTTTGCCGCAATTATCACACTTTCTGCGCACTAGTTTACGGGAATATGGCCTTAGTTCGCCGATAGGTGTTCCGTCTTGTGCATATATCCCGAGTATCACTTTAAGTATGCTCCTAATTTCTGGTCTTGCGCACTATGTATATTCACGGTGCTTCTTGATCTATTACGAATATGAATAGACCTGTTTTGTTCTAACAATTTAATAAGCCAATCTTGATTATGCCGTACCGACGCCATTAATTTTCTACTACAATTCTATTCGCCTTACCGACGAATGCTTCATTTTCTCAGTTGGTTTGGTAACAGGCTTGGGCTTCTTGATCCCGACCTGACTGATTTGTCCGCCACCATTGGATGCAGTCACAGCACCGCACATCATAAAGAACTGAGATGGGCTGATGAGATAAATACCCATCGATCGGGCCTTCTCGGCTTTGATAGACTTGCTGTCCGCATCGGCGATGACCAGGATGGTGGTTTTGCTATTGACAGAGTTGGTCACATCTGCGCCAGCACCGAGTGCGATTGCCTGCATCTCCAAACGCGGCTTCGGAGACTTGCCGGTGAAACAGAAGACTACTTCCTTTATATCACCAGTGTCTTCATCAATGAATTTTAAGGCCACGCTATTCAGGCCCCCATACAAGTGAGTGGATTACTTCTCCATTTCTTATAAGTTGGAAATATCCACTGCCATCTGCCCTAATGTGTGTTCTAGAAAACGTTTTCCATGTATTAGCCTCTCCAGTAGACGATTGGCTACCAATCCTATGAGTTTCTTTGTGACGACTTGAGTCTTCACCGATTGCTTTTGCTATTGTTTTTGCCATTTTGTTTCCTCAAAAGAAAAATGCCCAACAGTTTTGCGGTGCGTATAGCTGCTCTGTTTGCTGATCTTCGTGTTTTATAAACACGTCTTGTTTGGATTGTGATATGAGGGAGATAAATTACCCAAACATAACCCTCTGGGTAGGATATCGCATTATGGAATTTCAATTCGCCTCGTTTGTTCATTACCGGTATCCTGTTATAACAACTCTTTGACAACCGTTTTGTCCACGTTCTCTAGAAACGCTACGACCACGAGCTTCCTGTTCTCTACGTATTCTATGGTAAGCATAGTTCCCGGTGAGATTGCCGATCCACGCTCTGCCATACCTACTCGAATCGTATTCCGACACGATGGCTTCGTAGTTGCCATCATCTCCCTTGACGAATCCCAGGTCATTCGATGCGCTGCCGACATGCTTACGGCGAATAATGATGTGAGCCTTCTGCGACCGTTTGTCACCACGATACCCAAAGAGATTCTGTGGGGTATTATGGACTTCAATCTGCTCAGCAGTCCACTTTCCCGTTTCCATAAGGGCATCGACTAGAGCGGTTTCGTCTTTGAATTCAGTTAAAACTTGGCAATATCTACTCACGCTTGGTTCTCCTTCTTGTTGATGTTCAGATGTTTAATTTTTATTATGAACACCAATTTTTAAGCATTTTCATTGTAGCCTTAATACCCATAACCCATGTTTGTGTTTTTGTTTTGCTAGCTGATGCAAAAGTTATTATGCCACAAAATGGATTGTGCTCTCCCACTTGTTTAACAGAGAAATTGCCGGTCGCGTCGTAATATTCATCTAAATCATCATTGTATCTCATCTTATACGGACCACATAAGCCATTCAGATTTATTGTTGCACCGTAAACTATTTTTGTTTTCATTATAATTCTCCACAAGCCTTCAACCACCGCGCCCTTGCGAACGCATTCATCGGGCTGAACGTATCAGCGACGAATTCCTCATCCAACTCGTCACAATCACAATACTGGTAATTGTCGCAGCCAGGACAGTAGTCATCATCATCACCATCGTCTTCGTTGCAAGTACAATCTTCCCACGGCTGTTCACACTCTGGGCAATAGGTATCCAGACAATCTTCACACCACGTTTCGCCATCGACCCTATCGCAGCATCCACACTGATCACACCCTGCGTTGTCGGTATCTTCTCCGTCGTCATCTGGTTCGACGATACGAACCGGCTTAAGCGCTACGGCGAACTTGGGAATATCACGAGATGGATCGAAGTTCTCACGAAGCTTTTTGAGTTCTGCTGCAACACCGCCGTTTATACCAGAGTCAAAGGTTGTAAAAATCTTGTTGTGTAATTCGATCTTATCGCCACCGATATTATATCCTATTCCCCATGCTACCCCGGAATGGTAGCAACCACCCAACTGGATACCTTCCTCACTTGGATTAGTGTTTTCATCGACAGCTATGACACTATCAAGTGTAAGGCTTTTTAGTGTCCCATCCCAGCATGACTCTTTTGGACATGCACGCATTAAACGATTTCGTGGAAGGTTTTCGGTGTGGATGTGCCCATTGTTGTCAAAATATACAAATTTGCGTGTGTCACCGTAACTGGTTCCGATTACCAGGCAAACTTTGGTAATACCATTAAAGTTTGCTATCGCCAAATCACCAACTCTAGCTCTCATTTATTTTCCTTTCCATGAATTTCATAGAACAATGCGCCTCTTCAATTCACCAATAAACTTGCTACCATTTTGACCTTCGGCAGCGGCCTTATTTCGGATGGCTTCAAGCGCCTTGGTGACGCTACCCTTGACTGTGGCCGACTCGAAATCATTCGGGGCCACTCCAGAATCAAGAAATGTGTCCCTGAATTCGATGAGCATCTTTTCGATTTCCACGTCACTAAAGATATTCATCGACCTGAAGCGATCGACATAATTACGGAAGCACGAGATCGACTTCGGAGTGAGCTTCTTGCTATCCGTTTCGTCACCATACGGCGTACCACTGATACGAGCTGTCATGAGTTCGCAGAACCGCACGGTCTCATCCCGCATGGAAGTCACGTACTCGCCAACAAACTCCCCGACTTCGGCCTGCATCTGACGGCGCAACTCAGATTCTTTCTCGTCTTGCACCTTCTGCCGGGCAACCACTTCCTCGGCGCTGGTAGCCTCGATAGACCCCATTCCAGCAATACGGAACGTGAACCAATCGAACTGGAACCGTTCTCGTAGGGCCTTGGGGTTGGACGGATAGTGACCCTTGAGACACTTGTCCCAAAATTCTGGGTGTGCTTCCCTGATCGTCTTGACAAGATCATCGAATCTAACGATGAAGCTATCGACACGTTGGAAAAATTTTTCCTTGAGATCAGAGATTTGTTGCTCTACGGTCGGTAGCATCTTTATTGGAACAAAATGTGAGTTACTAATACCAAACGGAGTTGACCATCTTTCTAACGCTTTGCGAGCACGCTGTTCAATTTGAGTAAGAGCCTGAAGTTCATATTTAGGCACCATCAGCTTCCTGCCGAGATTGACAATCTCTTCGGGTAGCTTCTCAGGATCATACCCGACACGAACCAGATCGGCACGGGTAAGCATTTTACGACCTGACCATTGACGAATTTTTAGATTTACTAAACACCCGACAGAAAAAAGATTAATAGTATTTTGTTCGATCTCCGGTTTAGCCTGCAATACATTCACTTGTGTTCTCCTAAATGTGAGTCCAGGTTTGTCTTAATTTTATAGTAGATATACAAGCTGGTGTAACACCAAATTGTTCTGCTATTTGTTTGCCTTTGTGGCCGTGTTTTAATAGTTTTCTGATCTGTAAAACATCCTTATTCATTAGTAGAGTTCAACACACAAATAGTTGCCATGGCCAGTATTGCTAGTGTGCTGAAATCGTTGTTTTATTATGCGGTCTTTTTTGCATTTCCAACCAACGATTCTTTTGACGTATCCATGATTAGATACTTGATATAATCCTTCGTATCCAGGAGTGTCTTTCCAGATTTCTCTTAACTTAATGTTACCTTTCTGTTTCCCAATTTTGGGGGGGTAGTTTTAGGCGTTGGGTTAGCAGGCTTAGCGTGGCGCTCGCACCACTGCTTAGTGTCTGCAATACGCTGTGCTTCCGCTTTCGACAACGGAATGATTTCTGGGACAGCACGATCCAGGTGTTTCTGTTCGAGTTGTCCCCCTTCTGCGAATGCCATCTTGAGGCCAAGTTTAATTATTTGTTCAATGTCAGCACCCGTATAGTTGTCGGTGAATTTAGCTAATTGTTCAATGTCAAACTTTTGTGGGTCTCTATTACGTTTTTGTAGATGTATTTTGAATATTTCTTGTCGTTCGGTTTCTTGTGGTAGGTCTAAGCCATAAATTTCATCGAAACGACCTTTCCTACAAAATTCTGGTGGGAGTGATTGCACCTGGTTAGCTGTAGCAACAGCATATACTGGCGATTGTCTGTCATTCAGCCACTTGATAAATGTACCGAATATGCGACGCGATGCTCCACCATCCATATCGCCAGCACCACCGAAGCCTTTTTCGATTTCGTCCAACATTAGTACACACGGGGCTATGCTCTCAAGCATCTTGATAGCTTCTCGCATGTTTTTCTCAGACTCGCCTACAAATTTGTCCATCAGATTGGCGACATCCATTGCAATGAGGGGAAGTCCAAGTTCCGACGCTATCGCTATGGACAGTAACGTCTTGCCACAGCCTGGGATACCCACAAGCATCAGACCCCGTGGGAATTCAATGCCGAACTCTCGTGCTTCCTGTGTGAAACATGGCTGGTCTAGCAGAACATGCTGTTTCAATGCGTCGTAACCACCGACTATCGACAATCCACTCTTCGGCGGTTCTACGTAGGTCAATAGACCTGATGCCCTGATTACACCCGCCTTCTCCCTGACTATGGTTCGCACGGCGTCTGGATTCAAGTCCTTGTGCTTGCGCAGCGCCAGTGCAACACGATCGACAGTCTGTTGAGAAGTCATACCACGACATGCATTGACGATTTGGGGAATGATAGCCTTATTGGGCTTAAATTTGGTTCCATCTGCCTTTGTAACGTCTCTGCACACAAAGTCGATCCGCTCATTGATCTGATCATTTCCCGGCAAGGCGAAGTCGATCTGAGTGATGTCATGTAACAGAGGCTTGGGGGTATCGAAGTCTGGCCCGACGAAAACAATGGTCTGACGGACAGACGCTACGATCCGACGAAGCTCATCCAGCCACCCGATGACGATATCGTAGCCTGGGTAGGTTTCGTGTTTCAGATACCCGCCGAAGTCACGCAGTACACAGATGACGCCTTCCGGGAAGTCTAGGATTGCCCGGAGTTGATCTTCGATAGGGGCCGTTCCCTTGATATTACAAACTGACGTGCCCTTCACATCGGTCCATCCCTGAGCGATAGACCAGATATGGACCTTCCGGTCAGTTGTTTCCGCAACGTCTGCGATCTCACTGATAGCACGATCTTTCTCAAAGGTATCTACGTGCAACAGGGCGTGGCCGGAACAAATATAATCGCAGATATTTGTTTTGAAATCAGACATTGTTTTATTCATATTCTTATCCCCTTAAACCAAGCAACTTATAAAAAAAAGAGTGGGCTACCCCTTATTCTTCGAGCAGGCACCGCACCTGGAACAGTTCTTTTCGAGTTGCTGCGACATCGAATCGTAAATCGGTTACCAGGAGCGAAACGTGTTCCAACAGAACTTCCATCTCGTCCTCGTGCTGTGACGACTTTTTCCTATTGATCACACCGTCAGAATCGACATCAGCCCGATTCAGGATAGCTCTTAGCTTGGCTATGATTTGCTTCTTATTCATACCATATTATACGTTCAACCAAGCTGTTTGTTCTACAAAAGGTCTAATCTTTTTCAGTGGTGGTTATTGGAACTACAGCACCACTCTCGTCCCTGACTAGGTCGATTTTCTTTAACAGCTTCTTTTTTGCTTTGTCATCCGCATCACAAAGCTGTTGCCAATGAGCGGAATAGATGTAACTACCAAGATACCAGACTTCTGTATATCCTTTACACTTGGGAAGTTCATACTGTTCCATCCGATAACTCTCCTGCGAGGATCATGTTGACAATATGTTGCTTCCGACGACGCGCCAGAATTCTGAGGCCATCTAGCATGAACCTGCTATCTTTTCCGTTCATTAAATCACAACGAATCATATTGAAGACAAGTTGTTTGTTTCTCCATCCGGCGTTGTGGACACTAAAATAAATCCACTTAAATAAATGGTCTGAATCACTACCCCATTTTCCATTTATCATCGATGTTTCGACCAGGATGGTATCCCATAATTGAGCAAGATGAGACCTGGAGGTGTGTGAGGGAGTTTTGCGGGGGCCGTAGGATGACCACTGGCCTATATCTTGGTATTTAGCTGCTTTGGCGATATGCTTGACAAACTTGCTGAACAATTTATCGACTCGCCATTTGATCTTCCACACGTCATCGATTGTATAACTCGGTAGGTGGATGGGATTTCCGCCAGAGTCAATCAACATTCTGTCCGTGTACGGCACGCTGTTGATATGCCACATTCCATGGGTTTGGCTTAGACGACACGGAGAGAATCGGTTGATTCTCTCTTTGGTGGTCACTGTATACCACTTGTCACTGTTGAGTCGATACGTATTGTCAGGGCGGATCATAACGACATCGGTGTCGTAATACCTAACAGCAAATGCTCGTCCTCGTTGCTGGAGTCTGGTGTTGTTGCCTAGACGATACCCATTTGTTTTGTCTCGACATCTTTTGAATTTTTGTGTCGCTTCTTCGTGGGTCATAATTGTTCTCTATATAAAAAACGGGGCCGGGCGTAAAGCCCGGCACCATATCTACAACTTGGCTGTTCCTACTCGTCGATCTGATTCGTAACGAGATTTGGGTCCAGGTCGGTCTCACTGACGTTACCGCCGTATTGGATATTGCCGCAATCCGAAAGGACGTAGCCCATCTTACGAAGGATGCTCGCACCCTTTCTCCGGTTGCTGGTGTTTTTTAACTGGTTTGCCATCGCGCCAACGATGCCCTTCTGGATAACGAGAGTTGTCTCGCCAGTTGCGGTGTTGACTTCGATCACCTCAAACGCCGGATCGTTCCGAATTTCCTTGCCCTGTTCGACCTGCTGTGTCTGTGACATCTTTATCTCTCCTGTTCTCTAACAGAACTTTGCGACCGGCCATACATAACCGGCCCATTATACCTCATTATACGCCGAACCATCCAGTTTGTTCGACGCATTCTCAAAGATTTACTGTTTTCGTGTCAGTGCTTTCTACCGCTGAATTGCCAAGAATTCCAGTTATTCGACCCAATAGCCGAACTCAGGATATTCGATTATGACATCAGTCTCCATCGGGTGTTCTCCTGATTCCAAATCTGGACCTGAGCCAGAGGCGCTCGTGGCAATAATAAAGTAGCACCTTAATAACAAAGTCTGCTGGCCCAAAAATAAGGCCGACCTTCAAATTTCCACTGATTGCCCACACCATAAAGGCGTTGGCTGTGCTACCCAGCAGACGGTAGCTGACGGCTTTTGCCAGATGTCGTTTTCTGGATACCATTATCCTAACTCCGTGGTGTATAATATATTAGAAAGGATGTTGTTGTTATGCGAAAGAGTTTTGCGACACTACTGTTGGCCGTTTGCCTGATGGTCATCCCGATTTCGGGTTGTGCCGTTGGCACTCATGGAGAAGCAAGCTGGGAACTGTATGCTGGGTTTCGGACCGGACAACACAGCGAAGAGCCCGCCAAGATCACCGTAGATTCCAGCGTTGTTGACAAAATCGTCGATTCGCTGACTGACGGTGAAGTCACCGAAGCTGAGTGAAGGGCACTGCTCAATGTACTTTTGTGGACCGCTCAGTGGTATTTTGAGATTCCCGGTTTGTGGGACTTGTTCTAGCTACCGTAATTAGGCTACTTGCTATAGCCATGACCTGTCCCGTTGCTTCTACGCTTTTCAGCCGAAAATCACAACCACTTATACTATCCATAACCTCATCTATAGCCTCCCGAGCATCATCACCCGCAACGACTACCCATTCTCTGTCCTGCCAATCCCCTGATGGGTAGACAACCCAGCCTTACGATGGGTCTGGTACGTTATCCGGTACGCTGTCATTGCCGCCCTCCCTCTCCGACTTCAGTTGGAGCGTAAGCTCGGCTTCTCCGTCATCGACGGCCTTGACGAATTTGACCACGAACGCATCGGGCATACCACACGCCTCACCGAGTATGCACTTGAGATTCATGTGGGTACGTAGCTTGGCCAAAACCCTGTCGCTGACTTTTACAACGATCGTTTTCATTGTGTACTCCATCCAGCTGCCCGTGTCATTGCATCGTACTGGTTTTCATGGACATGAAAATACATACCCCCCAAAGGTTGCTCCGGTTTCCCACCGAATATCATCCTAACATCGACCCCAAAGGCTCGTTGGTGCTGTAAGACGAGGTTTCCCAACGCTTCAGCGGGGGACTTTCCGGTACACCACATGTCCTTGTTGCCTTCCGATCCCGCCCAGATGTCGTCCCATCTTGGTGCTATGACGACGATCTTTCTGCGCCGGAACTTGTTAAGTAACCAACGTAGCATGGATTATCTCCATCAATCCCAATCGTGGGAACATTGACGATCTCTACAACCCTGTTCGAGCCACCGCTCGTAGTCGTAGACGTAAATACCACATGTACCATCTTCCATTACGATACCCGTCTGACCATACAACCATACGTTGAATACCTCTACTTCTTCCGGGGTGTGGTGGAGTTTAATTAACTGCGCCGTTACCACCCTACACCCATGAAATTCGATGTACTCGCTTTCGGGGATTCTTCCCATTACAGCTTCTCCGACATAGAGACAATCTTCTTCCAGGGGATGGTCTCTACTGGACGGTCCTCGTAATACTCTCCCATCTCCCGATCTTTCTTCATCCCGGCGAAGTATGTGACCATAACGTTCTCACTACTGATCGCAACGATTTTACACGTCGAGTAGATCGCATCCTTTGTCCGCAGGACGACTGTGCTGCCCTTACCGATAGCCATTAGTTCTGATCCTCCAGCATCATGCGAAGCTGATCTCGCTCACGACGGGTAGCTTCTAGATCAAACGCCATATACTTCATGATGATCCTGATCATTTGCACAGATTCATTGAGACCGTCGACTAGTTCAGTGATTTCTGCGATCTCAGCATGTTGTTGCGCCAATTTCGCCAACACTTCTACATGACTACCTGGACCATCATCCAGTTTTGCCATCAATTCCGCCATCATTGTCTCGAACTGTTCTTGGTTCACATTCTTTTCTCCTGTGGGTACATGTCAAATGGAAGTGACTCTATCTCATATTCCTTGAGAAAGTCGATTGGGTTTAGGTTCTTTGCAAACTCAGTGAGCTTCACAAAGGTTGATTCTTCCCTATCGATACACCTGCATTCCCTCACAGACATAAACAGAACTATTTGTCCGCTACCTTTACATTCCGGGCAGTTCGGGTCTGGTTTGCCATTAGGCATCGCACTACTCCCAATAGCCGTTATATTCTACGTCGTCGTACTCTTCGTCGTCATTGGAAACAGCCAGGATTTCAGCAAAAATAGCCTGGCTAACCTCAAGTTGTTCCCTGGTTTCTTTCACAGTCAGTGCATCATATTGCCTTGGTTCAAGCTTCAGGTCGACCGTCCTAACCGTAAACTTGGCGATTAGCGGCTTGTCCGTAACGACAGTTTCGGACAATTCGCGCAACCCATCTACAATTTCTTCACCGAGAGTCTGTTCCTCCTTCTTGTCAGACTTGTTGAATCTCGATAGACACCTACACGGAGAGCTAGACGTGAACAGCGTAATCACGCCCGTCCCTTTGCAATCAGGACAGTCTGGATTAGGCTTGACTTCACTATCTGGCACCTCCATATAGATGCCTACGAGGTTCATGACTTCCAGTTCGGCGACAGACCACGGGCCGTTCGCTGAAGGCCGATCAATTAAACACACATTCCCAGAGTTCGACCCCATTTCTTCCCGGAGTTCACGGGCCTGCGCTCTATCTGCGTTGGTGATCCACTTGCGGTACATCTATTGCCCCTTTTTCTGTCGGGTTTTACCTTTCGGGCATAGAGATGCGATCCAAGATCATGGTGGTGAAGCGACCAGCGACTTCGTTAATCAGATCGATACCGCGAGCTTTTTTCTTCGTTCCAAACATTGTGTTTTCTCCAAAGGGCTAGGTAACCATTCGTATATGTTTATCCCTATGGCCAGCGTATAAACTTTCCATACACAGGTGACAGTTCATTCCTTCAGACAGCTTTTCTGACCGCCACCCCCAAATATATTCCTGAGCTTCATCCCATGAGGTTTTGCTGAAATGTGTCCATGGGAAATAGGCATAAGGACACCGACAGATCATCCCATCTTCACGGATGATCATATTGGACATGACTTCGCACGACGCACAAGACAGTCTTTCTTGGCCAAGACCATTAAGCCATGCCCTACCTATAGGGGTGATGTCGATGACTGATTCTGTTTTGATCAGTTCGATTTCCCCAAGGATCGGGTCCAGTGAATCCAAAGCCTCTTGCCCTGATACTACGTGTCAGTTATCGGTAGAAACTGCCACGTTTATCTTTGGGCATATTTGCTTGATTTGCCGGATGGTATCAAGAAACCGTATGGTCATGGCGTGACTATGGCCCCAGATACCA
>Ga0307427_1001584_pt1 | contig 11577 bp, 7 predicted proteins | sample SalMarWE160190MG_FD_202162 | JGI IMG/M metagenome (GOLD analysis project Ga0307427, IMG submission 202162) | Salt marsh sediment microbial communities from the Plum Island Ecosystem LTER, Massachusetts, United States - WE1603-190 | ecosystem: Environmental > Aquatic > Marine > Intertidal zone >... | reverse complement strand
CAATCGTGTTGCAATCCTGATTCAAAATATTTCTGGAATATTATCCTTCAGGCAGGAAAAATATCACAAATTTAAGATGAGTTTAAAACTGGCTTCTTTCACTCTACCAGGAGCCATAGCGGGTTCCATCATCGCAACTACTATCAGTGATACGTTATTTCAGAAAATCCTGGCCTATGTATTGATTGGTATTATCGTTTCCCTGCTGCTGCCGAGGCCAAATCAAAATAAGATCGAAGCCAGCAAACAGTATCAGGGAAACTGGTTCATCTATCCGGCAATGATTGCTGTCGGATTTTACGGAGGATTTATACAAGCTGGTGTTGGATTCCTGCTCATGGCATCGCTTTACCATCTGATGAAACTCGACCTTGTCCGTGTCAATATGCACAAGATATTTATCGTATTTATCTATACTATCCCGGCCCTGCTTATCTTTTTTCTTACACACAATGTGGACTTGAAGTTTGGTCTTACCCTGGCAGCGGGAAATGCACTTGGGGCATGGTGGTCCGCAAAGTTTTCTGTGAAAAAAGGGGAAAGAATTATTCGAATAATATTAATGATCGCAATACTCATGATGTCCTTAAAGCTTTTGGATATTATTTAGTGCACATTTTCCTTCATAAATGAATTGATTTAGAAATTCTTAAGTGGTAGCTTTTGCCAAAACATAGAGCTGAAAGAGGTGAAAGATGAAGGTATCTTCTGTAGAAGAGATTAGAAATCTTGATAGAGAGGCTATAGAAAAATTTAAAATCCCTGATGCAATTCTTATGGAAAACGCAGGTCAGGCTGTATATTTTGTGATTCATAATGAATTTGGCATAAAGGGGAAACGATTCATTATCTTTTGTGGTATTGGCAATAATGGTGGTGATGGATTCGTTGTTGCAAGAAAACTTCTGTCAAATGGCGGAATGGTTACCGTATTTCTTATGGGAGACAGTGAAAAGTTAACAGGATGCGCAAAAGTCAATTTTGACATACTATCCACACTTCCCATCCAGATCGAGAGGCTTACCTCTGCGGAACAGCTAACATCTCCTCTCCTCTACTGCGATGCAGTTGTGGATGCAATATTTGGTACTGGCCTTATAAGGGATGTAAGTGGGATATATAAAGAGGCAATCGAATCGATCAACAAGAGTGAGGCAACAGTATTCAGCGTTGATATCCCCTCTGGTGTAAATGGTGATAACGGCCAAATCATGGGGTGTGCTGTAAAAGCAGACTATACTGTAACATTTGGCCTACCGAAGTTGGGAAATTTGCTTTTCCCTGGTTTTGATCTATGTGGCAAGCTTTATGTTACCCATATCTCTTTCCCTCCTTCCCTATATAATACTGATAAAATAAAGGTAGAAACAAATGATCCCTTACCAATTCCGGAAAGGGAAGAGGACACCCACAAGGGTAGTTATGGAAAGGTACTCTTTATTGCAGGTTCATCAAATTACCTTGGGGCGCCCTATTTTTCAGCCCTTTCTTTTCTTAAGGCCGGCGGCGGTCTTTCATATCTGGCCTCCCCTAAGTCAATAACCAATTTTTTGGCCAATAAAGGAAGTGAGATCGTTTTTGCACCACAGAAGGAGACAGATAAAGGAAGCCTATCTATCAAGGCAAAGGATCAACTTTTAGAATTTTCAGACAGGGTTGATATGGTTGTTATGGGACCGGGATTATCGTTACACGATGAAACTCAGGAATTAATAAGAGAACTTACACCAGAGATCAAAAAACCTCTTATAATAGATGGTGACGGCATTACCGCCATTTCCCAGGATATAGATATAATAGCAAAAAGGAAAGAGGCGACAATCCTGACCCCCCATTTTGGTGAGATGTCAAGGATTACTAAAACAGATATAGGAGAAATCCAAAAAAATAAGGTGCCGATATTATGTAAAACATGCAAGGAATTGAATGCTACTTTAATATTAAAGGGCGCCCATACGCTAATCGGTTATCCTGATGAACGCATCTCTATTAATATGAGTGGAAATCCTGGTATGGCCACTGCTGGTAGCGGAGATGTCCTGGTCGGCACTATTGCAGCCATGTTTGGCATAGGATTCTCAATTCAGGAAAGCACCAGAATGGGTGTGTTTATTCATGGTCTGGCTGGAGACCTTGCAATGAGAGATATAGGAGAAGATGGAATAATAGCAGGAGACATCATGAACTATCTGCCTGAAGCGGTACGCTATTGCCAAGAACATTTTGAAGATATCATTAAAAACATCTATGAAAGCATCTATATCGTTTAAGGAAAGATATGAGAGCATGAACCTAAACCCAGAAATCAGGGATAGTCTTCCAACTGCTACATAGTGCCTTTTCCATTGACACACAATTACCTTTTTCCTATACTGCTTTCACGCAACAAAGAATCCTTAAAAGCATCATATTTATCAGGGAAAGCATGTTATGGCAAAGCTTCACATTATAAAAGGACCACTAAAAGGCAAAACCTTTGATCTTGAGGGCGAGACTGTGTTTATTGGCAGATCCTCAAGAAATGACATTCAAATTAAGGATTCAACGATTTCCAGAAAGCAGATAAAGATATTCAAAATTGGGAAAAAATTCCTCGTTGAGGACTTAAAAAGCACTAACGGTACCATGATTAACGGTGAGCTAATTGAACCAGGTGAAGGTTTTGAGGTAGACGAAGGGGATAGTATTTCTATAGGAAATACTGTGGTACGTCTCGGTGAAATTTTCTCACACAGCGCCTTGGAAAAAAAGGATCTTTTGCCCACCCCCTCCAATGGAAACCACAATGAAAAGGACAACTCAGAGAAAGATAGGCGCTCACGGTCACCCAAAGACTTAGCCTTGATATACAAGGCCTCAGAACTTTTAAGGCAGTCCTTAAAGATCAATGAAATTTTTGAAAAGATTCTGGAGTATCTCTTCGAGACTCTCCCAAGAATTGACAGAGCAGCTATTCTGCTTTACGATTATGAAAAAGGGGAAATAACTCAGGTGAATGGCAGGTCAAGGCAAGATCAACTCACCAAGGCCACCTATTACAGCCAACCGGTGGTAGATAAGGTGTGTAAGGATGGAAAAGCAATCAGGATGTCAGATACAGCATATGAACCGCCAAGCGTTCTTTTAGAGGATATGGGCACCGCAAAAATTAGATCTGTCCTCTGTGTTCCGATCATAAGTAATTCAAAAATCAGTGGTGCTATCTACGTGGATTCGTTTCGAGTGCCATATGGATTCCGAAAGGAAGACCTTTTGTTATTCAACACTTTGAGTGGCTCCTTAGCCATTGCCATAGAAAACGCCCAGCTTGCTGATAAGTTAAAAGGGTTACAACCCGAATCAAACTAAATCCTTTTATGAAGATTCTTCTTCAGAGTCTCCCAGATCCAACTCCAACTCAGAATCCTCCTGGTTTTTAGTAACACCTAACTTTTTCTTATCAATTTCTGAGGTAACCAACTCAGATGTACTATACGGAGTCTCCTTCTGTGCAGCTTTAGCTGGAGAAGTCTCCTCATCTAATGATAGATCACCCAAATCCAGGGAAATATCTCCTTCATCGGGTTCCTCTTCCTGGTTCATTAATGTTTCTTTATCTTCCTGTTCAAATTGCAATCCCGACGGCTCTTCAAGATCAATATCTGTTACGCTTTCTTGGGAATCAAGCTCAGGGGCTTCCCCTGGTTGAGGCTTCTCTGTTGCTTCCTGTGATGTCTCAACGTCAAGATGCATTTCCAGATCTTTTATCTCAACGTCTTCCTTACCGGCTATTGCGCCAACATCGATCCCAAATCTGCTGTCACTGAGATCACCTGTCAGGCTACCCAGGAAAAAGGGAGGGTTTGGTTTGTAGCCAGGAAGATTCATTTTCTTCCGTTCAGAGGCAAGATCCTTGTTACATTTTGGGCACACCTCGTTGTAATCAAAACTGATGTACCTACATTTTGGGCATTTCATTTCTACCTCCCAGAATATGGAAAAAATCTTTCATGGTAATTGAAAATATGTAGTTATTGTACAAAACTTTTATAAAAAAGTATAAGAAAATTTCAAAAAAGCTGAAATGACCATCATCACAAATAAAAAAAGGATAAAGTAATAATTTGTATGTTAATTTTATTTTTCATATTATTTCAACATGTGCATAGACCAAAAAATAGGTCAGGAGTCGGCATTTTATATCTTCTCATGTTTAGTTATTTCATCTCCACACGTATGGCTTCTGCATAATCAGAAATACCCTTTTTCAGGATCACAGCCGCAAAACTTTCTGCTTCCTCACGATTTGTAAAATTTCCTAGAGTGACCCTAAAAAATTTTCCTTTCTGAGTGTTGTATACTGGTATGATATAGACCTTATGGCCCTCTTTCAGCAACTCTTGAAATAGATCTCGAGCATATTTAAAGGGTCCAAAAGATGCGATATGAACAGTAAAAGTTGGACCTTGATGTAATAAAGACAGTGGTGGAAAAATTATCTCCTGACCCACATCAATCCAGTTTATATCTTTTATTTCAGGATTATATTTCTGTATCAGGTTTAGCACCTCTTCATCAGTCCGACTATACACACTCGCTGCCAACTGGACTACCGTATCTCCTGGTTGAGTAATGACAGATTTAAAAAAATCTTCATCTCTTTCCCGGATAATAACCCGCTTCTCTTTTGAGCCTTCCGATTCCATGAGATTAACCGGTTTAATTTCTTTTTCCTCTGTGTAAACATCGGAAATGAGCTCCTGCTTTCCTCTATTTTTTTCCACTTTTTTTTCTTGCACCTGCTTGATCTGGGCCCTATCAACAGGGACCTGACTGCTAACTATTATTAACCCAGACAGCCTTCCTAAAATACCCTGCCCTATCTGACTCATGCCCGCAGCCACAATAACCATTATACAAAATAGGGCCGCAGCCCACTTCCAGTAACGGCTAATATACCCTTGCTGGATTTTTTTAATATTTGATGGCTCTGACTTCTTTCGGGAACCCTCCAAGTTCATATCCTCATAACATTGCTTTATCATGGTGGTGGTTATTTTCTTTCTTCCTTTTGAATAACCCAAAAGAAGGGAATTATCTGCCAGGATGTTAATCACCCGTGGATATCCTTTAGAATAGTGATGAATGGCCTTGATAGCATTTTTAGAAAAAATATCAATTCCATTTTTCCTCCCAGCTATTTGCAGTCTAGTAGCCATATAGTCAAAGGTACCATTAAAATCCAATGGAGGGATATGATAGCGACTGCTGATACGCTGGAGAAGTGGCTTGCACCTTGGATCACTCAATTTTTCATTAAGCTCGGGCTGACCAACTAGAAAGATATTGATCAATCTCTCATCAGCGAAATCCATATTGGAGAGAAGTCTGACCTCTTCAAGCAACTTGAAAGATAGATTCTGTGCCTCATCAATGATCAAAATGAAATTTTTTTGTTTCTGCATGCATTGCCGTAAAAACTCCTCAAACTCGGAAAGAAAGCCTGTCTTCGGTTTGAAATGAACCTTTTTTTTAAATGCCGAAAAGGCCAGATAATCCATAAACTCCCCTGGTGATAGAAGAGGATTGGAAAGATGGATATACTGTGTATTCTTATCAATATTATTGAGAAGTGCATGCACCATCGTCGTTTTGCCAGTACCGATCTCTCCGGTTAAGAGGATAAGTCCTTTTCTCTCGCTAACTCCGTAAGTTAAGTGATCAAGCGCCTTTTTATGACTCTCGCCCAGGTATAGAAACCGGGATGATGGAGTCAGTTCAAAAGGTTTTTCTGTTAAGTGATAAAAGTCGGTATACACGTGCTGTCTTAATCCTTGTTAAAAATCAATCTTCAAAGTCTCTGACTAAAAGTTTAAAAGAAACCTGGATGAATAAATCCAACATTAACCTTTTACCCTTTAAACTCCCTTTAAGAGTTTATAGCTGATAATCGAAGCCCCTATGTTCATAGCAGGAAATTCCATTTTTTTAGACAGGATAGATTCCGACTTTCGGAATTCAAGATGTAAAGAAAATAAGAAAATCTTGTTAATCGTGCCTGTCGAGAGCCTTTCGGCCTTGAGCCCTTCGGCTGCGAGATCAGGGTCGAGCGGCTCACGGCCGAAAGGCCTCTAGGTCGAACGAGTAATCCTGTCAAAAAAGTTCCCCGACATGTCGGGGCTAAGTTCTATTTTTTTAATATATAGCATATATACATTAAGCTCAAGATGCTTTTTTTATGGAAAACTCTGAACATAGATTAAGGGATATTTTTATCTTTATTTATATCGTTTTTATCAAAATGCCAGCCAATTTTTGATCCAGCGCATATCTTACTAAGGTGAGCTATTATTGCTTGACATAAACCCTATAAACAAATTTAAATGCTATATTACACTATAATTAAATTTTATTAGTTCTTTCACCTCGCTATCAAAGCCGAGGCTTGTTCTCTGGCAGAGTAAATCCGCTGTGAGTCTTGTCTGCCGTATGTCTGGCAGACTGGCTGATAAATCCACCGTAAGCCTGCCCGCCGGACGGCAGGCGGGTCTGGCGGATAAATGTTAAGATATTATCTTATGTAACATATAGAGAGGAACTACCAATGCTTGATGACATAGCCAATAGATATCCATTTCTTGATAGATACGGCAAATCCTTAAACCTTGACCGATCTATAGCTTTAGATCAGTATGGAAAAAAACATAGTTCCCCTTTCATTGACCTGATATCAGTCGTCATCATTTCTGCAGAAAGGGGAAATGATACCAAACGGTGTGTGGAATCGATTTTTCAAAGCACGTCAGAGCCGTTTGAGATAATCCTGAGTGATGTCGGTTCAAGCAGAGAAACATTAGAAATAATCATGGCCCTGGAAGATACGCACAAAAATGTGCATGTCATATACAACAAACAAAGCACTGGCACAACAGGTCAGCGAAATCAGGGCATTTACTTTTCGAGGGGAGAATACCTCGCCCTAATGGACAATGATGTGCTTGTACTGTCAGGGTGGTTGAAACATTTAAAGGAGACCGCAGCAAAGGATGAAAGAATCGGAATGGTTGGGGCAAAGCTTCTGAGACCAGAAATCGAGAATGTCTACTACTGTGGCTGTCACACCATAACCCTAGAAAAAAAGGGGAAGGTATATGGGATCGGGCTCACCAAATCTGGTCAGATGGCAGATCTCCACAGATATGATTCCCTTGTTATGAGAGGGGGGGAGGTACCATGGTATACTACGACAGCCCTCTTAGCAAAACGAGAAGCGCTGTTCGAGTTTGGAGGATTTGATGATATAGTAGATGGCAAAGGGATATTCATCGCAAACGAAGACAAGGATCTATCTTTGAACATTAGGAAAGCTGGGTATAAGATTTACTATTGCCCGGACTCTGAAGCTATCCATAATCATGACTATTCCAAGGTGGACAGAAAAGATTCCTACCACAAAAGATACCGCCTCAGGATGGAACAAATAACAAAAGATACGGAGTACTTTTTGAATAAATGGGGAATCAATTATCTGATCGAAAAGCTCCCCCACGAGGACAACTCCAAGAAATGGGATGGTAAAGAACTAGTCAGTGTTGATCTAAAGCTGGATTCAGATCAGTTCAAGGATGATATTGTCATTCTCAGTTAGAAGTCGGCACTTTTTTTATGTCTGACCCAGACCCCTGTCCCAGACTTGGCATTGCAAATTGGCTGTTTGATAGTGAATTCTTAAAAAATAGCTCATATATAATAATTTCATCATGTTACACCAGAATAGGCTGACTTAAAAGGTATGGTCTTTATAGTTTCTATTTCCGAAATATCCCAGCAATAAAACATAGTTCTATACAGATCGCACTCTCTGAGCCTTAGGCGAGCCGGAGGCCAGGGCAGAATTATCTATCCTGTCTAAAGAAGGAAATTCCTCTACTATTACGTTATAATTTCTACGAAAAAGGTCATAAAAAAAGGTTCAGCCTTAATCAGGCTGAACCAGCGGATATAATGTTGTGGTCGGGACGACTGGATTTGAACCCGTAAATGAGGCCATGACAACCAATGATAAATAATGATAAAATATTATCTATAATTATGAAATAATTAGCTTTTCCGCCATAATAACTTCCAGGCCAGATGTCACTAAACGTCATTCAAAGTCACCACTTTTCATTTAAAATAGGCACAATTTTGGGCACAATTCAATAATTTTAAATGCAAACAGATAGCAACTTACCCTGTACAATGGTTATGGGATGAATTTTGAGAGCGGTATGGTAAAATCCCTTTACTTCACTGTTGTCTCTGGCAGATTTGGACCTCTGAACCCCTGAACATCTTTCCCCGCAGTGGTATGCCTCCTCTTGAACGTAAAAACCTCATTGCCATCTGCCCCAAAAAATGCCGGCATCCTCAGCCCCAAACTTCATTAGGCTACCAACTCTTTCTCCCACCAAATTTGGGAAATATATAAGGCCCCCTCTCTTGTAATTCGCTACATAACCAAAACCAAAAGCCTTTATCCACGAAAAATTTTAAACTTCCGTGAATTCGGCAACGCTTCCAGGGTATATCGAGCAACCACGAATTCAAAGTGCTGGTACTTCATATCCCAGTATTCGGTTCAACAACCTCCCATTTGCTGAAACAGCAACCTCCATTCTGCCGCTAATAAATCAACGAAACCTTTAGATGAAGTGAAGTTTTTATCCTATGGGGGTTACATGCATGTTTGAAAACATTAAGAAGCGTGATGGAAGGACCGTTGAGTTCGATTCATCAAAGATCACATCGGCGATTGCCAAGGCAGCAAAGGCAACCTGTGAATTTGGGGAAAGTGAAGCGAAAAGACTCACACTCAGGGTTTTAACCTTAGCCCATGAATTCTGTCTTGGCCCCATTCCAGAAGTGGAAGAGATACAGGACATTGTAGAAAGGGTACTTTTTGAATCTCCCTTTTATGAGACTGCCAAGGCATATATCCTATATCGGCAGCAGCATGCCCAGATAAGGAGTATTGCAACCAAGGCAAAGGCTGATTTGGTTGAAAACTACCTCCTGAACCTGGACTGGAAAATCAAGGAAAACAGCAACATGTCCTACTCCCTCCAAGGACTCAATAACTACATATCATCAGATGTTACTTCAGAGTATTGGCTGAATCGTATCTACCCTCCTGAAATCAGGCATGCACATAAGAATGGGGATCTTCATATACATGACCTCAGCCTTCTTTCGGTCTACTGCGTCGGATGGGACTTAAGAGATCTACTCAAGCATGGTTTCAAGGGAGTTGAAGGAAAGGTAGAAAGTGCACCACCAAAACATCTCAGATCGGCTCTGGGGCAGATCGTCAATTTTTTCTATACACTTCAGGGTGAGGCAGCCGGTGCACAGGCACTCTCCAACTTTGACACGCTCCTTGCGCCCTTTGTGCGCTATGATAACCTGGACTATATTGAGGTAAAGCAAGCCCTCCAGGAATTTGTCTTCAACATCAATATCCCGACCCGGGTCGGCTTCCAGACACCATTTACCAATATAACCCTGGACCTTTGTGCACCCTCCATCTTGAAAGACTATCCGGTGATCATAGGGGGTGCTGAATTCAAAGAGTCCTATGCCGATTTTCAGCCAGAGATTGATATGATCAACAAGGCATTTGCCGAGGTCATGATGGAAGGCGATGCAAAAGGGAGGGTTTTTACGTTTCCCATACCGACATATAACATCATGGCTGGATTTGACTGGGAAAACCCAAATCTTGAAATGATCTGGAAGATGACAGGCAAGTATGGGATCCCCTATTTTTCCAATTTTGTCAACTCTGACATGTCCCCTGAAGACGCAAGATCCATGTGTTGCCGGCTGCGTCTTGACAACAGGGAACTTTTTAAAAGGGGAGGTGGCCTATTTGGGGCATATCCCCTGACAGGATCAATTGGGGTGGTAACCATAAACCTGCCACGGATAGGGTATCTTTCTGAAAATGAGAATGACTTCTTTGAACGCCTCAAAAAGATGGTACTTCTTGCAAAGGAGAGCCTCTCCATAAAAAGGAAAGTGCTTGAAAGATTCACAGACAAGGGTCTTTATCCCTACTCAAGGTTTTATCTAAAAAAAATCAAACAGGGTAAAGGATTTTACTGGGTGAATCATTTCTCCACCATCGGCATTATCGGCATGAACGAGGCCTGCCTAAATTTCCTGGGCACAAATATTGGAAGTGAAACAGGTATAGAGTTTTCATTAAAAGTCATGGATTGTATCCGTGACATCATTGCAGAAATACAGGAGGAAACAGGGGATATCTTCAACCTGGAGGCAACACCGGCAGAAGGCACCTCATACCGCCTTGCCATCCTTGACAAAGAAAGATTTCCAAAAATCCTCTGTGCCAACGAAAATGAATACCGGAAAGGTGCAGCCCCCTTCTATACCAACTCCACCCAGCTCCCTGTAAGCTTCACAGATGATCTCTTTGAAGCACTAGATCTCCAAGATGACCTGCAAACAAGATATACAGGCGGGACAGTCCTCCACATGTACCTGGGAGAACAGCTTGGTAACATTGAGGCCATAAAGGGGCTTATCAAGAAGGTGGTGATCAATTACCGGCTCCCGTATTTCACGCTCACTCCAACCTTTAGCGTGTGGCTCCCACGGCTACCTGAATGGCGGACAGGAGAGGTGCCCTGTTTGCAATAAAGAGACCGAAATCTATTCAAGGGTTGTTGGCTACTTGAGACCCATAAAACAGTGGAATAACGGCAAGCAAGCCGAATTTAGCATGAGAAGGGTCTTTAAGGTAGCTTAATCTGTCCATAGGACCAATAAAAGCATACTCATGAGATTAAGACCTATCAATTTTAGGAGGATCAAATGAAAAGGATAGGAATTTGCAACAATAAAGGAGGAGTGGGGAAAACTACAATTTGCTTCTGCCTTGGAGGGGCATTGGCCGAGATGGGTAAAAAAATATTGCTTGTGGATATGGATCAGCAGGGCTCCTTGAGCTCTTCCTTTCTTCCCAACATCCACGACCTTCCATGTGTGATTACAGATGCCCTCCTGAATGATAAAAAGTCAATTAAGGAGGCGATCGTAAAGACGGAATTTGAAAACATCGATATAGTTCCAGCCAACCCCAGTCTTGGAAAAATAGAGACCGAGCTTCTCTCCGAGCGGGACTCCCATCACTACCTTGCAGACAGGCTTAAAGACATCCAGGGAGAATACGACATGATCTTGCTGGATGCACCTCCTAACCTGGGACTTGCTACATGGTCTGTGCTCACCGCCTCGGAAGGAGTAATCATCCCCCTGGAAGCTCAGGATTACAACGTAAAAGGTACACGGTTATGTGCGCGGAGTTATCGAGAAGGCAAGAAAAAGGGCCAATCCCAACCTTACCATTCTTGGCTACATCATCAATCGCTATGACGGGAGAAGAAGAATCGAACAGGACTTTAGGGCTATGATTGAAGGACATCTTGGAGAGAGGGTCTTTAAGCAGGTCTTGAAAGATTCAGTCAGGTATGTGGAAGCAGTGACACTGGGGAAACCGATTACATACCTTGCTCCGAAGAGCGAGCAAGCTCA
>Ga0307427_1001581_pt1 | contig 11587 bp, 12 predicted proteins | sample SalMarWE160190MG_FD_202162 | JGI IMG/M metagenome (GOLD analysis project Ga0307427, IMG submission 202162) | Salt marsh sediment microbial communities from the Plum Island Ecosystem LTER, Massachusetts, United States - WE1603-190 | ecosystem: Environmental > Aquatic > Marine > Intertidal zone >... | reverse complement strand
TAGATTTAGCTATTGAAGATGAGCAGCTCATTGACACTATCTTTCATGCGTTAGCGGAATATGTTAAGAAGGGTTTTTCAATTAAAGTAAGAGAAGCTTATGTCACTTCTCTGTCAGACTCGCTAAAGATAATTTCAAAGATAATTTCCAACAGGGCACAAATGGATGAATGGAGGGCTGAAACGAAGCAATTAATATCCATTGTACGGAAAGGGAAATAGGCCCATAAAGTAGTATTCTTCAAAAGTCGATTTCCATTTAGCTTTTCTTTTATAGTTGTAAGGGGGCAGGCCCCTAAAATCTGCGTCAATGCTGGATCGTTCTTTATGTTCCTTCCTTAAAAGGTCGACTCTCATTACGTAATCCTTGCCGATAGATACAAATAAATGAAGGTGTAAACATGAAAAGGTTTTTAGTATGGTTCGTTCTGTTTTCGGTCTTTGTTTTTATTCACCCTCTTGGTCTTATGGCCGAGGATTACCTGTCTATGGCCGATGGGCTCTATGAGCAGGGGGGAGAAGAAAACTACAAACGGTCTATTGATGTATACCTCAAAGCCTTGAAAGAAAACCCTAATGATTACGAAGCCAACTGGAAGTGTGCAAGGGCATATATGAAATATGGCGAAGAGGCAAAGAGGCAGGCCATTGAAGGGTGGAAAAAAATCTGTGCAGAGTATGGCAAAGAAGGCATGAAATATGCAGAAAAATCTATCGAGCAGAGGCCTGACAAACCTGATGGTCATTATTATTATGGCCTGAATGCAGGGATTTATTCTGACGGTGTAAGTATATTCACTGCCTTGGCAGAGGGCCTTAAGAGCAAAACCCAGAGTAGTTTTGAGAAGGCCTATGGATTGGATAAGATGTATAATGAGGCTGGCCCCATACTGGCACTCGGCCGATTCTGGGCGATTGTCCCCTGGCCATACAAAGACAAAAAAAAGGCCCTCAAACTTTACCGGGAGTACCAAAAAACCCGATATTTCAATGAAAAAGCCGAAGGGAAAATATACCTTGCTGAAGTACTTTTGGAATTAAAGGGAAAAGAAAACAAAGAAGAAGCAAAGGCCCTGCTGCAAAAGGCTTCCCAGTCTGATGAAAAATACTTCAGAGACTGGGCCGAAAGACTTCTGAGAAAAATTGAAAATACAATAGGCGAAAAAAAAGCTATTTCACATTAGAACCAGTAATCATAAAGCTTGTAAAGGAGTATACGCTCCGTATCGCAAATAGGATCATAGGTGCAATATATGTCTTAACAAAAAAAGGAGGTAGTTATGGATTATACACAGATGACAGCGCCCTGTGGTCTGGATTGTTTTAACTGTCCAATGTATTTGGCAAATGAAAACGAAAAATTACGAAATATAATAGCCGAACGATTAAATATTCCCATTGAAAAGGCGGTATGTGGAGGATGTCGAAATGAAAATGGGACAATAGCTTTTCTCAATATGACTGAGCCATGTAGTGTTTATAAGTGTAGCGAGAATAGGGGAATCAATTTTTGCTATAATTGTTCTGAGTTTCCATGTGACTATCTTCACCCTTATGCTGACAAGGCATCCCAATTCCCGCACAACACAAAGGTTTTTAATTTATGCTTGATTAAGAAAATGGGATTAGAGGCATGGGCAAAAGAAAAGGCAAAAGCTGTTAAGGATACTTATTTCAAAGGAAAGTTTAAACTATAACTAAAAGGTGCTGGAATACCTGCCCTTGAAAGGCCGGGGACTAAAACACGCACCCATTCCAAAGAGCCCTATCTTTATATCAAAAACATCATCCAGCTCTTCCTCAAACTTCATTTTTTAAAAGAATATAAAAAAATCTGTTCCTTGCACCGCTGAAACGAGGTTTCTTAACGCCGCTCAGCTTTTGGTTTCAAAGGGGTATGCACATCGAATACTCACATCTCCTATTATCCAGGGTAGAAAAACATGATATTGAATTGCAGGACCTTGTAAATTCAGTTAGAAAAATCCTTTGGGTCCCCCCAGGCGATGCAGTGTGCGGGACAGGCTAAGCTGCATGCAGGCTTCTCTCCCATTTCGATTCTCTCATGACAGAGGTCACATTTGACGGCGACTTCTCGATCCTCATCATACTGCATCGCCTCGTATGGGCAGGCTTCCACACATGCCTTGCATCCAGTACAAAGCTCCTCGTTGATGAGCACAATCCCACGCTCGTCTCTGGTAATCGCCTCAACAGGGCACGCATCCCCGCAGGGGGGATCCTCGCAGTGGCGGCAATAGACAGGGATAAAGAGAGGAGATTTTTCGATGACCCTGATTAATCGTGGCCCTGTATCGAGCCCATGTTCCAGTTTGCAGGCAATCTCACATGCATGACACCCATTGCAATCTTCCTCAAAGAAATGTAGTGATATTTTTTCCATGTCTTCCCTCCTATTCATTTTCACAGGGGTATATGTTACACAAACAGACTCGCACATTAGTAGAGCCCATATTCGGGTCACATGTCTCAAAGGCATTGTCGGTCAAGATATTAGCATTGGATATTTCCCAGCCATGTCCCGGATCTTTTATCTCAGGGAACCACCACCCATGCTCTGAGGTAACAACCCTGGGATCGATGCCGTCATATAGTTTTGCGCGCTGTTTTATGCCTCCCCTTGGAGATTCTATGTATATCCATTGTCCATCCTCGATACCATGTTTTTTGGCGGTATCAGGATGAACTTCGACTATAGGATCGGGTCTGATTTCCCTCAACAATGGAATCATTCGGCCTGCTGTATGGAAATAGGTCGGGGTCCGGAGCCCTGAATTGAAGATGTAAGGGTATTTCTTCGCCACCTCAGGAGTGGAATACGGACTCTCAGGAACTTCCACATATTTGGGTAGAGGATCACGCCCCCATTTCTCTAAGATGGTCGACCATAGCTCAAGTTTCCGGGTAGGGGTAGAAAATCCCCTCTCTCTGTATTTGTGGTAAACCATTTCACCCTGAAGATAGCCTTTCTCCTTAAATTGCTCAAAGGTAAGTCCCGAAGGTTCGAGGAGGTAATCCAGACCGTCCTCTACTGTGGGCCACCATTCCTGGCCCATTCGTTTACCGAGCTCCTGAAAGATTTTGTGATCCTGCCATGCCTCACCGATCTCACAACACTTCTGCCTGGCGAACACATAGCCGTGGCGTTTCCAGTTACCGGCCACATGGTTTTGTTCCAACCAGCTACCGGCCGGCAGGAAGATATCGGCCAGTTCCGCGGTGGGGGTCATGAAATGATCTATGACCACCAGGAATCCAATTTTCTTCAGGGCCGCGTAGGCCTCTTTGGCATTGGCCCTCGTTACCACCGGATTGGTGCCGCATAGCAAGCCAGCCTTAAGCTGATACGGTTCTCCGTACACGATAGAATCCCATGCCTTTTTAGGATTGATAAAGGCCACCCTGGCGCCGAGCTTAAACTGTTCTCCGCCCAGTCTCTTTGCAAGCACCTCCTTAGAGAGATCCTTGTGTCGGCTGAATTCAGCAACTGTCCGTGTGGGTGGGTTCACAAAGAGGGCATTTCCTCCCGGAGCATCCAGATTGCCTGTTATCCCCATGAGTCCGATCGCGGTACGTGTAAAATCAGTGCAGTTAATACTTTCTTCTGTGGGAACCCCCCATTGGATAGCCGCCGGTTTTGTGGTGGCATACATCCGTGCGGCCTCCCGGATCAGTTCTTTATCAATCCAGGTAATTTCCTGTACTTTTTCAAGGGGATAATCCTTCATGACTCTTTCCTTAAAGGCATCCCAGCCGTGAATATAATTCTCAACAAAATCCTTCTCATAGAGACCTTCTTCAATGATCACGTGGTGGAAACCAAAGGCAAGGGCACCATCCGTCCCCGGACGGATCTGAAGCCAGAGATCGGCCCTCCCGGCATAAAACGATTTTCGAGGATCGACATTAATAAGCTTGGCCCCATTCTTTAAAGCCCTCATAAAATTTTCACCTGTATATTCGTCGGGATTGGTCCACATGGGGTTGGTAGCCCATATAACGATACATTTCGGCTCATTGATATAATAGTCGACAACGGGTAGATTGCCGCATGTAATGAGACTGGATGAGACCCTTGAGACATAACAAAAATGGCCGGCAGTCAGGACATTTGGGGTACCTAACTGATTTGCAAAGCGGTAGAGATGACTCTCAAAGTCCCGTCCCGTGCCTTGACCTACAACAATATATTCCGGACCGTATTCTTCGACTACGGCCTGAAATTTTGCCGCGATTGTATCGAGTGCCTCGTCCCATGTGATTCGTTCCCATTCCCCACTAAGTTTCTTACCTACCTTCTTCATCGGGTGGAGAATCCGGTCCGGATGGTAGGCCAATTGGGTGATGGCCAGACCTTTGGCACACATGGTACCGTGGCTGATGGGGGAATCGGGATCACCCTCTACCTTGATTACCTTGCCGTCTTTCACGTGAGCTATCACGCCACACTCCCCATGGCAACTTCGGCAGACAGTTCGAATTTTCTTTACTTCTTCCATTGTTCAACTCCTTTCCATTTTGTTTTATTCTTTCCTTCTTCTTGGCCTATACAGCCACCTGAAGTTTTTTCTCAATGTCTTCCTGTAGAGATTTCTTATCCAATTTTTCTGCACCAGTATATGGCATGGTATCGATAAATTCAATCCGCTCGGGAAGTTGAAGCACCGAGGCCTTCTGCCCTTTCAAAAAGGAAATGCGTTCGAGGAAAGTTGCGTCCCGGCTTTGGGCTGGATGCCCAAATCTATCAGTCCTATGGCCAGCTTATTTGTCTTTTCACGAGCCTCCCCATAAGTCAGGCGCGTTTTCCGATCCACAAAGGCCTCTTTTTCAGGGTGAATATCTGCGGCCCTGTCAAGGATATCTCCAAATGTCAGTCCTGACCACCACCGACACGAGTTAAACTTTTCAGCATCCTCGTTTTTATAGGGTGTAAATCCTTCCAAGAACTTCACCATAACTTGCCCTCAATTCCACAAACCAATTAAAGTGACAAGGCGATAGCGATAAGAATCTGCTTTTCCCCTCATTCCTTTATATGCCACCTATCTTCAAGCCAAAACAGGCTTCAGCCGGGTATATCCTTATTCTGTCGATAACCGGATCTCAATTTCTGTGGCGATCTTTTTTAAGTACTCAGAATATTGAGGAATAACCTCATCCTTGACTTGTATTCTCAAGCCTACTGCCCAGATAGCAGCGGGGGAATTCCCTCTGTTAATTTTCAAAGGAACGGCAAGGGCACGTATGCCTTCAATATACTCTTCATTATCAATAGCTATGCCCTCTTGACGGGTCCTCTTTATTATCTCCTTGTATTTCTTTTTATTGGTACGGGAGTTGGAAGTGAATTTTTTTAGTTTGTTCTGTGACAAAATCTTATCAATTTCAGCATCGGGCAGCAGCGATAAAAGAGCTTTTCCCCCAGCTCCTGCAAGAAGGGGGATTCGCATTCCCACCTCGGATATTACCCGTATGTCAAATGTTGAATCAACCTTGTCCAAAATTATAGCCCTTAGGCCTGATCGGATTCCCAGGAAGACCATCATTTTGGTTTTGCGGTTGATCTCTTCCAGATAAGGATGGATTGTATTGATCAATTCGGAGCGTCTAATGGCAGATCTGCTTAATACATACAGTTGGGTCCCAAAATGAAATTTATTTTGTCCCTTTTTTTCAAGGATTCCCAGATCTGTGAGGGTGTAGGCAATATTAAAGACGGTACTTCTGTTATAGTGAAGGGCCTTGGCTATGTCGCTGATCCCCAAGGGATCCTTTGACTGGGCCAGGAGCTGCAGGATACTGAAACATTTTTCGATTGCAGGAACTCTTTTGAATTCTACTTTCATTATTTTTATCCGAGAATAGATAATGATATTCTATATAGAGAACAATTGTTTTCTATTTAAAACATTATTACATCTGTGTCAAGAAAAAAGAATGAATTCAGTGGAAAATATTTTTGTCAAAAGGTGTGAAAGCGGGTATGTCTTGCGGAGAAAAAAAGATGGGTGGGTTGCCCAAAAGGAGTAGAGTCTTGTCAGGTAATTCTTTCACCATGGGTATGGGGCCTTGACGATGTGAGGTTGGGCAATAATAGCGTATTCGTAAGAGCCAAGTAAGACCTCGAGAGAGTGAGAAATGCAGGCGTGTGACTCACCCACTTACCTCTTTTTGGATTCCCTCAAATGCCGTGAATATTTGTTGAGCGAACTCTGTATCATTGATATACGCATCGAGATCTATCACGGGAATGCATGGGTTGAGGTGTTTTTTGAGGGTGTCAAGGAGCACCTTATCAGCCTCTGGGTCCCAAAATGGTTTCCCTTTTCTATCCAACGTAGATAGTCCCTTTCTGGGCCAGAGAACAATGACAGGACCCCGAGATTGATTTAATTTATCTGCTATTGCTTTTCCAAGCAGCCTATTATCTCCAACGTTGGTTCGAATCAAGGTGGCCTGGGGATTATGGCTATATATTCTCCTTTTTTTATACTTTTGTGGAACCGTTTCAGATCCAAGGAAATTAATAAAATCAGCGCTTCCCGGTACCACTACCTGGGGAGCTCCCCGATTTCCAGCTGCGGTGAGGCGATCGGGGCCGGAGGAAGCGAGACCACCCATGAAATCGTTAGTAATTTCATTCACTCCGAGTTCGATTACCGCATGCACTTTATTGGATTTCACATATTCCTCCAGAGCCTCCCCACCGGTGCCTATAGTATGAAACACCAAAACTTGATATCCATTCTTCTCTAACATGGCCTTTACAGCAAGCCCACAGTCAGTAACAGTGCCATTCATGCTTATTATGACGATAGGCTTATTATTGACTTCCGGCTTTTCTATTTCCACCATACCAGTTATTGCACCTGCCGCATTTGTTAATACGCTGCTGGTAAGAGAGTTAATGCCCGCAAGATCCGCAACAGGCGGCAATATAAGAACATCTTTAGAACCAACATAGGGACGAGCCCCTGCCTGAGTCACTTTTGTTGAGACAAGAAGTTTGGGAAACCCAAACGGTAGAGATTTGAGGGTAGGGGCAACTATGATAGAGCCCTGACCACCGCCGATTGCGAGAAGACCATGAATTTTTTTTGATTCTAATAGGGAAAGGATAATCTTTTTCAGACCAGCAGCCATTATCTTCTGGGCAAATGCCTCTTCCCCCCTTTGTTTAAGGCTATCAATATCTGCTCCACCAGCAATTGCAATCTCATGGCGGGATATATCTGTGTTGAGATCGGGTGTGCCTAAAATACCTGTATCTGCAACGATAACCTCGTGTCCCCTTGCCAGAATCAGGGATCTCAGGAAATCTATTTCCTCTCCTTTGGTATCCAGGGTTCCCACTAAGGCAATTGTCGTATTCATTTATGAGCTCAAGGTTTCCAGATTTTCGAATAAAAATCTGACATTAATGAATATGTAAGGAAAGAATACTACCTACATCCTTTTTTCCCTGTCTTGTTTTAACCTAGGTTTTCCGTTTTAGTAGCTAACTAAGGAAGGCAGATAGGTAGCAATCTGTGGAAGAAAAATAAGCGCTATTGTAAAAAGAATCAGTGCCGCAAGAAAGGGTAGAATCCCTTTAAATATAACTTCAAGAGGGATCTCAGGAGCGATTCCTTTGATCACAAAGACATTAACACCTACCGGCGGGGTGATTACACCCATCTCCGCCACTAGAACAATAATGACACCGAACCAGATAGGATCAAATCCGAGATTCATGACCACAGGGAAGAAAATCGGAATAGTCACCACTATGAGGGCCATAGAATCCATAAAAAACCCGCCAATAAAGTAGATAAAAATAACTACTGCCATAATAGCTGTCTTCGGTATTGGAAGACTACTTACCCAATCAGCCAGCATAAAGGGAATGGTTGTCACAGCCATAAAATGACCGAAGACCGTTGCGCCTGCGATGATCATCAAAACCATGCAGGAGGTGCGTAATCCATCTTTACCAGATTGAAAAAAGGCCTTCCAGCTTAACTGCCTTTGAATCAGGCCGATCAATAGTACCCCCCCTGATCCAATGGCACCGGCCTGGGTCGGGCTGAACCATCCCAGGAATAATCCCCCAATAGTCAGGATAAAAAGAACGAGCGCTTCTATCATTCCCCCAAAGGCCCTTGCCTTTGCCTTCCAGCTTGTAGGGTTTCCTGGGGGCCCAAGTTTGGGATTTCGCTGACAGAGAATAGTCACCACTAAGACAAACAGAAGGCTCAGGATAATACCCGGCAGCACGCCGGCAATGAAAAGTTTGCCTATGGATTCCTCGGTTAATATTCCATAGACAATCAAAATAGTGCTGGGTGGTATAAGAATACCCAGTGTGCCGGCCGCTGCAACACTTCCTGTGGCTAACATTCGGCTGTAGCCATACTTCTCCATCTCAGGCAATGCAATTTTACCCATTGTTGCTGCTGTGGCTGCAGTGGATCCACTTATAGCAGCAAAACCCGAGCAGGCGAGAACAGTCGCGATGGTTAACCCACCGCGAAATTGTCCCACCCATGTATAGGTCGCATTGTATAATCTACGACTTATACCCGAAGCAAAGGCAAATGAACCCATGAGGATAAACATAGGGATTACAGAAAGAGGATAGGAAGAAAAGGTCTCAAAAATGTCCTGTGCCAGCAGCCCCAGGGCAGGATCTGGACCACCTACATAGGCAAAACCAACAAGGCCTATAAACGTCATGGCAAATGCCACGGGCATTCTCATAAGAAAGAGGAGAAGAAGCAGCAGGATGCCAACAATACCGGCGGTTACAGGGGTCATTTTTTTACAATTCTCATTATTGAAGTGATGGAACCGTGCAAATAGAATAAACAGACTGGGATGCACGCAAAGCTCGCGCCATATGCAAAGGGATACATTGGAATGCGCAAAGTTGGACTCACTTCATTTCCACTATACAGTGAGTATGCATGTGCAAACAGGCGCCAAGAAATCATGATAAAAAGAAACAGGCCGAGAAATTGAATAACGCAATTGACAATGTCCTGCAATGCTTTAGGAAGGATGGGAACAAAAAATTCCACCTCAACGTGTCTACCTAAGATAAGACTGGCAGCAATAGCAAAGGAGATTGCAACGAGTTGGGAAATCATAATAATATCAATGGAACCGGGAACAGGCAAAAGAAAAACCTTGGCCCCGAGTACATCGATACAGGTAATCAACATCATAAGGAGGATTCCGGTAAGTCCGATCCACTCCACCAAAAAACTTAACCTGTTATTGGCATGCTTTAATCTTTCCAGGATGGACATAAGCCTGTGGCGTTTTATTGAAATAATAATGAAGCACTTACCTGCCTTCAGGAATTCCACAGTGTCTGGTTTTCTATGCGTTCATTACCCATTTTCTGGCAGGTAAGCGCATGATGGCATTCCCCTGTACTAGCGAAGTACCGCCTCCGGCCCTGTCGCCGACTTAATATAATAACGAATCTGCATCTTAGTCCAATGTTTAATGCGTTCACGCAGAAAGGTGATCCAACCCCTGATTTCTTGCTCGGAATACCCTTTGGAGATCATATCCTTGACATAGCCTTCGATGACCGGTTTGGTTACACTTTTCCATCGGGCCAGCTCTTCTGGAGGTAGGCTAATAATTGCAACTCCTTTTTTCTTGGCGAAATCTAAGCCGTCAAGGTCCGTCTCATTCCACACTAGGGCAATTCTCTCCTTGTATTCCCCACAAAGGACGTCAAATATTTCCTTGAGATCCGGCGGCAGCTTCTTGTAGCTGTTCTTATTCATAATCACATAAAAAGTATACAGGTTTCCTACCTCCCAACTTGAGGTAACGTATTTGCCCACCTCAGCAAAGCGGAAGGTCTTAAGTGTTTCAAAGGGTATGTTTACTCCATTAATCACACCCTTGGCCAGACCATCATATACCTCCATAATCGGCATAGGAACAGGTGATCCGCCCAGTGCTTTGACCGTATCTCCTACTCTGCCGGGTGCCCTGATAGTCATTCCCTTAAGATCTTCCAGTTCGTGAACAGGTTTTGTAGTGATCATCACATTGACCGGGCTGCTATGCATCCAGAGCACTTTTACCTTGTCCCATTCTTTTGGTTTGAATTTGTTATAGAAGTCATTAACCACATGGTTCGCTACCCATGCATTGGGATACCCAAGCGGCATATCGCAAACCTCAGTTACTGGAAAACGGCCAGGTGTGTATTCAACATGAGCAAATCCCATATCCGCAACACCTAATTCGATCCCACGATACATTCCTGGTGGTTTGAGCAGAGAACCTCCCCCTAAGTAACTCGTCTTGATGCGGCCTCCTGTTCGTTCTTCGAGTTCTTTGACGAATGCTTCACAGATTCTCGACTGCTTGGCTGGAGGAGGGAAAATGTGAGCAAATTTAAAATGAATGACGTCAGAAGCAGCATAGCATTGCTGTGGGATGACAGAAAAAAGAAACATCAAGCACAAAAACCCCACAAAAAGAAAAAATAATTTGTTTTTCATTGATAAATCCTCCTTTTTTAAAGTTAATGTTGACAGTCCATAATTTTACTATAGCGATATAACGTACCGCTTTTACCAGCGAACTCATAGAAATTTAAAAAAAAGTAACCATTGTTTTGAATTTTGCGATTCAATATTCGAATGTAATTCTCCTTGAAGCTCATCGAGTTGACTCATTTTAGGTGCCTTACTCACGTCATTCGTTCTCCTCGAAGCCTAAAGTATATGATCCATGTACGTCTATACAATTTCGAATAGATCTGACCATTTGTCGAGGATCTTTTCACGCAATTCAGGACTCGCTGTATTGACGGGAGGAAACCGATCCTTCCAGTGATATGGTCGACAAGCGTTTATAAAAACCTTTGCCGTTGTAAAGTCTTTGCGTGTCCGCTTATCTGGATTAATCATAGGATCAAGGGGACTTGTCAGAAAACCAGGCACAATATCGATATATTTTTCTGGATCACACCTTGTGCATACGGCCCAGAGCACTTCATCCAGATTGGAGGGCTCAATGTCTTCGTCGACTGTAATAATGTACCTGCCTGTGCAGGCCCCTCCCTGCAGAAAGCCGCCTGCAAGTGTGGCGATCTGTTTTGCATGACCTAAATATCTTTGTTTTAGGGAAATCACGGCGATGATGCGGTTTCCAGGCCCATGCACATAGACACCCTTGATATCCATCATTCCTGCCTTTTCAAGTTCGTTCCACAGAAAGGTCGCAGTATGGATCGGGATAGGGAACCATGTGTTTACAGGTGGCTTCACAGGGGGTTGTCCGTGAATTATAGGATTGTTTCTATGATAAAGTGTGTTGATGTAAACAACCGGTTCGTTACGGGTACCCGATGCATAATAGCCCTGCCATTCACCAAAAGGGCCTTCGGATCGGCTATCTTCCTCTGGCGGTGGACTGAATCCAGTTGCCACAATCTCAGCGGTGGCTGGAATGGGGAGGCCCGTCACCGTGTCAATGATTACTTCAACACCCTTGTTCTTGATATATCCGGCCATATCGTATTCGGATGTTCCCCATGGTAAACTAATTGTAGA
>Ga0307427_1001578_pt1 | contig 11601 bp, 9 predicted proteins | sample SalMarWE160190MG_FD_202162 | JGI IMG/M metagenome (GOLD analysis project Ga0307427, IMG submission 202162) | Salt marsh sediment microbial communities from the Plum Island Ecosystem LTER, Massachusetts, United States - WE1603-190 | ecosystem: Environmental > Aquatic > Marine > Intertidal zone >... | reverse complement strand
TAACCATCTTATTTCACTTGCCAAAACTGCTGCATTCTAAAGAATCCTGGTTTGGGCAGCTCCATCAATTTGGAAAAAGTAGCCTTATGGTGCGCAATGTCTGAAGCCTATATCTTGTGGTCGGTTGAGTAAACTGGATACCCACTTATATCAATAACCTTCCAGATTTAGTTGTATTGATGGATGAGAGCCATAAATACAAAACTCCTATTTCCATTAAAGCAATTAATGGCCTCAAACCAGTTTTGGGTTTGGAATTTACTGCAACGCCTTTTAAGAGAATAACCGAGAATGAGAAGAGTGGAAAGTTTGAAAATACTTTGTATGAGTATTCACTGGGTGCAGCTTTAGGAGCAGATAGTCCCGTGCTTAAAAGACCACAATTACTTTTTCGCAGGGATTTCGATTATGATTCTTTGCCCAAAAAGGACCTCTATGATGTGATAATTTCCGATGGATTGGATAACCACGAGAGAATCAAAGCACAATTAGAAACTTACTTCGCTAACGAGAATATCGATGATGAAAAACGCTTCTTGCCCCTTGTTTTGATTGTCTGCAAGGATATACGCAACGCAATACAGGTCGAGAAGCATCTGAAAGAGGAATTTTTTGACGGGAAATATAAGGATAAGATTGTCCGTATTCACTCCACACCTAAAGACAATAAAGACCTTCCCAAGGAGGAAAAGTATGATGAGGATACTGAAGTTGAAAAATTGTTGGAATTGGAGAAACAAAGCAATGCTTATGAAATCGTGATTAATGTAAATAAACTTGGATTAGGTTGGGATGTTAAGAATGTTTATACCATCGTTCCTTTGCGGGCATTTGATAGCCAGGTATTTGTAGAACAAACCATTGGGAGAGGTTTACGTTTACCTTTTGGAAAATGGATTGAAGATGGAGAATTAAACAGGCTAAGGGTTGCCTACCATAGCAATTTTGGAAAAATAATACAAAGGGCTGAAGCTTGGCTCGCGAATATAGAAATTGTTGAACCGCCTGAAAGAAAGATGGTGCCTTATATACTGAAAGCAGAAAATAAAACTAAGGCGATACCAATACCTTTAGTCGAGCCAAAATTAGAGGTTGACTTCATGCTTTCCTACTTTGAACCAAAAGTTCCAGCTCAACTTGAGAATATTGAAGTCTCGGTAATTGTTAAGGATTTAGCAACCAAAGAGGAAAAGGAGATCGGTAAGATAGAAGAAGAATTAAAACAATCTCCTAAAGAATATATTTTGGCAAGACTTTTAGAACTACCCAGGCTAAGTATAAGAGAGCTTCCAGATCTTGATAAAATAGTTGATAAATATTTAGGTTTGCTTGGTAAAAAAGGACAGCATATTAATTTAGAAAATAGGGTTAAAATTATTAATGATATATATGACCAGATAAAAGAAAAAGTTGGAGAAAGGACCACGATCACATATAAAACAACAAAAAAGCCAATACGTTATTCAGATTATGAGGGCACTTTTGAAACGGGATTTGTAAGAGAGGATTATGAGGCGTGTGATGACAGGGAAACAAAAAGAGGACTTGTGACTGGATATAAAAAGGCTATTTATAAGGAAAATGTTTTTGATTCAAGACAGGAAAGGATTGTGGCAAAAATATTAGAAAAGGATAGAGCAGTATTAAAGTGGTTTAGACCTTATAAGAAAGAGAATTTTTCAATTGAATATCAATATAGGGGAGATAGACACCCTTATATACCAGATTTTATTTCTGAAACAAAAGATAAACTATATATCATAGAGCCCAAATCAAAAGCTGAAATCGAAGACGACGTTGTTAAGGCAAAAGCAAAAGCTGCTCTGGAGTGGATCAAAGAAATGAATAAGGCAAGCAAGAAAAGATGGGAATATTTGTTAATCCCCCATGACCGGATTACTTCTTCTGTGAATACTTTTAAAAAGTTGGTTAATCAGGCGGTAAATCTAAGTAATGTACTTTGAAGTCATTTTGACCCTGGCTGCGTGTGGACAAATAGACAGAATGTAGATAAAACAGATGGACAAATCATGATTATCTATATTGATATTTTCGGGAATGAGAAGAGGGAGATTAAGATCTTATAGGTAACTATAGTGTCACAAAATATAAAAAAAGAGAAAAATTTATATAAAATTTTAGGTCCAATCAGTTCCCGCCAATGTTATTGAGAAACAACTTGGTCCCTGTAGTTCTCCTTGAATTGGAGAGCTATATACGACAACAAAGTTGAATCTGACGTCAGCTTTTTTATATTCTAAAAAATATTTTTCAAAGAGCTAAAGTGTTACAAAAGGTCAAATTGATTTGGAGCGCTTCCGAAATGAATACGTAGCCCATCAGGATCGGGAATTGAGCGATCCAGAATTTGCCAAACACCCGCTGTTAAAAGAGGTTACCAAAATCAAAAAATTCTTATTGTTTTATCTTGCTTGGTGGATCTTCCGCAAATATCCTCTTGAAGTCCTTCCGATATAATTTTGGTGTGTCATTTTGATAGGTCCAGTAAGAGGCTATGGATCTAATCTGCTTCATTGTAACAAAGCCATTATCCATCATCAATTTCAAGAGTTCCAAGGTCTTGTATGTTGATATATTATATTCCTTTGCGACTTCAAGCATGTCTGAATCATCTGTCACAACCGGGATCTTCAGTACATAGGAATATGAAAGCGCAATGATATCAACTTCGGAAACGCTGAATTGACTATCTCTGGCAAACTCTCTTATAAAGAAAAACGCATGGTTGATTTCTGAGCGCTGGTTTCTCGTCGGAGAGAAACATTTTTTTCTGTTATCTGCATATTCATTTTGATTAACCCAAAAAAATTTTTGTTTCAGAGTTAAATTTTTTTCATATTCTTTGTCGAGTTCTTCAATGACACCAAAGCAGTGTTTTTCTTTTCCAAATGGGGTTTTCAACAATGGCCGGACGCTCTGAGCAAGCCTAAAATAAGAACAGGAATCTACAATGATATTGCAGGCAGGCATTAGCAGAGCTCTTCATACAAGTAATGAGCATCTGTCAAAGGCAAATTAAGTATACTCTGAATGAACCCGGCAGACTTCTTATTTACTTTTAGAAATGATCTCAATGCATCAAAGACGGGACTTTGAAATAACTTCTTCGGACAGGATATGTATTCAGAAGCTGTTGGTTTTTTGTTTTCGAACAAAGACTGAGACACTGTATTAAATTGCTTGTTAAAGACCGTGTCGGCTTTATAGATTGCGCTGTTTGTTTCGAGGTCGATTTCAGACTTGTTTATATGCCTCGCATATTTATTAATTTCATAATATACGGTTATCGGCGAAACAACCAGTTTTTCTGCAATTTGTTTTAATCGATTTATCTGTTTAGGGATGGTGCGTAATCGGCACATTTGAAAATATTCATTTTTGGCAGTCTCTTCATCTATCAAGATGGCTCCCGCAAAGGCATCGGCAAAATCCTCAGCCTCATCACCTTTCAGATCAGGGGATTTAACATGACCTAACTCATGCGCCATCCAGAATTTAAAATCGTGTATCTTGCTGTCTAAGTTTAGATAGAGCCAAGTTGTCATGGTCTTTGGGAGATAAATATGTAAAGCATTTTCATGCTGATCTTTTGTTCCCCAAAAAACCGGTATAATGACAGCATGATACTGATTGAAGAAAGATATAAGACTTTGAAAAGAAATTTCTGATGTTCCGGTGGCGTCAATATTAGCTCTTATTTCTTTTGTAATTTTATGAATGTATTCATAATTCAGCTTTGGATCAATCAAAGAAGGAGGACGGGAGAAGTTATCGAAGGGTAGATAAGGTACAAGTTTTTCCAAAAGAGAGCCCATGTATTTAGCAGCTTCAATGTAATCCTCTGAAATCTTATGCCTACCTTTCTTTCTGAAGGCAATTATCGGTCCCTCCTCAGATGCTAATCTTACAACAATTTCATTAAATGACAGCTTCAGTATATGTGCGAGCCTTAATAGTTTCTCCGGGTGAGGAAATTTTTCATTTTTCATCCATTTTGAAACGACCTGTCTGGAAACACCAAGTTCAGAGGCCAACTTTGATTGGGATAATCCCATTGACTCAAGCTTCTCAGCAATTTTCTTTACATTTAATTCCTTATCCGGACGGTTTCTCTTCATAATGCCTCTAGGTATGTTGAAATTAGTTGATTAGGCATAAAATAATATGTCAAAAGAAAGGTTGATCTGTTTGACAGATCACTATTATAATTCTCGAAAATCGATGGACACAGTAAGCCTTTATCAGAATCCAAGGTTGATCTGCCTCCTTTGGGCTAGGAAAATTTTAATATCTGGCTAACACTGCGTGTAAGTGAGAGGTAGGATGATTTTTGGCATTAGTTAATAATACATTTGTCAACTTTTGTCAACTAAAAAAACACTTTTAATTTTTAATAAAAGAGGACATTGGTATGAATTTGCGGCTCAAATTTTTATTCTTGAAGAATCATCCTCTCGCTTAGGGCTTAAGAATCTCTAAAGCAGCACTCAAGGAAAGGTTTGTGCTACCGGGATGTCCGCATTAAATATGTCAACCAGCGTGGTTACGGGATCGATGCCAATATTTTAATTTTCTCTGATGAGGTCTGGCATAAATTCATCCCGTTTGCTTTGTGAACAAAGCAGACCTTTGATGCCCGGTTTCTATCCCGTTGCCTCACTACTAATCGTGTGCAGCTGATTTCGTTGCAGAAAAAGGAAAAAATTATGTCACTATCTGTTAAAGAAAGGTTTTGTTATTGCAGGATTGTTAATTTTGAGGCGAATGGATTGAAATCCTAAGATCTTTACAAGAATTACATAGGTTTGGGTTTTGAGACTCTTATACGTTTATGCAAGGGCTTAAGAAGTAGAATTCCTGCTCAGGCAGAGGTCAAGTTGTTTATAGGAAAACAAGATGAATTTGACAATAAATAATAAAGAGATCCCTTATATTGTCCTTGATATTTCGCAAAGACTGATTAAAAGTGGCTACCAGGCCTTTATTGTGGGGGGAGCAATAAGGGATTCTTTGCTTGGGCTCCAGGCAAAAGATTGGGACGTAGCTACTGATGCAAAACCAGACAGAATCCATGATCTTTTCCCTGAAATGACAAGCTTTAATTTAAAGTACGGCACTGTTACCCTGGTCTTCAAGAGGAGCATTTTGAGGTAACAACCTTTCGGGGTTTAGGGTCTAAGAACAAAGGTATTACAATTGCAAAAAGAAATAGACCAAATCGTCTATAAACTCTATGGATCAACTGAGGATGAAATAAAAGCCGCCGAAAAAGCAAACAAAGAATAAAACTTTTAAGATTAAAATAAAAGAGTGTTAATTATGAGTGGCAAACAGAAAAACCGCAAACCATACAAAATGGGACGTAGGTTCTGAAACAACTTGTGATTTACTTCTATATTTTAATTTCCCCCTATCTAGAATTGTCCTTTATGAAATTTTACTGGCAGGTAATAGAATTAAAGTAGATTTTTTTACAAGCTTTTTTCTGATACTCCCTGTTTTTCGACCTTTAACAGTAGAGTGGGCATAGTTCTCTGACACCGGGCTGTGAAAAACTTCTTGATTCAGCTCTCTAGCGACGCCCGCTAAGAAACTTGCGACTCCAAAATTTGTTTTGTGTAAAGCAGTAGCCTGAGGAGTAGTCAACCTTGCTAGTTCGGCAGACATTTCATCTGTGCCAGAAGAATTTTGGAAAGCTGCTGAAGAAAGTTTTCCGCTTTCTTTAATCCATAGTTCAGCAACTCTTCGATAAAGCTCATCCTCATCGCGGATTGTTTCTATATTCATCTTGAGAGTGCTTGCTCCTCTCAGTCATCATCTTCCACGCCTCTGTAAGCCTCTCAGCGGCCCCATCATTAAACCAATAAAGCAAGTCTTTTAGGCCGGCTTGAGATTTCAAAGACCCTTCCACAACTAGCTCCCCTTCCGGAGCTTCGTCCATAGCCAAATAATTAATAACAGGAGGTTTCGGTAAAATCGAGACTTCAAAGTACCGTGTACCTTTTTCCCACTCAAATTGAATTCCACCATTAGAGAGAGGTGCCACAAAAGGCGCTGTGATTTTGAGCCCAGCTTCCTCCCGCCATTGGAGCAAGTCTTTGAGAATACTAATACCTCGGCTTATACAATCCTTTTCAATAGGTTTAGATCCATAAGAGTCCCAGTTGGACTCCAGAGTCGCAATATGCCCAATTTTTTTGAAAACCTCATTAAATTTTTCCTTCACTGTCCATTGAGGCGGTAGCAGCTTTCTCTGCCAGCTACCCATTACTCCTGTCAAGTCACGAGACAGTAAAGGTTTCAAGGAACCAATGATAATTTTCCGGTTCGCATCGACAAACCAAGCTGATTCTGGCAGATCTACTTCTAAACTTGAGGAAGTCTCGAGACCTTTTAGCAAAATGTTGCCCTTTGAGATATTATCAATTAATTGAAATGGTTCAGTTGCAGATTCAAGAATTTCCTCCTCTGGCTGATAACTAATTGCTCTAGCCCCCCAAAAAATAGGGCCATAACTAAACACACTCCAAAGCCGATCAATCTCGAATGACTTAAGGAAATTATTTTCATGCGCGTTATCCCAATTCTTGGAATTCATGTTGAATACCTCTTTTGACTTTTTCTCTAATTGCTGGGAAAATAAAGTTTGAGAATTTTATCAAATTCCCCAATAACATTCGCAAAGAACTTCGAGATTTCTTCTTCGCTATATATTTTACTATCCATCAACTCCGCCAAGGTGTTGATATCCTGCTCAGCAAGCACGATAGCACGAGGAATTCCATTCTTGGGTTTTACTCGCCCACTCTTAATTCTTACCCAACTATTGATTTCAAGCGAGCTTAAAAAAGGGTACTTCTTATGAGCATGCAGTTCAAATGAGCTTGGCCGGTCGAAGGGTTTCTCCATAAAGGGTTCCTTGCAAAAATGCTTCGCTATCTCAAGCCCAGGATTATCGTTGTAGCAGAAACGATTAATTACAGCTGCCATCCGCCCACATCCGGCTCCAATATTGTTAAGGACCTTTTTAAGAAAGTCCCCAGCCGTACTAATAAACTCATCGGTAGCTATCCTATCATCCTCATTAATTTTAATTCGAAAAAAATTGATCCTTAAGGGTGCAACTTCAAGTCTCATAGAACTGTCTCGATTTTTTAAAGTGACCCTAGGTATATCAACCGGAGCATCTTCTGGAAGAGGCAATACTGTGGGATCTCCATCAAACAAGTATGATCCTAGGTCGAGTAAACTTTTGAGGATCTTAGCAGTGACGAAATTGAAACCAGGCATGAAAACCGTGGCTTGCATACTGCTTGCTTCATGGAAGTCCTTAAAAGTTAGCATTGAGGTTTCCTCGTCTTACAAATAATATAAACTCTACCAAACCACCCACCAAAATACTATAAAAAAATAATTTTAGATAAATAGTAAATAAATTAGGTATAATAAGCATTGAAAAGTTCGGGGTCAAACCTTCATGTGAGGAAATGAGGTTAGGCATAATTAAATATAAGTATTTCTTGACTAAAGACAAAAGGTACAGGAGCATATCATTGGATAATAAATTGTAGAGACATTGGTCAGGTCATTTTCGTCACGGATAAATATTGGCTTTTCCCTCTCGAATGCCCTTGGAATATTGATTAAATAATTATAATTTTGCATATTCAAACATAGTTGGGATTAAATAGTAAAGTGAAAATGTGAAAAATGGGACGACTATGTCAGGGTCTGAAAAGCAGGATTCCTGCTCAGGCAGAGGACAAGTTGTTTATACGAAAACAAGATGAATTTGAGAATAAATAATAAGGAAATTCCAGATATCGTCCTTAATATCTCAAAGAGGCTTATGGAAAATGGCTACCAGGCATTTATTGTGGGAGGGGCAATAAGGGATTCTTTGCTTGGGCTGCAGGCCAAAGATTGGGATGTAGCAACAGACGCAAAACCAGATAGAATCCGTGATCTTTTCCCTGAAATGACAAGCTTTAATTTAAAGCATGGCACTGTTACCCTGGTCTCCAAAGGAAGGCATTTCGAGGTAACCACCTTTCGAGGTATAGGTGGATCTTCCTTAAGCATTGAAGAGGATCTTGCCCATAGGGATTTTACCTTTAATGCCATGGCCTATGATATTACCCATAAAAGGATTATAGATCCCTTTGAAGGCCAACGAGATATGGAAGGGAAGATTGTCCGGGCAGTCCTCAACCCAACAGAAAGGTTTCATGAGGACCCTTTGAGAATGATGAGGGCTATCAGGTTTTCTTTAGAGCTTGGATATGCCATTGAACCTGAAACGCTCATGGCTATAAAAACTGTGGCACAAGCTATTGATAGCGTAGCCAGAGAACGGATACGGGATGAGCTTTTAAAGATTTTAATGGTAAGAAGACCTTCAGCAGGCTTTCATCTGATGAGAAAGTCAGGCCTTCTCAAGAGGATTTTGCCAGAACTTGCTGAAGGTTACAGAAAAAGACAAAATAACTATCATCGATATACCATTTACCGGCATACTATGGAGACGGTTGATTCTATTGAGAGGGAGCCTATTTTGCGAGTTTCTGCCCTGTTTCACGATATTGCAAAGCCACGGGTAAGGAAAAAGATTAACGGGAGATGGAGATTTTTTGGCCATGCCGCCGCCAGTGCAGGGCTTACCAGAGAGATCATGATGAGACTAAAGTTTAGCAATGAGAGGATTGCTGGGGTGACACACCTGATTACCCATCATATGTTTGATTATAAAAATGAGCTGAGTGGTCGAGCGATCAGGCGTTTTGTCAAACGAGTTGGAGCTGATAATGTTGATGCTCTTATAGCCCTTAGAAAGGCAGATGATCTGGCACATGGTTGGGGAAGGGGTTTTGAAAAAGATATCGAGAAATTTGGGAATAGAATTGATTCGCAAATTAAGAAATCACACCCTTTCACAATCTCTGATTTGGCAGTCAATGGTCATGATGTAATAAAGATAGTAGGTTTACAGCCTGGTCCTAGGATTGGGCAGATCCTCAATCAGCTTCTTGAAGTAGTCATCGAAAAACCGGAATACAATAGAAAGGATAAACTTATAAAAATTTTAAAGGATGCGACTGGGTAGTAAAAGATTTTGTTAGTGATTTGGGGGCACGGCTTTACATTAATGTCCTTCTGATAAATAAACAGGATATCCTCTGTTTCTTATGTTAATGCCATCGGTCTTTTCTCGAGGAAGAAAGACCGGAACCTGCCCTTGAGATCTAGTAGAATTGTGCAAGGCAGTTGATAGATTGAAGCGCCATACCTGTAGATAACCTATTCTAATTTAGGCGAAATGATAATTTCCACCCGCCTGTTTTGAGCACGTCCTTCGCTCGTTTTGTTGCTAACAATGGGCTCATAGAAGGAACGGCCTACTGCTTCCAGGTTCCTGGGATCAAGGTGAACATTTTTTTGGAAATAACGAATCACTGCTGAAGAACGAGCAGCAGAAAGCTCCCAATTTGACGGGAACTTATATCGATATTGTGGCATAATGGGGATATTATCAGTATGTCCAACAATTCGGATCTGTTTCCCTTGAACATTTCTCAAGATTTCCCCAACCTTTTGTAAAATCTTTTCCCCTTCCGAAGTAATGATTGCCTTACCAAATTCGAATAGGATTCGATCCACAAAAGTGACAGAGATTTGATCTTTAAATGCCCTGATGGTTATTTCCTGATTTTCAATCTGCTTCTCGAGGTCGGAGATAAGAGCTTCATATGTGGATTTTAGCTGGCCCTTTTTGGTCTCTGATAAAACCTTTTGTCCTTTAAGATTTATAAATTGACTTTGGAGTTCTTGGATTTCGTTGTGCCCTTTTGCAACTTCTTCCTCAAGATAGCGGATATGTGATTGAGAGCCTTGAAGCCTTTCCTGAAGATCTGTCAAAGTCGCATCCTTGGCCTTCCTTTCTTCTTCAAGGTTTCTTTCTAATGTGTGAATATTTTCTTTTAATTCAGAAAGTCTTTGATCCTTCATTTTTATCGTATTCTCAAGCTCAGAGATATGCTCTTTAGCGCTTTTTAGTTCCATTAACTGTTTGGCATTCTTTCGGGCTTGATCTTGAAGCGAAGAAATTTCCTTATTCAATTGAGTGATTTTTTCCTTTAATTCAGAAAGTCTTTGATCCTTCATTTTTATCGTATTCTCAAGCTTAGAGATATGCCCTTGAGTGCTTTCCAGTTCCGTTAATTCTTTCGCATTCTTGCGGATTTGATCTTGAAGGGCAGAAGTTTCTTGATTCAATTGAGTGATTTTTTCATTTAAGTCAGATAAGCTTTTCTCACTTATTAGAAGAGCATCTTTGGTATCAAGATGCCTCTGATAGAGGATTAATCCAGAGACGATGGCCGCAGCCAATACCATTGACAAGACTATAATAGCAATATTTCTCATTTTTCTCCTCCGATTATCTAAAAATCTGATAGTATTAAAAAAATGTTGCCAAGGGTAAGATCAATTAAATCACAACCTCTTTTTAATAAAAAAAGATAATGGTAAGGGAAGAAATCTTGATTAAATAGATTATTATTATACCACACCAATTTGGTTTGGCAATAGCGAAAGGCAACTTTAATGAAATAAGCTAAAGATTAAAATAGGGGATAGAAAAAGGGGCCTAAAACATCTTGACAAGAATATACCAAAGACAAATTCTACGGACATAATGTTAATTTTCCCAGGTATGAGTGTATTTATAAAATGTTAAGTAGATTCGTGAGTCAGATTAATTTTGAATCATATTATTAAAAGGGTCTTTAAATTATTCTTGACAAACTAACCTCCACTGATCAGAGTTGTGAGGAAAGCAGAACCTGATTGGTGGGTGCCTATGAGGGCGTTCAAAGTTTTTAGATAAACGCCCGCCAAAATTCACCATGAGCGCCTCAACTGATATACCGGATTTTTACCCTTGGTGGAAGGAACCCAAAGTATAGATATTGCTGTGTTTTCTAGCCTGTTATTAGCAAATCGCCAAATGAAGGACCCTACAAGTGTGTAAAAAGAATTAACAATGTCAATACTTCGTGTGAGCTTCAATAAATCTGTTTTTATGAATACTTCTTAGGTTAGCGCTTATGCGAGCAAGAAAAAACTGGGTCTTGAAGGCTACAAAAACTGCGAGTAGGATTTTGCTGTCCCCATTCTTTCGCTTGGAAACAGAAGGAACGGAAAATCTACCTCGAAAGAGCGCCTTCATTCTTTTACCAAAACACCAGCGGTGGGTGGATATTCCCCTGTTAAGCCTTGCAACACCAAGACCTCTTAATTATGTAGCCAAATATGATTTATTTAAGAACCCTCTCAGCAACTGGTTTATAAGATCTCTTGGTGGCATTCCTTTAAACCGGCAGCGTCCTCTGGAGAGCAGACAATCTCTGAAATCTATGATTAAATATTTAATAAAAAGTGAGGGAGTTGTAGTGTTTCCTGAAGGCACCTACTATAGAAATAAAATAGGTCCTGCACATGCAGGAATTGTGAGGTTCGTTCTTTCTCGTTTCTCCATCCCTTTTATTCCTGTGGGGATGAATTATTCGGGAAAAGGGATCC
>Ga0307427_1001576_pt1 | contig 11619 bp, 16 predicted proteins | sample SalMarWE160190MG_FD_202162 | JGI IMG/M metagenome (GOLD analysis project Ga0307427, IMG submission 202162) | Salt marsh sediment microbial communities from the Plum Island Ecosystem LTER, Massachusetts, United States - WE1603-190 | ecosystem: Environmental > Aquatic > Marine > Intertidal zone >... | reverse complement strand
ATGGTTCACTATCTAAGGCGGGTAAAATTAGATCTATAACTCCAAAAGTAGACTCAAAAGAGAGGCACTCAGCGATCCCAAGAGTTAACAACCATAAAAAATACCATAAACGGTTTGTCTTAGACAGGGGTAATGGTCAATATAAACCTGGTAAGTATCGTAGGCGTCGGAGACGACGCCGCTAACTCTTTAACGCAGGCAGAATGACTATGCATGCATTTATGTGAGGTAGCTGTCGTCTTCGCAGGTCCTCAGGCACTTAAACCTTTCTAACAAAAATTTTTTCCCTCTTTCACAACAACGGAATCAAAAGCACGTTAACAATTAGTCAGCTTCAAAATCCTCTGGTGACTCCAAAACATCGATGAAAAAATTAGCCTCCTCTACAATAAGCTCTAGCATACGACCAAAATCGACAGAAAGAGCGAAACGTTTTCTAAGAATGAGAAATCTCCTTGAAAATCAGGTTAAACTCGTTTTTGTCCCCGCCTAAAGTTAGAATATGAGCTGTTATAAGATTATCGCTTCAAAAAACGCTTAAAATCTTGAAATAGACAAAAACTAGACATATTTTGTCGAAATAACCTTAAATGGGGCTTTTTCCAATTTTAAGTCGAACCAAACGTGACACTCGAAACAGTCGAAGGACTTGGATTTATTCGAGAGCAATATAGGGTCAAGGGTAGAAGCAATGTTTTCTTGGTGTGGAGGATACTTAAAACCGTGAGAGGATATAGCCGTTTAACTGTCCGTCAACTCTACTACATTGTGATTTCTAGATTTAAATATCCAGCAACGAGAGCATTCTATAAACGCATGAACATGTATCTCTCGAAGATCAGACGTGTAAACCCAAAGGTTCACAAAAAATTCGTTGATCCAACCAGACAATTCGTCATCCCGCCTCTACCCTACCCCCGCATAGAAATCTGGGTTGAAAAAGACTCAATTCGGAACTTCATAGGAAAACTAGCCTGCAAATATCGTCTGAGCATTCAAGTCTTACGTGGATTTGCAAGCCTCAGCATGTACCGGAAAGCGTTAAACCGAGCTCGCAGAAGAAGGGTTAGTCTCGTACTTTACCTTGGTGACTTTGACCCTTCGGGCCTTCTGATCGAAAAAGTCGCCGAAGAAGAAATGGACCATAGATTAGCCGTCAAGTTCGTTCGATTAGCTATCACTATGGAACAAATTAAAAGGCTCCGGCCTCCTTCGCGGCCTGTGAACTTGAAGGATTCCAGGGCGAAAGACTACATTGAAAAATATGGAGACCGTTGCTGGGAAGTCGAGGCAATTAGACCCCGCACCCTTTACCGCTTGATAAAGAAAGGACTTGAAGAAAATGTACCCCCTGAATTTCTAGCGGAAGCTGAAGCCAGAGAAAGAGCTGGCCGACTAGCTAGGCCAGTTACAGAGCGCATACGAAAAACGATTGAAAAAGAAGTCTACCGCCTACTGGAAGCAGGCATACCTGAAGAAGAAATCCTTGCGGAAATTGCATCAAAATATAACACTCGCAATCGAAGACGTCAAGCCAAGGGAGACAGATAAATGCAACTCGACGAAGTTGCCATAATGCTAGTAGCACAAGAATTCAAAGTCCCTTTTGCGGAAACCAAGCGATTGTTACACTTGATGATTCTAGGGGGTTATGGGGGTCGGCGGGCTGCCAAAGCGGTATGGAACACCTCGCGCAAAAAGGACAAGGCCCTTCGGATGAAGAAACGTTACTTGGAACTCGCGAAGCCTCCTCCCTCTCAAGTTAAAGCCGACGAGGAACTAGCGAGGCTGAAAAACAAACGTGATAATATAAAACAGAGAGTAGCCGAGAAGGAGGCAGCCAAGAATCTTGCAGACGAAAAAGCTAGGCTGAAAAAAGAGATCTTCCTCGGCGAAGTAAAGCTTGGGGGAACAAAACTTATCCTGGAAACCTTAGAGGACCCATTCTTACATAAGCGTTTTATCACCTATCGTGCGTTGAAAGGTTTCACGCCACAAAGGGCGCTTATCTACCTAGAATGCACACTGAGAGATCTGTTAGAGAACGTTGACGATTACTATTATGACGGAATAGACCCCGTAGGCTTTATCACGGATTTCCTCGACGAGAAGCTGCCAGACATGCAACAGCTTGAAGCCAGACTTTACATGCGTGACCATTTTCCGTCCAAATGTCCTGAATGCGGCCGTAACATAAAAGCCGACCCCTTATACACAACTCCACAAAGAGACGAGCACAATATTGTCTGCAACCCGGAGTATGATCAGAAACGGCGGCACGAGCGGATCATTTGGCGCGTCAAATGTCCCAACTGCGAATCATGGATGAACCCGCTGAGATCCAATACGGACTCGGATCGTATTCTCATAGCTCTCGCCTGTCCCGGATGCGAAGAGATCTGGCGGAAAGGAAGAAAACAAGAATGGCCCAAAAAATATTGTTACCGCGTCGTTCCGCGGCGCAAGAAAGAGAAGTATGAAGAGTTTGCGCCCCGTCCCCGGACTCCCTTGAGAAATTTTTTCCGTTTCATCCCCTACGATATAATAGCAGAGATTAATCGGCCAGCTTCCGAGGACATTATAGATCGAAGGGTGATTTTCTACATACGTGAAATAACAGCAGCAGGAGCCACAGAAATCAACTTCAAAGAAGCCGCAAAAAAACTAGGCATACATCCAACTCAAGTATTTTATTCATGGAAACGGCTACGTGATAAAGGCCTAGTATGGTAATAGGGCCTGCAACGAAAATACAGCTTAGAAGCGCATCCGACGTTTTGAGACATTTTGAGACGTTTGAGACGGTTTGCTACGCTTTTGACGTATCAGAAAAAGTGACAGGAAATAGGGATATATCATACACGGGTTGGGTATAGTTGGCTGTCTCATCACAGTTGTCGTTTTGAGATAGACGTCTCATTTTTCCTGGTGATTTGGATTTGTTTTCTCTATCGGTTGACCTGTATTTTACACGACCTACATTTTTTACCTTTTCTGTGTAAAATGGATAGAGGGACTCGATGTGGCGCTCGAAGTGGCGCTGGAAGTCGGCGTCAAAAAATAATCAAATCGCACTATTGGTCTAGACCAATTATTTTATTTTGCCAATTTTTTGGCGTTTTGCGGTTTAAAAGGAGAAAAGGGCTTTATTTTTTTGTGGAGGCGGGCTATAAAATTAATGTGTGCCCTGTGCGCCCCCTGTGGGCTTTGAGAAAAAAAGAGAACGTTGCCTAAGAAAAGTCGAATCCGTAAAGGAAGTATGGACAGGTCAAGCTAAGTTCTTTCAGTATTTTTCGGCGTTCCATGCACACTTTGAGGGCTGAGGGTTCTTCCTTTTTTTGGTGTATTGTCGTTGTCTGATTCGCTTTAATGCTTCGTCTTTCCATGCTTTAGTTAAGGGACACTTAGAGCATAGTTTCGGCTGTTTACGTTGTAACATGAAAGAACCGCCTAAAAAAGAGGAGAGGGAGGAAGTTACGAAGAGTCTATGACGACTTTGAGGAGTTCAAGGATTTCTTTGCCTGAGAGATACCTCTTCTTAGGATTCTTTTTTAGGTTCAAAAATTAGTTTCTCCTATAGGAATTCTGTTTCTATGTCGTATTTGTTGGACACTTCGCCGACTCTTTCACAAAAAGCGTTAATCTCCTCAAGTGCGCCCTTCATTTTTATAACAAGGGTTCTTTCTGCCATGACCTTCACCTCTAATAAAAAGAGTGGAAAGTTTTGCTTATTCATAGTTTTTGGTTTTCTCTAGGTCTTTTCGCCATCTTTCGTCTAGGGGCACCATCTTGGGACAGCCAAACACTGAACAGTCTCTAGGAAAGTTGCGGCTACAATAGAACCTACGTTTCCTTGTAAGCACATTCGTAGCTTCGCCGAGATGTACACACGCCTCCGTTGGATGAAGCAACTGATCAAAACAGCCCTTCGCAGAAACAAACGCCCTATCCTTAAACATCCTCTTCTTCTTTCCACATCTCCACAGTAAGCTTATCCCCGCCAATCTCGAAGCTGATCTTAACCGAAACTTTAGAGTCAACCTCGTCAAGCGGAAAAGGAAACATGCTGTAGTGATTTTCTTTTCTCTATCAGTTCCATCTATTTCTGAGCCTCCAACTTTTCTATTTCTTCAACTCTTTTTCTTACTGACTCTGCAACAAACTCTGTTATGCTCCTGTACCCCAAGTCCTTTCTATTTCTAACCAGTTCTTTAACTTTATTGTACAAGCCTGAAGGCAGATTCACTGATTCGTATCCTTTAACTGGCATTTTCCAACGAAACCTTCCTATGGGGAGTTTTGCTTATTTAGTGCTTTGGAGACCAACACCGAAAGAAACAAGCACAGGGGGATATCCAACCTGTTTTCCTTCGGCAAATGATGGTTTTCTCCGCACCAATTAAAAGAATCCTCCTGCTGGTCGTATAATGATTCTAGGCAGCGGATAAAGTTTAGTTATGAAACCGTCCGAGTCAATCAGGCCCATATCAATTAATCGCCGGAACTCTTCTTGGCTAATACTGTCAATCAGTTGAAGATAGTTGACTCCAGTATTCTGTAGGATCCCTTCACTCCATATTTTATGCCCTTTCACAACTATGCGTTTAGCAGCCGTTATTGTTATCTGGTCGTTCACGCCGTACCCTCACTAATAAGAGAGCCCAGTTTTGCGTCTTCTCGGGCACCACAAAAACAATAGCAAAAACTAATTTCTAAACAGCCTAGCGCGCCATACCGTGTAAGGAAAACTGACATGAAAAACAACAGTTAAAATATGCTTTTCATCGTCTAGTCAACGCTGATCTGTCGCTGAGCAAGTGCTCTAAACTTCAAAGATATCTATTTGCCGCTCTATTATATCATCCATAATGTCATTCAAATTACTTTGAAGTTCCAATATCGACCTTAGTTCAGAATGTCTGCAGGGAAGAATTTTCATGAGAGCTTTCTTTCGTACTCGCCTATTTTCTTTATTTCTAAACCAATCTCTTTCTTCATTGCTCAGCTTGGGAGCAGGAGGGAAGGGGAAGCATGTTATTAATCTGCGATGAAGCGCCTGAAGAGGCCTGATTTCAGAACTATTAAAGCCCGCTTTTTGTAAATATTGCACCTCTGGCTCCAGTCCATAGAGAAAGTCCAGAAGCAAGACTATGATAAAAGGATACGTTAAAATCAGGCATGGGTCTATTGACTCCGGCAACATCATATCTGACAGGTTAGGTGCAGCGTTAATGGCTTTAGATGCTGAAAAAGCATCTTTGAGAAGAATTCTTTTTTCATCAGGTGACAAATTCGATTTTTCCGCAAGGAAATCTACGATGGCCTCGATGTTTACACTATAGTACGTCCTTGGTTGTCCTCTTGCTTTTTCTGTACGCTCAAATCTTATAATGCGCGCCTTTTTAAGGAGCAACAGATATGTCGATATGAGTGGGTAAGATAGCCCGAGCTTCCGTTTGATCGCACCTACATACATTTCTCTGTTCCAAAGTTGTCCGACGATCATCGATAGCTTAGCGATCTTTTTTTCCTTCTTTATTTTTTCCAACTCTTTCAGGTTTATCATGGTTACTATTCCCGTATTGAATACGTAATAAATTCTAGTAAAAGAGTTATGTTAACAAAATGAAGAGATGTGTTAATATTAACGCAGCCCACCTTTTTTGTTAATATTTCCAAATTAATCTTCTTTGGAAAAAATAAGTCTAAATATTGGCATAATAAAAAGGATGATCAGAGAGAATCGAAAATGGAGCGTGATTAACTGTCATATAAGCATAAAAGAACCAAAGTGGTTAGCTGTTCTCTCCCTTTGGAAATGTTGTCGCTAATCCGAGAAGCCAGGCAGATGACACATTACAAGAAGCGAGTTCATGCGACAGGCGTTAACAGAGGAGCTGGAGAAGCTTTCCCTAATGCGCGCCCTAATCAAATCCAAACCGCGAAAGCGGAGGAAAACGCTCGTGTCCCCCCGAAACCTCTTCGACAAGGATAATGGAGGGGAAAAGGTGCCACAGGTCGAAGCCCACTTCAATGTGGACGAGAAGCTTTGGAAACGGTTCGAGCGAGCATTGCGTAAATCAGGATTCACGACCAAAAGCGAGTTTTTTAGATCCAAGATCCGGGAACTCGTAGCCGAAACAGAGGGAAGGCGCTCCTGATTCCTGAGCGCGTCTTTACGGAGTCTTAGAGAAAGGATTCGAGATTAATAATTCACAAATAGGAGTCAAAGCCGCGAGGAAGACTAGGCGCCTGAGGGGTGACGCATGGATCAGTATGCCATCATTGAACTGCTTGAGCTGATGCGCATAACCAAAGAGCATGTTGAACAGGTCCTTCAACGCCAAGCGAGGTCGGTGTGGGGCATGCCGGAGAGCCTTCCCAGGGCGCTCAGGAGCTTTCTGGTTTACAGAGCGAAGGCTCGTAGAAGGTATGAAAGGTTGGAGTAGTTATTTATGTGCCGCCAACTGCCCAATAAAAGTTCTTCTTGCTACAAAAACGGATACGTTAGACTCAAGGCTGAGATGAAACGCCTGAAAAACCTGTTGGGCTTAGGTTATGATTTGAAGATAGAGTGGCTTCCGGGCCACGTTAAACAGTCCTGTGGGAAACCCCTCTCCGGCGAGGTTCTCAGCGATGTTGTATACATATACGATGCCGAAATAGGAGAGGCTTTGAAAACACTAAAACATGAGCTTATTGACCTCTCCATCAGCGAGGTAATCAACTGCTACAGGGAAGTGTGTAACATACTCATCAAGAAGATTAACGATGACGCCTATAAAAAGAAGGAGAAACTTGTCAAAGCTCTCACCCGACTGATTTGAAGGGTGCTGGGTCATTTCTTGATGAATCAAGACTTATTGAATTAGTTTGTATTCCAGCATTGTTAATTGTATGTAACCATGAATATAATCTCTGATCAGCATGATTTTATTCAAAGATTAATTGTTTGTTCCAAGGAAGCCAATGAGTGCCCGATCAGGAATCACCAACATGAAAATAAAAACAGTACCACAGAAAGAACAAACCGATTAATCAGTTGAAGGAAGCTAGCAAGGTAATTAATGAATGGTATTACTAAAAAGTGCTTTCAAAAAGTAAACATAGAAGCTTGCGCGCGCAGCATTATCTTTTTGATTAGCTCTGGAAGAATAGTCTCAATTCTTGAAAGAAGAGCATAACTCGATCTTAAGGGTTCCTTACTTCTTCAATAATTTTGATTTTGCCAAAAACTTTGGGTGGAATGAAGATGGTTGGCCTTTTTACCACAAGTGCACGATCTCGGAGTACTAGATCCCCAGTTAACAAAACAGAATTTGTCAGTTGAGCTAGATCCAGGATAATCTTATCTTCATCTCTTGTGTCCAAATTAATAACATTGTTCTTCAAACCGACAATTCTGCAGATTCCTTTCCGTTCCAGCATCCTCAAATTTCTCAATTCCTCGGAAACAGCTTTCTTACTTCCAGTTCCTTTGAATTGATCAATCACATCGAAAATAAATTCAGGAATAACTATCTCAAATCCCCTAAAGTATCCAAGATTGATGAGTCTGGAAAGAGATTTGGAAATTAGGATGTTAATATCGGGGAGGACCCTACTATTAATCATTGTAAGTGGCGCTGTCAATCTATCAACGTGACCACACACTTTCTTGAACACAATATCTAGTCCTTCCTCAATTCCCTCTATTTCGAGCGAACAAGATCTACATTCATCACAAATAATCGCATTTTGAGAGGATGGAAATATCTGTCGAATCTTGGTAGCATTCTTAGCATCTAAAGTCAATCCATCAATTCTCTCAATTTCTAAGAGTAACTTTCTGTTATAATCGTTCAAGTTCCCCTGAATCAACAATTTTTTTTCATACATTTTAAGTGTCAGCCCATTAACCTTCCAAAATCCATGTTCATACTCCCCCTTCGTTATCCTCCGTTCTGCTTTGAACTCGGTTAAGATTTGTTGTAAATCCCCTTCTTGAAACCTTGCAGTGATATCCCAAACAACGACAATCTGTTGAGGCATAAGCATTATTATTCATCTGTGAATATAAAAGACTTGACAGACAATGCCAAAAACAATTATTATAAGCTTTAAGGAACTTGAAAAACTTAAAAATTATATATTAGCATCTGGAATCAAACGAGTGACTACTAGTAATGAATATGAGCTTCTCAGGATACGTGATGGCGAAGCTAATCTAATCGTTTACAAATCGGGAAAAGTTGTGTATGAAGATAATGAAGCAACACGGAAAATAATTGATGCAATAATGGTTGAAGAAAGGGAACACTACACCTACATTCTAGGAAGTGACGAAACTGGAAAAGGCGAGTGGTATGGACCTTTAGTAGTAGTTTGCACTGCGTTAACACCTCAGCAAATAAAGAACTTTCGAAAGATGGGGGTAAGGGATAGCAAAACAATCGGCAAAAAAGAACTTTTTCAGCTTGAACAAAAGGTACTAAAAGAAAACTTTCCTAAACAAATTAGTTATTTGTTGCCAGAAACATACAATAAAATGTACAAGGATTTCAGAAAAGAGAACAAGAACCTCAATGACCTGTTGGCCTGGGCTCATTCAGCTGCGATTAAGACAGTTCTAGATTTGATTAAGTATGAAAAGGTGAAGATTGTCATTGACAAGTTCGATGTCGAAAAGACATACCGTAGGTTATACACTATCAATGATTCAAAAGCGAAAATAATCCAAAAGTCTCGAGGGGAAACCGAGATACCTGTTGCTTTGGCTAGCATTTTGGCTAAGGTCCGCTTTGAAAACTTGGTGGATTCTCTAGATGGAAAATATAATCTAAATCTTCGAAATTCAAAACCCGAAGATATCCCAGTCGAAGTTCTTCCTCATGTTGCAAAACTTCACTTCAAAAATGTAAAAAAAGCTATCGAAGAAAAACGGAGCTAAAAACGACGATGACTACAAACAGGACTAATTTCTAGCAGGAGTTCCACAATTCGGACAAAAAAGAGTTCTCAGTATTCGCAATTCACATTTTCCTCCTTTGAAATCTGAGATTACCTAATGACCTTACCGACAAAAATAGGAAACTTAGAAACCAGAGAAATAATGGGTAATTCAAAGATTACGATAGAAGTTACTATCAAAATTCCGAGAAGAGCTAAAAACCGTGGAAAAAATAAAAGGATGAGAAAAAGGAAAATCAAAGAAATCAAAACCCCGTCTTTTTTTTGGCACTTTGAATAAACAAACCCACTTTGGCCCTTTTTCATATGGCCAAATTGAAATGCGTGCATTTGAAGGGTGCTAGCGTGGATCATTTCTTGACGAGTATTCTCTGGGAGGGCAGGACACTTACGAACTGCCAGCCATCCGCAAGGTAACCCTCTAGTTCCTCCTCTCTCACCATGATTTGTGGATCGCTTTCCCTCATCTTCTTCATCTCATTCTCGAAGAGTTCTATCTCCTCGTCCCGGCTCAGCTCTCTCTCCAGTTCCTTCTCTTTCGCAACCTTGACCTCCAAAAGGTCTATGCCTAGGAGGCTTTTGGCTATACTTTTCAAAGCCTCTACCTTCGCTTCCTTGACTACCATGCTTTGATCCATCTCCTGAGCTGCGGTGCCCAAGAAGGGTTCGCAGGCATGAATGGACTTCCGCATGCCCTCAACCATCTCTTCGGGAAGTATCCCTTTGTTGGTGCTATATCGGCTTTCGATGTCGCCTTTATGGCCTGCCATGAACTGGAGGTAGGGGTGGCTCATCTTCCCCTTTGATTCAGCTATGATGAGTTGGGTTTCGGCGTAGGCTCTGAGGACGTAGGGTCTCTTGTATACGCCTGCCCTTCTCATGGCCATCCTTATGAGGTGTGTTATCTTCCGTGTCATCACGAACTTCCGGGTGGTTGCCCTTGGCCGTTCGTGGGCTATGAGTGGGCTTTCAGGCATCATCCTTTCCCCGGACCTCAGGCGCTCCTCCAAGTATTCCTTCAGGTAGGTGCAGCCCTCGCTTATGACGAAGGTGAAGTACTTATGCCTCGTCTTGCTGAGGGTGGGCCGCACAATAATCATGGTTGGAACTCTCTCGAAGATAATCTCGCCCTTCTCGACCCTCAGTTCTGGCAAATCCTTGAGCATGAGGCCGTCGCTACCATCATGATTTCCAAGAGTATGGGGCCTCAAATCCGCGAAGGCTATCAGAGCCTCAGCCACACTCACCCTTGCGTTGGACGCCCGAAAGATTCTGCTCAGCTCCTCATTGGTTGGAATCTGCTCATCTTCTATGGTTGGGGTGGCGTTGGGATTGCTGACCTTAATCCTCCTTGTCAACCTCACATCATTGTATCTAAGCCAAGACTTCACAGCCTTAAGCAGTCCAACTATGTAGCTAGGAGACTTGCGTTCAGACTCAAGCCTCGTCACCAAATCCTCTAAAGAATCCTGAAAACCCTTAAGATCCTTCTCAGCCATTTCAAGCATTTCTTGAGGGTTTGTGTCAAGCAACTCGCAAACCCTGCCCAACCTTCTAACAGCAACTTCAGCCGTAATAGGGCTACCCCTAGCAAGGTTAGTGCGCCAACGAACAAACGTGGGATCTTTCTCAAAAGCCACATACTTGAGCCGGCGCGGGCGAGCACTCAAACCCTTCTTAGACATGAATAAACCTATGAGAACCGTCGCTAATAACAGTATCTGCACCTAAAAAGTGGCGGGCCCGCGGGGATTTGAACCCCGGATCTCCGGCTTCGGAGGCTTGCGCACCGTCCTTGCTGGATGGTTCGGCGCCTTAATCCTGTCTGGGCTACGGGCCCCCTTTTCACTCATCCAGTTCTTTTGTGTAAATTAAGTTTTGTTGCCTAGTGTCTCTGCAAGGATGTGTTTTTGGAGATTTTTTAGGAGCCTATGAGCGTGCTGGTCTGCTCGATCTCTTCAATCTGCCGTATGTCCGTGATAATCTTGTCGAGATGCCCTAAAGTTTCAGCTTCGATGCGGGCGATTAGGTCCCAGAGTCCATAAGTAACAAGGACCTCCGTAACTTCCTTCATTTCTCGAATTTTTTGGGCAACCTTGTGTTCGGCTCCTCTTTTTACGTTAGCAACTAAATAGGCTTTCACAATTTTTGACATACACTTTCAACCCCACAGCTACATGGTCAAAGAACATACTTAAAATCTTTTTAGCTTAAAAGATAGGCGTCATGTTTCAACTAGCTCTTCCCTTATCCACCAAGCTTTTCTTTTTCCAGCCCTTTCTCCTGGATAGTATTCGATGATGGCTTTTCCAAGTTGCTTTTTGGATGATTTTGCAATTTTTCTGAGGCGGTTTAGAGCAAGCCAGCGGTTGGTTTCCAGAAACTCCGCAAGCTCGGTGGTTGTGGCTCCTCTATGGTCGAGAAGGTAATCCACGATTTTGTTGTCGATTTCGTCGATGCAGAAGGCGTGAGGGTTTACCTTTCCTCCTTCGTAGGTGAGAATTTCAAGCTTGGCTAGTCCATCTTTTATCTTGTTAACTTCGTTTTCCAGCTGATTGACTTTCTGTTCCAACCCCAAGATTCTGTCTGGTCGTGGAGTCTTCTCCAGTTTCTCAAGTATGGCTTCTCGAATGAAAGAGCTTCTTTCCCCTTCAGGAATTCGAAGAGCCA
>Ga0307427_1001572_pt1 | contig 11636 bp, 8 predicted proteins | sample SalMarWE160190MG_FD_202162 | JGI IMG/M metagenome (GOLD analysis project Ga0307427, IMG submission 202162) | Salt marsh sediment microbial communities from the Plum Island Ecosystem LTER, Massachusetts, United States - WE1603-190 | ecosystem: Environmental > Aquatic > Marine > Intertidal zone >... | reverse complement strand
CTGTTGCCCTGACGCTTGAAATACTCCCCGTACAAGGCATGATCCAATCCGAGGTGGAATCTCATCCCGTTCTTGCTATCAGCCTCAATGGACTTTTGAATCCACTGCTGCGATTCGGCAATATGATTGCCGCCCAGATTCAGGAGGATCTCTCCCAGGTATCTGCAGTTCCACCCCTCTAATGATTTCATCCTGTTTTTTTTAGGAATGGCACGCAACGGCTCCAAATTCACATCCCTTTCCCCGAGCATGACGCCGCACTTGGCCATCCCCAGCCGGGACAACCTCACCCAGGACGGTACGCTTCTGGCGGTTTCACAATTTCGTATGGCCTGAGCGTGGCAGTCCCTGGATTTGTGGTATTCCTTCATCTCATAATAGGTCTCTGCAAGTCCGTTCCACGCGGTTGCTGCCCATCCGTAAAACCCGACTCGCTCGCAGAGTTCACTACCATTGAGAATGTGGGTTTCCGCATCCTGCAGGCGCCCCTTAGAGAAGCAGGCGCGGCCATAGGTGGTATGGGATATGCCCTTCGAGATGGGGTCACCACTTTCCTGAGCGATTTCCAGCGCCTCTGAGGAGAGTTCTGTCAGTGCATTTATCCTCCCCATGAAAAAATAACTAAAATACGCTAGTTGCGCCTTCATTGAAGCTATTCCCCAGAGACTTCTCGCCGCCGTATTGATGTCAACGGCCTTTTGAATCGATTGTTCGGCTTTTTCGAAATCACCATTAAAGGATTGAAAAACGCCAAACCATAGGCTTACCATTATTAACGTAATGAAATCGTTTTCCTCCCCGGCGATGCGTAGGCCCTCTCCAAGTGCGTCAAAGGCCTTTGGAAAATCCTCGTTGACAAATCCGTAATAGCATCCCATGATGGTCTGGATCTGGCCAAGCCGTTTCCGGTAACCCTTGCCCTTCGCCAACCGGGCAACAGGCTCGACCGCCTCGCCTGCATCGGCAAAGTGGTTTATCTGGTTCAAGTAAAGGCCCAGCGCGGCACGGGCATCGATCCTTTCTTTCTCCTTTTCCCCTGCTTTGAGTGATTTCTCCAGACATAGAATCCTTTTCTGTGCGTGGACGATCGCATCCGGCAAAGAGGCACTCTTTTCCGCCTTCCTGGCAGACCGCTTGGCGTATTCGGCAGCTCTGCCGTAATCCTCGCTCTGGTAAAAGTGCTCGCAGAGGATCTCATAGTGCTCGGCAAGATCTTCCTTGTGCATTTCCTCTATGGCGGCCGCGATCTGACCGTGAAGCTCCCTGCGCCTGCGGGCCAGGATGGAGGCGTACACCACTTCCCGGGTAAGCGCGTGTCTGAAAATATAGGAGGTACGGGGATAGATTCCCCTTTCGTACAAGAGCTCCGCATCTTTGAGCGCCGAGAGGTGGCTGATAAAGGCCGTCTCGGGAAGGCCCGATACGGCTTGGATCAGCTCGTGGGGAAATTCCCTCTCGATCACTGAGGCTGCCTTGATCACACCCCTGGCACCATCGGACAGCCGGTCCACCCGGGCCATGATCATGTCCTGGATAGTTGAAGGAATGACCACGGATTGGGTATCTCCATCGATTAGGACCTTGCCGTCCTCTCTCTTGATAACCCCCATTCCCTGGAGGGACTTGACGAATTCCTCGATGAAGAAAGGTACCCCCTCAGTCTTCCCGAGGACCAGCTTCTGGAATTCAGGATCAGCGGCATCTGCTCCCAGAACGTGCGAAACCATCACAAGGCTCTCTTGGTTAGAAAGCCGGTTCAGGGTGATCTGGTTGTGGTAGGAGCGACCTCCCCACGTGTTTACGAACTCGGGCCGGTAAGTAAATAGGATCAACACTCTCGTCCCCGGCACGGCATCAAGAAGAAACGCGAGGGCGTCTTCGGTGGATTTGTCGGCCCAGTGAAGGTCCTCTATGGCGATAATCAGAGGACGGATCTGAGCGCCCTTGAGGATAATCTGCTTGACCGACTCGATGATCCGCTCCTTAAGTCCTTCGGGGCTCATCGAGAGCCTGTCGATGCCCGACTCCTTGACCCCGAGAAGCTCCAGGAGATACGGCAGCGTCGCTGCTTCATCTGCTTTTAGAATCTTTAGATTAGTCCGAACCTTCTCCCGGATTCCATCGTCGGTATCGTGCTCCGTGATGTCGAAGTTTCCCCTCAATACATCAATGATGGGATGATAGGAGACGCCCTTGCTATAAGAGAGACACTTCCCCTCCAGGAAGGTAATATCCTCGTTTGAGACCTCCTTGCGAAACTCATATAGGAACCTCGACTTGCCTACGCCTGCCTGCCCGATGATGGAAAATGCCTGGCCGGTACCTTCCTTAGCCCGCTCCACTCCATCCAGGAGCAACTCCAGCTCTCGGTTCCTGCCCACAAAGGGTGTTAGCCCTCGCTCGGCGCTTACGTCGAAACGGGTCCTGCGGGTCGTAGGCGCTATCACACGATAGATCCGAACCGGTTTTTCCTTGCCCTTGACCTGCTTTTCTCCCAGGGCCTCAAACCGGAAGAACCCCTCGGTGAGCTTGAAGGTTTCCTCTGTCACATAGGTAGTACCTGACTCTGCCAGCCCTTCCATCCTGGATGCCAGGTTTACCGTATCCCCCACTGCCTTAAACTCAACACGGAGGTCATTACCCAGGGTGCCTACGACTACGGGGCCTGTGTTGATACCGATCCTCATTTTGAGAGGTTGTATTGCCTCTTTTTCTCGTTTCATTTTATCGCTGAATTTCGCCATCTCCCGATGAATTGCCAGGGCTGAGCGAATCGCCCTTTGCGGAGCATCTTCTAACGCAATGGGGGCACCGAAGAGGGCCATGATCCCGTCTCCGGTCATCTCATTAACCGTTCCCTCATAGTCATGAACCTTATGAATGAGAACCTCATATACCTGGTCCATGATGGTATAAGCCTCCTCAGGGCCAAGCCTCTCGACCATGGAAGTAAACCCTTCCATATCGCAGAACATGACCGTGACCTGTTTGCGTTCACCCTCGATTTTATTCCTCTGGGACAGGATTTTCTCTGTGAGGCCTTTAGGGAGATAGCGCTGAATCTTATCCAACTTTTCATCAAAGGAGAGGTCTTTAGGAGGCGGTTCTGAGGGGATTGTCAGGTTGTAACCGCATTCACCGCAGAATTTATCGCTGGGAAGGTTTTCAGAGCCACATTTGGGACACACCAAAACGAGCTTTGCCCCGCACTCATGGCAAAACTTTTTTTCATCAGGATTTTCAGCCTGGCATTTTGGGCATCTCATTTTGGATAATTCCTTGTTGAGGTTCCCAGTTATTCAAACTGATACTGCTTAGATCTTTAAAGACCAACGGCTTACTATGCCAGATTTAAAGTTGGATTAGTTTTAGCGGATGGTGATTTTACCTCCTAACAGAACTTCTACATTCTGTTAGGAGATAAGCGGGCACATTTTGAGAGGTTTATCCATGAAACAGATAACAATTATAGATTTTGTGAATTTCTCTGCCGTAGAATACAAAAAGGTAATGAAAAAAACAACCTGAATTGTTACTAAAAAAAATACAAAATGAAAATAGCATTTGGGGACGTGAATGTTTTTCCCGAGGGTCCCCATTTTCATATAATTTATCACTCTTCAGATTTCAGACAATCACTATTCTTTATGTGTAAAGCCATATCTAAGTTGTTGTCATGTTTAAGCTCACAGAAAAAACCACGACTAAAACCACACCACTCTATGTAACAAAGCCTCGATTTGCAAGTTTGCGCCACCTCTCGCATACGTAAAGGAAAGTCTCAATGTCAGATTAGGGAAAAAGTCGATTATTGCAGCAAAGCGCTTACCTTCGCGCACTCTGCGCCTAACGAAGCCCCGCATTTGCAGAACAAGCGTGCGGTAAATATCCAGCTGTGACCTATCAGCTATCAGCGATGTTTACCCCGTGAAATTTACTTTTGTAACAGCGAAGCGTATTTCACTGGGGAGCTATTTTCTTCCCGCCGCTCGTTAGAGCGTTATTTCTTGACAAACCCCAACCACAGGCATAAGCTTACCACAACATAATTTCAGCCTTTATAGATATTAGAATGTTCCGTGGCGGCTCTCTGTGCTTTTCTAACATTACACAAATTCTATCATGAAAAAAGGAATACATATCAAGATCCCCAAGGAAAGAATAGAAGAATTCTGCAAGAGGCACCATATTCGGAAATTGTCTCTTTTCGGTTCTGCCCTCAGGGATGACTTCTCGCCTGAAAGCGATTTGGATATACTCGTGGAGTTTGATCCAACCCACATACCCGGACTTATACGATTGGCCGGCATGGAAATCGAGTTGACTGAAATCCTCGGGCGCAAAGTGGATATGAGAACAGCACAAGATCTTAGTCGCTATTTCAGAGATGAGGTCATTAACTCGTCTAAGGTCCAATATGCGGAAGGATGATTCGATACGCCTGCATCATATGCTGGATGCCGCTGAGGAAGCAGAGTCATTCTCTCAAAATAAAATAAGAAGCTCCCTTGACACAGATAGAAAACTGGTGCTTGCTCTTGTTAAATGCGTTGAAATTATAGGAGAAGCAGCCACCAAGATATCAAACGAATCCCGTGAAGACCTACCGCAAATCCCCTGGTCAAATATCATTGGTATGAGAAACAGGCTCATTCATGCCTATTTCGACATCAATCTTGATATCTTATGGAAGACTGTAATTGAAGATCTACCACCTTTGATTTCCAAACTTGAAGAAATTATAGAGGTGTGAACCGGAATAGTAAGGCAGAAATTGCTTTACATGCCCCATCTTCTAGGAGCTATGAGCTCATCGCTCTCTGCTCCTATATCTCTTGACAAACCACAACCACAGGCATAAGCTTGCCACAACATAATTTAGGCCCTTCAAGGCAAGGGGGGATCTTGATTTGCAATTCCAACATGAGGTTTTTCAAAAAGCTCCACCAACGCAGTGTACGTGGAGCTTTTTTACGTCTATTTTGGTGAATGACACGTGCTGTTAAGCAAGAAAAACCGAACATGAGTCAAATAAAGATTTGATCCGTTGACAAAGCTGGGTATGGTAAGGCAGGTAAAAAGAGTAGAACGGAGTCGTGACCCGTTGACGGTTATAAGATTAAGATATGAAAATCCATTCGGATGCACAACGGTTTAGCAGATACCAATCGGTTGTTAATGTCCTGTTGGCAAGGGATTCTTTTCACAAGCCTGATATCTATACTGCACTCAAAGACGAAGAAAAGGCCTTTATAGGCAGGGTAATCGGCGAACTAGCTCGTAGCAGTTATCTAACCAAAAATGGATTAAAGTCAAAACCTCGATATTCCTGGTCAGCCAAAAAAGAAGAATTCAATTATGGTCGTTGGATTGATCAACGGGTTTTTACTGCTACAGTCAAGCGCGCACCTTCAGCAGATCGCCCGAGGGAACGTCTTCTTCGCCTTGGGCCCGCAGAACTCAAGGCTTCGGAGCTTTTGGCAATCCTGATCCGTGCAGGTCTCCAAGGTGAATCAGCTATGCAGGCTGGCGAAAAACTGGCGGCCCTTTTTGGTAACGATCTTACAGGACTATCTCTCAAAGCAAGAGGAGAACTGAAGCAAATCAGCAAAGCAATAGGGGAAACTGCCTATTGTCAAATCATGGCCGCTCTTGAGCTGGGAAAAAGATTGGAAAACCAAAAGGCGGCTGAAACAAGACAAGGTCATAAGATAAGCAGCACATCTGACGCCCTGATATATTGTAAACAACATTTTTTGAGGCTGGCGCAAGAAGCCAAACGCGAGGAATTTCATGTGGTTTTACTGGATGAAAAGCACTATGTTATAAAATCGGAACAGATCACAGTTGGAATCTTAAATAAAAGCCTGGCTCATCCACGCGAAGTCTTCAAGCCTGCCATTCGAGAGTCTGCCTCGGCCCTTATTCTTGTGCACAACCACCCCAGCGGCGATCCTACACCCAGCCAGGACGATAAAACGATCACAAAGGAGCTAAAATCAGCTGCTGAAATACTGGGCCTTCGGATTCTTGATCATATTATCTTAGGAAAAGAGAAAGCCCTTAGCATGGCAGAGGAAAAGATCATGTAACATCTCAAAAAGGGACAATGGTCATGAACGATGTTGACATGAATGAGGCACAAACACGAAAAACCCTTATAGATAAGGCCCTAATAGATGCAGGGTGGGGCCCACTTATTTCTTTCCAACAAGGCATTAACTATTCACACGGATCCGTTGAGGAATATCCCACTGAAAAAGGCCCGGCTGATTACCTGTTATTCCATAAAGGCAAGGCTCTGGCCTGTGTTGAAGGTAAACGAATAAGAGTAGGGCCGCAGAATGTCCTTCAGCAGGCTAAGCGATATGCTCGTGGATTTCCAGCTAGCGCTTATTGTCTTGGTTCCTTTGGAGAATACCAGCTTCCTTTTGTATATTCCACAAATGGAAAAATTATCTGGTTTCAAGATCTACGTGACCCAATGAACCTCTCAAGAGAGGTTGGCGCATTTCACACACCTCAGGCGCTCACGGAGATGTTGAACAAAAACGAACCCGCTGCCAAGGAGTGGCTTAAAGAAAACAAAATAGACAGCGAATATTTATGGCCTTTTCAAATTGAAGCCATCGAAGCCATAGAAAAGGCCATTCTTAATCGCAGACGGCATATGCTCGTCGCTATGGCCACAGGTACAGGAAAAACCTTTACCATCGCCAATTTAATCTACCGATTGATGAAGTCAGGGCTTGCTAAACGCATCTTGTTCCTGGTAGATCGAAGGGCCTTGGCGGCCCAGGCTGTGACAACAATGGCCAGTTTTGAGGCCGAACCGGGCTTGAAGTTTGATCAGATTTATGAAGTTTATAGTCAAAAAATCCGGAGAGAGGACTTGGATGAAGACGTTAAATTCGATCCCAAAGTTCTCCCTACAGAATATCTCACAAATCCCAGCACCAGAGATAGTTTTGTATATGTCTCTACTATTCAACGCATGCGGATTAATCTATTTGGCGATGAGGGTATGTTTGGTTCCTTGTCTGGGGATCAGGATGACGATTCTGATGCCTCCAAACTGGATATCCCAATCCACGCCTTTGATGTTATCATTGCCGATGAGTGCCACCGAGGATACACCGCCCGAGAAGAAAGCAAATGGCGTGAGGTGCTAATGCATTTCGATGGGATAAAAATTGGCCTTACAGCTACACCAGCATTCCACACCACTGCTTTTTTCAAGAAGATTGTCTTTACGTATGATTATGAGCGGGCTGTCAGAGAGGGCTATCTTGTGGACTATGATGCCATAGCCATCCAGTCGGACATTACCATTAAAGGCGCATTTCTTGAAGAAGGAGAAGAAGTCGGACTGATAGATACACACACTGGTCAGCTTTCTTTTGAAAAACTGGAAGATGAAAGGGAACTTCCTGCACCCACCACAGAAATTGACTGGTCAGCGCCAGATAGGAACAGAAAAATAGTACAAGAAATTAAAAAATATCTCCTGGATCAAGAGGAACAATTAGGCCATTTTCCAAAGACTTTGATCTTTGCCCAGAACGATATCGAGCATATTTCGCATTGTGATTCATTAGTTGAGATCTTGAAGGAAGAGTTCAACCGAGGGGATGATTTTGTCCAGAAAATAACTGGAAGCCCATCTGTGGACAGACCACTTCAAAGGATCCGGGAGTTCAGAAACCGTCAAAATCCAGCGATTGTGGTTACCGTGGATATGCTTTCCACAGGTGTGGATGTCCCCAGGATAGAGAATATTGTCTTCTTGCGGCCAGTGAAGTCCAGAATCCTATTTGAACAGATGATGGGACGGGGGACCAGGCTCTGTCTGGAGATCCATAAAAGTCATTTTACGGTCTTTGATTGTTTCAATGGCACACTTCTGGAATATTTCCGCAAGATAACCGGCATTACAGCAGAGGCTCCCCTCAAAGCAACAAAAACTATTCGTGAAATCGTCCAGGCCATAGCAGATAATGAGGACAGAGAATACAATATTGGGGTTTTATACAAGAGGCTGCATCGTATATCCAAAAATATCACTCAGGAGGGGAGAAACCATTTCAAGTACATCCTGGACTTTGATTTAGCCGAATTTGCTCAATCACTGCATCAGCGACTTGAGCAGCAGTGGGAGCAAACCATTAAGATATTGCAGAGCGAGACCTTCCTGGATCTATGCGAGAACTATCCTCGACCAAAGAAAGATTTCATCAGGGCCAATGGCGCAGAAGATTATGTAATCTCAAAAATTATTTTCAGATCAAAGGACGGCAGAGAACTCGGTCCACAGGATTACATCCAGGCGTTTGAGAAATTCGTAAAAGAGAATCCAGTGCATGTGGAGGCATTGGAAATCCTTCTGAATCGCCCCAAAGACTTTGATGCCAGTCAGTTGAAGGCCTTGCGAAATACCCTCGTCAGGCAACCGGATGATTTGGTTGACAAATTTACTGAAAAAAACCTCCGTCGTGCATACAATAAGGAACTGGCAGATATTATCTCCATTATACGTCACGCAGCAACAGGTGGAGAATTGCTTACCACAGAACAAAGGGTCAATAAAGCCCTAATGAAGGTCAAATCAGATCATGCCTTCACAGAAGAACAAGAGAAATGGCTGGCCCTGATCAGAACACACCTCATCAAAAACCTGTTGATGGAGAAGGAAGATGTGGATTATTTGCCCATTTTTACCCGTGAAGGCATTTCATGGGATAAGTTAAACAAGATTTTCGGCGGTGAGCTGGAAACAATCATCCACAAGATCAACGAAGCTATTGCGGCTTGAGTTTTTATTAGACAGGGTTTACAGGATAAAGGGAATATAATATTTTTCCTTCAAAAGATATCGCCGATGAAAAATTTGCCAACTTGAAATCACAATTTGTGATTTCAAAAAGCTACAGACTATGTAACAGAATCATAATCTGGTATTATGAATAGGGCAGTTTGATTGCTAATGAGGTGTAAGCATTATGAATAAAAAGGCGGTTATTCCAGTTGAACAAATTGAAAGTATTATCCTCCTCATACGTGGGCAGAAGGTGATTTTGGATCATGGTCTTGCGGAATTGTATGGAGTTACTACTGGGAATTTGAATAAAGCCGTGAAACGCAACATTGATCGTTTCCCGAATGATTTTATGTTTCAATTAACATCGGAAGAATATAAATCTCTAAGATTCCAAAATGGAATCTTAGAGAAGGGCCGGCATTCAAAATATTTACCTTACGCTTTTACAGAACAAGGGGTTGCAATGCTTTCCAGTGTTCTGAAAAGCAAGCGTGCGGTGCAGGTTAATATCGAGATCATGCGTGCCCTTGTTCGCTTACGCCGAATGCTATCTGTACACAAGGATCTCGAACGCAAGCTAATTGCATTAGAGAAAAAATATGATGAGCAATTCAAGGTTGTATTTGATGCTATCCGTGCCCTGATGGCTCCGCCTGAAAAACCCCGAAAAAAAATTGGTTTTCAGGTCAAAGAACGCCGCGCTGTCTATGGCAAACGAGCTAAGGTTAAAAAATAAAATTTTGAATTAGACAGGATTCACACTATAAACAGGAAATAAAGAAAAAAATCCTAATGATCTTTACCCTGTGGAATGTTTAATGTTTACTATTCCATCAGGGCTGTTCATCTTTACCCCGTGGAATGAAAAAATATTCCACTGGGGCTGTCAATAAAAGGAGATTTATGACTGACATAGTTGGCAAACTCTGGGGATTCTGTCACACCCTGCGGCATGACGGAATCGATTACGGCGATTATATTGAGCAATTGACCTATCTCCTTTTCCTTAAGATGATCGAGGAGAAAGGTGCTGAAATACCCTCGGAATACTCATGGACTGTATTAAGGGAAAAATCGGGCACAGATCTCACCGACCACTACATGAATACCCTCCGAGCATTGGGAAAAGAGAAAAATATGTTAGGGGACATCTATGCAGGGGCCATATCCAGATTCAGTAACCCGGTCAATCTCAAACGTCTGGTCAACCTCATAGACGAAGTCGAATGGACAGGCCTCAATGTGGATGTCAAGGCTGCGGCCTATGAAGGATTGCTGGAAAAATCAGCCTCCGAGGGAAAGAAAGGCGCAGGTCAATACTTCACACCACGATTACTGATTCAATCTATCGTTCGATGTGTTCAGCCCGACCCTCGTGAGAGAGAAGATTTTACCATACACGATCCTGCGGCAGGGACTGGTGGTTTTTTAGTCTCTGCCTACGAATGGCTCATTGAACAGACTAAAGGAGGTCTCGAACGTTCAGAGGCAAAACGTATACTTAATTCTACTTATTCCGGCACCGAACTCGTGCCCCGGCCCAGGAGACTGTCCCTGATGAACCTCTACCTTCACGGCATACAGGCCAATATTTATTTAGGAGATGCCATCTATGAACCCAAAAAGAGCGACCTTTATGATTGTATTATGACCAATCCTCCCTTTGGCACCAAAGGGGCCAATCAGGCACCCACCCGCGATGATTTCACTATTGCCACAAGCAACAAACAGCTCAATTTTGTACAGCACGTGATGAGTATTTTGCAGGCAGGTGGTCGTGCTGCTGTTGTTGTTCCTGATAATGTCCTTTTCGCCGACCAGGCCGGAGATGTATTCAAGATCCTCACCGAGGACTGTGACCTACACACAGTTCTCCGTCTCCCCAATGGCACTTTTTCCCCTTACAGCCCCGGCACTAAAACCAATGTAATCTTCTTTACTAAGGGCTATTATACAGAAAATACCTGGGTCTATGACGCCCGCACTAATGTCCCGAGGATCACCAAAAAAGACCGCCCGCTTACGCCACAACACTTCGCTGAATTTGAAGCCTGCTTTGGCACTAACCCCGAAGGCCGTGCAAAACGCGACCCTAATGACTCCAAAGAAGATCGCTGGCGGTCTTTCTCCATCAGCGAGGTCAAGGAACGAGACTTCAAAATCGACAGCCTGAAATGGCTCAAAGATGAATCACTTGCCAATACAGATGAATTGCCTGAACCTGAAGAATTGGCTACGGATGCCATCGCCGAGCTTGAAGGGGCTGTTGAGGAACTGAATGCAATCCTTCTAATACTCGAAAATGAAAACAATGTAGAAATCCCACCCTTGGATGGTAAACAGGTATGACGGTAGCGAATCAGCCTGAACTTAAATCGGTCACAGGCTCCGTCATTTCGTCATCAGATCTGCCGGAAGGGTGGGTTGAAACCACGCTAGATCAGCTTCTTCAAGGTCTCGAATCAGGATCACGTCCAAAGGGAGGTGTTCGTGGCATCACAGAAGGCATTCCCAGCATCGGTGGTGAACACCTAAACGAAAACGGTAGTTTCCGATTCGAGTCTGTCAAGTTTGTGCCATATAGCTTTTTTGAGCGGATGAATCAGGGGCACATCCAAACTGGAGATATCTTGATTGTAAAGGATGGTGCAACCACTGGAAAGGTGGCCTTAGTTCGTGATGACTTTCCATACGATCCAGCGGTTGTCAATGAACATGTTTTTCCCAAAATCCGAGATTGATTTTATACAAATTGATGTGTCTTGGCGTTTCAGCCTGAAAAAACAATTTAAAGATCAGAAATCGGTGTCACTTTAAC
>Ga0307427_1001571_pt1 | contig 11658 bp, 7 predicted proteins | sample SalMarWE160190MG_FD_202162 | JGI IMG/M metagenome (GOLD analysis project Ga0307427, IMG submission 202162) | Salt marsh sediment microbial communities from the Plum Island Ecosystem LTER, Massachusetts, United States - WE1603-190 | ecosystem: Environmental > Aquatic > Marine > Intertidal zone >... | reverse complement strand
GATATATTTCGGCTTTGCTGCAGAAATCAGGAAAGTTCTTCGACAATTCTTCAAGATTGTGAAATGCCATATCGTATCTTTTGAGTCCCATCCATGCCCATCCCTTTGCTTCAAGAACATAAGGAGTCAAATCGGGGGATTTTTCTAAATTAACTTTATCATACGATTCCAGTGCTTTTCTGTATTCTTTTGTATTTTGGTAAATATCACCTTTCAGCATATGTGCTTTATCTATCTCGCTATCAAAAGGAAATTTTTTTTCGTACGTTTCTAAAAGACTTAAAGAGTTATCAAATTCGTTTAGTTTTTTCTTCGTTAAAGCGGCTTGAAAAAGGGCAAGACTAACACTTCCTTTATCTTTTTCAACTACTTCCGTAAACTTTGAATATGCTTCATTGGTCTTTCCCTGTTTTAATAAAATATTGCCGATCTCAATACGTGACTCATCCCATAAATCCCCCACGATGTTGTTCAAATATTCCATAGCCTTTTTGTAATCGCCTTGATTTTTATATATCCGCGCTATCTCAAAAATAGCTTCATTCCTTAGAACGGAGCTATTTTTACTTACAAGGTGTAAGTTTACAAGTGCCTCTTCGATTCTTCCTTCCGCATTGAAAGAGAGTGATTTCCAGTACATAGCGTCCAGAAAATAGGGGTCACTTCCCGATACATGGTCAAAGTATTCTATGGCTTTATTATAATTGCCGCTTTCATGTTCTATTAAACCTATTCTGTAATAAGAAAATCCGGAAAGCGAAGCATCGACAAGAGAAATCTCTTGTAAATACTGAATTGCTTTTTCTGTATTTCCGTTGTTTTCATTAATATCCGCAAGGTATGAATATGCTCGAGGGCTGTATTTGCCTTCGGGATATTTTTTAAGATATGAAATAAAAGCTTTGTCCGAATTTTTGCTACTCGAGAGAAAAAGTGTTTTTGCGTAGAGAAAAGCCCCTTCTTCTTCGAACTCACCTTTAAGTTTTGAAAAAACGGATGCAGCTTTATTATAATCTTTTAAAGCCATATGAGCCCATCCTATGCTCAATTTACTGTAAGGGAGATTGGACTTAGAATAATGGTTTAAGGCTTGTTTCGGTTCTCCTTTTGCGTAGTAAGCTTCTCCCAGATATAATTCTCTTATATTTTTATCTGTAATACGGTTTATTACTTCTATTGCCGAATCGAAATTATTTAGTTTTATCTCCGTTTTTGCCCACTCAACAAGTAAATTTTCCTTTTTTGAAGGATATTTAAAAACAAACTCTTTACTTTTTACAATTGCTTTTTCGAAACTTCCCTGTTGGTTTAATGTTTCAACTAAAAGAACGGAGGCTTCCGGAGCATATATGCTGTTTGGATAGTTGTTTATAAAATCTACAAGTTCGGTTTCCGCGAGATCATAAAGCCCATCATTGAAAAGGCCTTTCGCATACTTGAATTCTTTGACCGGAGTGAGTGACAACATCAAAAAAAGAAAATTCATCTACTTACCTCCTCACATAGAGAAACGCAGTAACAGGCAATAGCTTCATTTTTACCAATGCTGCCAAGGCCTTCATTTGTGGTTGCTTTTACAGAAACGTTAGATATATCGATACCAATAGCTTGGGCAATATTTTTCCGCATAGAAGAAATATAAGGAGCCATTTTTGGAGACTGGGCGACTATTGTCGCATCTATATTTATAACTCTTCCGGGAATTATTTTCATTGTTTGCTTAAGTAGAAATAAGCTTGAGACATCTTTGTAGGTATCTTCTGTATCGGGGAAATACGTGCCAATGTCATTCAAAGCAAAGGCACCAAGAAGTGAATCTATAAGTGAGTGCAAAAGAACATCCGCGTCTGAATGTCCCAGAAGACCCAGGGGGCTTTCTATTTTGACTCCTCCTATTATAAAGTCCCGATTTTCTGCCAACCGGTGTAAATCGTATCCAAAACCTATTCGCATATTCATTAATATACCAGTATTATGCCAATATTAATACTTTAAATAAAAGCTTTTGTCAAGGGAGAACCACCCACAACCCTAAAACAACAAAAATATTCTCACACAAAGACACAAAGAACACCCTGGTACGGTCATTCCTCCCTACAGGGCAAGCAGAGTTTTCAATTGTAATTATATCAAACAAAACCAAATCCAACATCTTGGAATGGTACGCAGATGAACGCTAATAAACAGGATTGATTTTAAGACGTTTCAACAAAAGACAAAAAACAGTGGGGGATGGGTTTTAATCTTAATGAATCTGAGTAAATCTGTGTGCTATTAAAATTTAAAAACCATAACTTATTCCTGTATTAAAGTAGGTTTGTTCGATTGAACCACTGGATAACAAATGGCTATCCATTAGAGATAAATTTAGTACTAAAGAATTAATTTTGTAAGATATTCCAAATGTATTAAATATCTGAGTGAAATTACTCATTTCAGAGTCTTCCTGGCTTTCACTGGTTCTGTAATCTACTTGAGTAAAGGCTCCGGTTCTTAATGTAAAATTGTCGTTTACATCATATTCCAGTCCTAAGTGAATGTCATGCCTATCTACGAAATCTTCAATTTCGGAAGTATTAGAATAATTGTAATCGGCAGAAAAAGAAAGAGGAATAGAAGTTAACTTATAACAGATTCCCGCGCCTATTTTCAAGGGGAAGACTATGGGTCCGTAAACAATTGTAACACTACCATGAACAGTGGTTATTGTTTCCCTTGTTCCCGGCAAATAAGTTAAGCCAAGCGAAAGATTTTCGACAGGCGAATAGATAGCGCCAAATTTTGCTTTTATTTTATTGAATTCAATATTATAGTAACCCGTTTTGATATAATAACTTAAATAAATAATATCGATTCCGGCTCTTATTAAGTCTCTGTAATTAAAAACAATAGGCACAGAGAAATTATTATCGTGAAATCCTGTGCGACTGTTCTCTACCCTGTATGTTATTCCAAATTGTAAAAATTCGTTAAGCGAGAAAGCATGAGCTGTGAAAAAACTTGGGTGTAATTCTTGAAGATAAAAATCAGGAGAGTCTTCTTCCTGATTTTTATAAACAGAATCAGTTAAATCGTGGAAGAAGATAGAGTAAAAGTCCTCATCATATGTGTCATAATACCATCCGACGTTATTCTTAAAAATATATTCGAAATAATAATTAGTTTTACTTTCTAAAGATAAAGAAGCGGGATTGATAAGAACGCTGGATAAATCACCGGTATTTGCGATTCCTGTATATCCTCTGCCGCAGGCTTCCGAGCTAATGCGATTGTTGGAATAAAAATTCCAGAAAGGCGCAATATCGGTCGTATAAGTAACCCATTGTGAAATTAGAAATAAAGTAATTAAGCTCATTCTTATAGATTAGACTTTTCTCTTTTTATCAAAATGTTAATTTTATTAAAAACCATAAGTTATACCTGTATTTACGTAAGTTTGTTCAATCGAACCGTCGGAAAATAATTGGCTATCCATTAAGGATAAATTTACTGTAAAATAACGTATTTTACAAGATAATCCAAGAGTAGTAAATATCTGGTTGTAATTGTCAATCTGGTAATATTCTTGGCTTTCGCTGTCTCTGTAATTTCTCTGAGTGAAGGAACCTGTTCTTAATTTTAGATTCCTGTTTAAATTATATTCCAGTCCAAGATGAATGTCATTTCTGTTTACAAGATTCTCTTCGATTGAAGTATTATAGCGTATATAATCGATTGATAAAGACAATGGTAATGAATTTAATTTGTAGTAAATTCCAACTCCTATTTTTGAAGGAAACAAATTTGGTTCGTAGGTATAAGTATTATAAAAGTAAGTTTCTACAGTAATAGTTTCGCTTGTTTTAGGTGAATAGGTTAGACCAAGGGACAAATTTTCAATAGGGGAGTATATAAAACCAAAATTAGGTATAATTTTATTGAACTTTATCGGTCTACTGTCTACAAATACATGTTGGCTGGGTTCCTTAAGTCCCATTTTCGAGTAAAAAGTTATATATTTAATATCTACACCGATTCTTATTATATTTTTAAAGTTTATGGCAATCGGTATGGCAAACGAGCTAACCTTCAAATCAGTATTGCGATGAACAGTATCTATATGAATGCTATCGATAGATAGGCTATCATTGATGAGCCAATCCGGGTCGGCCCATCCATAAGGTATATCATCTGTAGGATAAATTTCTCCATAAGGTATATTAAGAATAGTATATTCTTCCTTTTCGGAAAAACTTTTTTCTGTCCTGTAAGTCATTCCGATTTGAAGAAAATCATTTATAGAGAGAGCATGACCCGCTGAAAAATTCGGGTGTAACTCTTGAAGCATTCTGTTTGTATCCAATTCGACATTATTTTTATACGTATATTCAAAATAATACTGTCTTTTATTTTCTAAAGATAGGGAAGCTGGATTTATGAACACACTTGATATGTCACCTGTACTTGCAACTCCGGTATAACCCCTGCCGCAGGCTGAAGAAGAAATCCTGTTATCGCTATAAAAATCCCAGGACGACCGGAAGGGTATATAATCAACTGCAACTAAAAGTAAAATTATTAAGTTCATTTTTGTAAATTAAAATATTCTCTTAATAAAGATATTTTAAAAACCATAACTTATTCCTGTATTAAAGTAGGTTTGTTCGATTGAACCACTGGATAACAAATGGCTATCCATTAAGGATAAATTTATTGTTAAAAGGTTCATCCTATACGATAGACCGAAAGTGATGAATGTTTGGTCATAGTTACTCAAACCGAATGCTGATGAACCGCTTCTATAATCTTTTTGAGTAAAGAAACCTCCTCTCAGTGTGAAATTATTATTTATATCATAGCCCAAACCGAAATGAAAATCATTTCGGTCCACAAGCCATTCTTCCGCTGAATTGTTTGAATATTTATAATCGAGGGATAAAGATAAAGGTATAGGATTAAATTTGTAACTAATGCCGATTCCAATCTTTGAAGGGAAGATATTCTGGTCGTATGTATATTCTTCAATGGTTATCGTTTCTCTTGCCTCGGGCAGGTAAGTCAAACCAAAAGATAGATTTTCGATAGGGAAGAAGATAATGCCAAATTTAGGTCTTATTTCATTAAAATCTACTGTAATAATATTAGGTTCTGTCCATGTCGAATCTGTTAAAGTATCTGCATATACATTTTCACCAAGCTTAGTTTTCGAATAAAAATTAGTATAACTCAAATAGATTCCAACGCTAAGGATATCTTTAAGCTTGAAAACAATAGGTACTGAAAAAGAAGCAATTCGAAGATCTCTATAAACATCTATTGGGCCGGTATCAATGAAACCGTTTTCAGCTGTATCGCTGACCGCTGTTCCCTGTATTTCTCCATAGTCCGCTTTAAGAGAGTTTTCAGTACGATAGGTTATACCGGTTTGAAGATAGTCATTTATAGGCAAACCAAAACCAATGGAAAAATTGGGATTCAAGTTTTTGTATCTTATATCAGCAATCCATTCTATATCGTCTTTGTAAACATATTCAAAATAGAGCTGCTTTTTATTTTCTAAAGATAAGGAAGCGGGATTTATGAACACACTTGATATATCACCTGTACTTGCGATTCCGGTATAACCCCTGCCGCAGGCTGAAGAAGAAATTCTGTTATCGCTATAAAAGTCCCAGGACGATCGGAAGGGCATATAATCAGCAGCAATTAATAGTAAAATTATTAAGTTCATTTCTTTAAATTAAATACATTATTTTTGTTTGTCAAGTTATTAGCAAGCAGTCTTTATTTTTGCTAATCAGCTGCCTGTATATTTTCAATTGTTTTACCGTTTAAATTACCGTCCTATCTCCTTCTGTATTGAATGCTTGTTGTCTCGTACCCAGTTATAATACTCGGTTCTTTCGAGCTTGGAGGCAGCGTCTTTGTCCAGAACGATATTTACATAACTATGTAATTGTAAAGCAGTAGCCGTTATCTGACTCGTAACAGGTCCTTCAATAAATTGGGCGCAGACATCAGCTTTCTTTTTTCCGTTTGCTATAAGAAGTGTTTTTTTAGCTTCCAAGATAGTTCCTATCCCTATAGTAATAGCAAAACGAGGTACGTCTTCAATTTTATCAAAAAAGCGGGCATTATCTTCTATTGTTTGTTTATATAATGCCTTTATCCTTGTGCGACTCGCGAAAGAAGATCCCGGTTCGTTAAAAGCAATATGACCGTCAACACCAATACCAAGTATCTGGAGATCTATGCCGCCTAATTTTTTAATCTGCTCTTCATACCATGTACAAAATTGTTCAGGGTCTTTTATGTTTCCCTGGGGTATATAAACATTTTCCTGGTTTATATTAATATGTTTAAACAGGTTTTCCCACATAAAATAGTTATAACTGTTTTTATGTAGCGGAGCTAACCCCAGGTATTCATCTAAATTGAAAGATTTTACTTTAGAGAAATCCAATCCTTCTTCTTTATGTATTCTTACGAGTTCTTTGTAGGTACCGATAGGCGTATCTCCGGTCGCTAAACCTAATACAAGATCATGTTTTCTCTGAATTTCTTCGGCAATTATTTGAGCGGATACCTTGCTCATTTCATCATAATCACGAGTAATAGTTATTTCCATTATATTACTTACTCCCCTTTTTTTGATTTTGAAATTTTAATGATTAAAATTAATTATTCTTCTTTGTTTGTCAACCGCACTATATGTGATATTAGCAATGAATTTTTTGTTTTTTATAAATGACAATAATTAGTTTAGTTTAATTCTTCCTGGATATTAAATATTGAAAATTAAAAAGCAAAATTACAAATGAAAATGTAAAAACCGAAAATGATAGGACGCAGATAAACGCAGATTTAAAAGGATTTTTTATTTGTTATTCTTTAATACATTTTTGAAATTTGATTTGTATTTTTACATTTTGATATTTGATTTTTGCATTTTGTTGGGTAAGCCTTGCGGATGATAAAGGATAATCTTAACTTATCGTTTATGATAGATATTTCACTAAAAGATATACCTGAGCTTCCCGGAGTTTACCATTTTAGAGATGAAAAAGAGATACTCTATATAGGTAAAGCGAAAAATTTAAAGAAGAGAATCAAAAGTTATTTTACAGGAAAAAATTCCATAAAGGAAAATAGAATAATCGGGCAAGCAAAATTTTTGGATTATACGGCTACTTCAAATGAACTTGAAGCTTTGATTTTGGAAGAAAATGAAATAAAAGAACACCAGCCTAAATATAACGTAAGATTAAAAGACGATAAAAGATATCCATATATAAAGATAACAATAAAAGATGAATATCCCACAATTTTTTATACACGAAAGATAGAAGATGACGGTTCTCTTTATTTCGGGCCGTATGCGGATGTAAAGGCTGTTAAAAAGGCACTAAAAACAGTTATAACAGTGTTTCCGGTTAGAACGTGTCGAAGGAAGAACCTGCCGGATAAAGTTTGCCTTCAATACTATATCAATAGATGTATTGGCCCATGTACAGGTAGAATAGGAAAAGATGAGTACAGAGAACTAGTAGGAGAAGTTATAGATTTTTTGCAGGGAAAAACAAAAAAACTGGAAAAAATTATCCATGAGAAAATGAAACAGTCTGCCGGGAAATTAAATTTTGAAATGGCTGCCGTTTACAGGAACCAGCTTATGAGTCTCAGAGATTTGACGAAGAAGCAGAGAATGGTATTCAAAGATAGGAAGTCAAGAGATCTAATTGGTATTAGTAGTAAAGCCGGGATGGCTTGCATTTTTGTTTTTCAGATAAGAGAGGGAAAGATAATTAATACAGAGAGGTATATACTTCGTTCGAATGAAGATGTACCGCAAGGAGAGTATATTCAGCGTTTTCTCCTCTGGAAGTATCTTAAAATTTCGTATATACCGGGAGAAATTTTAATTCCACTTGAGATAACGGATAAGGGCTTATTAGAGCAGCTTTTATCTTCTAAAATTAAAATACCTAAAAGAGGTGACTTGAAGAAATTGAAAGAAATGGCAATGAAAAATGCAAAACTCGAATTGGAAAGAGAGTTCTTGCATCCCGCGAAAGGACTAAAGAGTTCTCTTGTTGAACTTCAGAATATCCTTTTTCTTGAAAAAATTCCAATAAGAATAGAGGGATTTGATATTTCGAATATTAGCGGTTCCGATTCAGTAGGTTCGTGTGTGGTTTTTGTAAATGGATTTCCTGTTAAGGAAAAATACAGACGTTTTAAGATAAAAAGTGTTATAGGTATAAACGATCCGGCAATGATTGGAGAAATCATAGCCAGAAGAATCAAAAGATTGATTGCCGAGGGAGATATACCTGATTTGATTTTGATTGACGGAGGAAAAGCACAGTTAAACGCGGCTATTAAAGCTATGGAAAAAGTTACATCTTTAAGGATTCCTGTTATAGCTCTTGCAAAAAGAGCGGAAGAAATATATTTGCCGAGCGGAGAAATTATTTCTTTGCCGTTAAGATCAAATGCTTTAAGGCTGTTGATCAATATACGTAATGAAGCGCATTCGTTTGCTCTTAATTATCATAAAAAACTTAGAAGAAAAAAGCTTTCTCTTTCGGAATTGGATGAAATTATGGGTGTAGGTTATAAGCGTAAGATTACTTTAATACAACATTTCGGTTCAAAAGATAGGATACTTGCAGCGTCTAAAGAAGAAATTCGTCAAGTTTCGGGAATTGGGGATAAACTAGCTAATATTATCTATGGTTCACTTCATTGAAATAGTTGGATGTTAATTTGTTATTATTGTTATTTTCTATATCATCTGAAATATTAATAATTGATTCACCGGATACATCGGGAATTAATCTGGGTTATTCCTTTGTTATTGTCGATTCCGATAGTTTATGGTGCAAAGAGGAGCTTTTGCTGCGTGATTCGGCATACATAATAAATTATCGAAAAGGGACCCTGAGAATTATAGGAGAGTGTTCTTTACCGTTAAAATTCAAATTTTCGCATCTGGATTTTTCATTGAGTGAAATCTATTCGAGGTGGGAAAAAGGAACGCGTACGTCTTTACCCGCAGAGACTATCGGTGATACGCAACAACAAGATGTAGGTAAGCTTATTATAAATGGAAACAAGGGTTTGTTTGTAGATGTAAGATCAAGAGGAACAGATATAAGCCAGAGTTTATGGATGAAAATAGGGGGACAGGCCGGTCGGTTTGATGTTTCAGGTGTTCTTTCTGATGAGAATATTCCTAAAGGTGCTGTGGTTTCACAAAATTTGCGTGAAATAGACGAAATATTTATTGAGGCTGTTTCCGATAACATGTCTTTCAGGGTGGGGGATATTGTTACTATGGAGGAAGAAGTAGATAAAAGATTGCTTGGATTATCTTCCACCTGGGAAAATTTGTCCGGGGTAGTCGGGGTTTCCAGGTCTAAATACGGAAAAACCACATTTAAAACACTTGAAGACAAGCAAGGTCCTTATAAAATTAGTGCTGAAGAAGAAATAAGCGGAATATCGATTGTAAGAGGGTCCGATCAGGTTTGGTTTGATGGTAAACTATTAGAGGAGGGGACAGATGAAGATTATATAATAAATTACTCTGAAAATTCGTTAACCTTCAATCCCTCTATTTTTCTTGATAACGAATCAGTAGTTCTTGTTCTTTTTCAATATAATGTTTACGGGGAGAGTAATATTTTCTATAAAACTTCTTTAAAGAGCAGTGACTACTCTTTTTCTTTTACGAGAGAGGAAGATTTTTCGGAAAAAGATTTAATTGAATCCTATCCTGATTCCGGTTTTGGATATCGATATGCTGCAGTGAATGTGGGCGAAGGAGAAGGTGATTATGAATTTCGGGATTCTATTTTTGTTTATGAGGGCTATGAAAACGGTTCCTATGAGGTTTATTTTCAGTGGGTTGGCGAAAGGAACGGAGAATACGAGTATGTTGATTCATTACATTACTTTTTATGGACAGGTAATGGTCCGTATTCGGCTAAAAGGAAAGTTCCTCTTGGGGAGGAAGATAATCTTTTTTCTATTGGTTTAAACAAAGAATTGGAAAAATTTGCTTTGTCAGGTCAGTTAAAAGCGAGAAGGATAAGGATTCCTTCCGGAGGTGAGAAAAAAGATGGCTTAAATACAAATGTTAAGTCTGAATTTAATCCGTTTAATTTTTTGAGTTTATCTGCTAATTATTCTAAGAAGACTCCGGATTTTGTTGTTAGAGAATGGGAAGGGGAAAAAGATTTATTGAAGACCTGGGAAATGGGCAATCTCCCTTCTGATTTTTTCGAAGGTGGTGTAAAGTTAATTCCAAATTCAAAAGTAGAATGTTCCTATTTTTATGGAAAGGCTGATACTCTTCGAAAAGACAGAATGAATCTAAATTTCCAGCCTTTTTATTTTAATTGGGAAAACATAAGAGACTATCGGCAGGATTTAAAAGGAGGATTAAGAATTGATAATTATGAAATTTTTTATAGAAATTTGAATAGAGGGGAAGATTATAGAAAAGAATTTTCCGCGGGCAGTTCGTATCTATATGTTTTGTACGGTTTGGAGGGTGGAGATCAAGTAGATACAGCAAAGGTATATATGGCAAGAACCAATTTTAAGTATAAAATTGCATCTCTCGTCGCGTCTCAGGTATATAGAAGAAATTTGAGTTCGGGACAATTAGAAGGAATCGCAAACGGAACTTTAGATATGAATTTAATCTTAAATGCTTTTTACCTCAGAAGTAAGTTTAATGTTTCCAGGAAAAGAGCAGGTATCTGGGATAAATACTATCAGGATGTAAGGCAGGGGGAAGGGAATTACTCTTATGATTCGACTATTAATACTTATTATGTGAACCCATACGGTAATTATATTCAGCGCATTGTATATACTGGAGAAGAGAGGGATTCAAGAGAATATTCGACTAATATTTCCGTACGTTTGGAACGAATGATTTTGCTTAACGGATATTTAAATTCAACATATAGTCCGAAATTGATGTCCAAGAGCGATGGTTTGCTGAGCGTTAAATTTCCTAAAAAAAGTAAAAATAGAGCCTTTTTAAGGGTGAATTTTAAGTATAATAATGGAGAGGATTTTTTGGGAGTACAAGACCGTAACTACGGGAAGGTTAATTTGGGTTGGGAGAATAATGCCCGTGGATATAAAGAGGTTGGTTTAACGCAGCAGTGGAGCACAGAAGAGGATCGTTTTGGGGGTTACTTGAGCTTTTGGAATCAAAGCGGCTTTGAAATAAAACTTGAAGGACTTTTAACGTTCGGAGAAGATACGCTTATTTCGCCGATCATAGGATTAGGATATAGGATTTCCGGCGAAAAAAAAAGTGGGTTGATTCAAACGACAATGGGTTACAATCATTATCCTGACGGTAACGTTAATTCGTATAGAATGAACGATCTTTATCCTCCGGGATTTTTCTACGATTTAACATCTTCTATTACGTTTGATTTTACTGAGACAGTTCATTTGGTGGTAAATACGAATATTCATAAACTTAGTAACGGAGAAATATATTATAATGGGAGAATGGGTATTACAACCGATTTCTCCCCGTAAATACTGAAACTTGGACACATCTTTTCCTATTTAGATGGTTGGGTTATGTATTAAGTAGTTATCAATAAAATCTTTCCGCTTGCGATACCTCTCTATAATTTGGAT
>Ga0307427_1001567_pt1 | contig 11678 bp, 10 predicted proteins | sample SalMarWE160190MG_FD_202162 | JGI IMG/M metagenome (GOLD analysis project Ga0307427, IMG submission 202162) | Salt marsh sediment microbial communities from the Plum Island Ecosystem LTER, Massachusetts, United States - WE1603-190 | ecosystem: Environmental > Aquatic > Marine > Intertidal zone >... | reverse complement strand
GCCGAAGCGGCCGAGGCGGCGGATAGGCGGCCTGTGGCGGCGGGGTGGGCGGTGGCGGTCGTCGGCTGCGCCGTTGGTACGACGGCATCCATCATGATGGTGTTGCAGTGTGGGCAGATCTGACTATCCACGGGCACGTCCTTGCCGCAGCGTTTGCAGCGCCGCGAGGTCCGCGCGGTGGCGGCGGCGGGGATCTCGACGCCGCGCCCTTTCCCGCTTGGCACCTTCAGGCTGCGCCGGCAGTTCGGGCACGTGACGATCGCGCCGGCGCGGTCCGACTCCACCACCATGCTCCGCCCGCACGGACACCGAAACAGGATTGACATCGCGCTCTCCCCTGGGTGCGGTTGACCCGTTTGGCTCCTACTGCTCCGCGACTGCTCATCTGAGTGGTGCCACTGGTCCCGGCGCGCCGGGATCAGCCAGTGCTCATCCGGTTTCGCGGCACACGGGCGGACAAGCCGCCCGTGCCACCCGGCTGTTATGCATCAGATGCCGAGTAACCGAGCACTAGGTTTGTCCTTCGCCTTGGGCGGCGCCGTCGTCGGTTGCCTCGGCCGCCGCAACGTCTTCCGGGGTCCGGCCTTCGGCCTTGCTGGAATCGACCGGCAGCACCACGGTGAAGGTCGATCCGCTGCCGATCTCGCTCTCGACCGACACCGCACCGCCCAGAAGTCCCGCCAGTTCTTTTACGATTGACAGGCCCAACCCCGTACCACGATAGCGTCTTGTGTAGCCGGAGTCCAGTTGTGTAAACCGCTCAAAGACGCGAAGTTGCTGGTCGCGTCCGATGCCCGGCCCGGTGTCGATGACCGCAAACGCCACGCGCTCGTCCTGGACGGGCCGGATTTTCAGCCGGACCTCGCCTTCTTCGGTGAACTTGATGGCGTTCGACAGGAGGTTGTACAGGATCTGCTGCACCTTGGTCGAGTCGGTGGTCATGATGGGTGTTTCGGTATCGACCTCGTAGGCCAGGCTGAGCCCGGCCTCGGGGAGCATCGGCCGGACCATGTTGCAGACAACCTCGGCGAGGTCCCGGGGGGCGGACCTGGAGCCGGCCGGACTCAATCTGTGCCAGGTCCAGGAGGTCGTCGATCAGTTCGAGCAGCATCTGCCCGCTCGTCAGGATGTTCTCGGTGTAGCGGCTGAGTTTGGAGTTGTCCTTGACGGCCGTGGAATCGCTCAGGACCTGGGCGAAGCCGATGATCGAGTTCAGCGGCGTGCGGAGTTCGTGGCTCATGGTTGTGACGAACTTGGTCTTGACCTGGTTGGCCTCGAACAGGGCGACGTTGGCTTTGGCGAGTTCGTCGAGTTTGGCGTCGCGGGTTTCGGTGGCGGCCCGCAGGTCCGCCTGGGCCTTCGAGAGTTCGTCGAGCATGTGGTTGAGAGCCTCGCTGAGCACCTCGAGTTCGTTGCCGGTGTCGATCTCGCTGCGGACCTGGAGGTCCCCTTCGCTGACGCGGTCGGCCACGTCCTTCAGGTGCTGGACCGGCCGCACCACCATGTAGCGGAAGAGGGCATGGAAGATGACCGTCGAGACGATGACGACCAGGAGCGCTGCCGCAAGGAGAATGAGCCGGTTTCTCAGAAGCGCGGTGTGGCGCTCCTTGACGTCAAGTTCCACGACGATGGCCCCGATGAGTTCGTCCTTTCGGTACTCTCCCTGGTGACAGTCGAGGCACTCGCCCTCCCTGCAACGGAGGACCTGTGCATAGAGAAACGATTGGCCGATGGTCCGCCAGAGGCTCGCCTCTTCGGGGTGGTTCAGGAAGACGCCGACGGCTTCGGCCTCGAAGGCGGGCAGCAACGCGGGGACCTGCTGACGCTGGTCCGGCTCGGCCGGTGCGATCCGGATCAGCCGCGCCGCCTTCTCGCCCTTGGGTTTGCCGAAGCGTTCGAGCAACTCGGCGCGTTTGGCGGCAAGTTGCCTGGCCTCGTCCGACGGCTTGGCGCCGGGCGGTTGCTTGGCGGCAGCCGGCGGCACCGTAAAGGCGATGGCGTGGATGTTCTGGAGATACGCACGGGCCGTCGTGCGGGCACGGTCGGGGTCGCCGAAACCCGAGGAGCGTTGCATCTGCCACCACGGCCACCCGAGACACGCGGCGGCGGTCAGGAAAATCAGCACCCCGAAGATGAGGCGGCTCTTGCGCTCGAGCGTGGTTCGTGAGCCTTGTCGCTTCGCCATATCGGATTGTCCGCTCAGAGCAGGCCGTAGTCCGTCATCGCCTGCCGGAGCGTATCGGCTGCGGCCGGCGAGAGATCACTCATGGGAAGCCGTTTCTCGTCCGATTCCAGCAGGCCCGTCCACTTCATCGCCGTCTTGATGGGGATGGGGTTGGTCTCGACGAACATGGCTCGGCACAGGGGGAAGAGTTTCCGGTGAGCCTGTTCGGCGGTTGCCACGTCGCCCGCGAGCATCGCGTCGGTCAGCGTCTTCACATCCTTCGGCACGAGGTTGGCCACAACGCTGATGACCCCTTTGGCGCCGATGGCCATCAGGGGAAGCGTCAGGCTGTCGTCGCCCGACAGGACGGTGATATCGCACAGCGAGAGGATCTGGCTGGCCTGGTCCATCGAGCCGGTGGCCTCCTTGATGGCGACGACCTCGGGGAGTTCAGCCAGCCGGGCCACCGTCTCGGGCGTCATCGAGATGCCCGTTCGCGACGGGATGTTGTAGAGGACGAGCGGCAGATCGCACGTCTCGGCGATCTCGGCGAAGTGCCGGTACAGGCCCTCCTGCGTGGGCTTGTTGTAGTAGGGGCACACCTGGAGCGAGGCGTCCGCGCCGACCTGGCGAGCGAACCGGGTGAGTTCGACGGCCTCGGCGGTGGCGTTTCCGCCCGTCCCGGCGACGACTGGAATGCGGCCGTCGGCTCGCCCGACGATGGCCTCGATGATTCGCTCGTGCTCGGTGACGGTGACGGTCGGGCTCTCGCCGGTCGTCCCGACGGGGACCAGGCCATCGGTGCCCTGCTCCACGTGCCAGTCCACGAGCCGCTCGATGGCAGCATAGTCCACTTCGCCGCCTGAGAACGGCGTGACGAGGGCGACAAGCGTTCCCTTAAACATGGATTCCTCCCGTGCAAACGGTCCGCCACGGAGACCATTTTACCGGCCGGCGACGTGATGTCCAGCCGTTGTGACGTGCTGCGTGCGCCTGGTGTTCTGTCCCACGTGAAACGGTGGGTGCCACTGGCGGCTTGTCCGCCAGTGCCTTCCTGCTGCTCGCCACACACTGGCTGGTCCCGGCGCGCCGGGACCAGTGGCACCCTGCAAATCAGCAGCGACAGAGCACCAGCCGAGCCAAGCGCACCCGGCGATTCACGTCCCGTGTCCCATCAGCGCCGGGGCACGCTCCGGCCTACATGACGTCAATTCCCGGGCTGATCCGGCGACGTGGGTGGCGGCACGCGCGGCGCGGCCGGGGCGGCGGCGGGCTTCTTGAACACTTCGTCCCACGCGACCTTGGCCGTCGCCACCATCAGCACGCCGAGCGTGATGATGGCCACAAGGACGATCGTCAGGCCGGTCCAGGCGATCCAGAAAAAGGCGTAACTGAAGCCGATCAGATAGACGAGTTGGGCAACGCCGACGTGGAGGACCGCGAACTTGGCGCCTGCCACCATGCGCATGTAATTCACGACCAGGACGGCGCTGACGGCCGCGCAGATCCAGAAGGCGTAGTGGATGTCCATCTTGTCCACCAGGTACGCCAGCAGGACGTGGAACGCAAAGAACCCCGCCGAGATGAACAGGTAATGCATCGGATGCAGGGGAATCTTCTTCAGGATCACGATCGTGAACATCACGGTGAAGAAGAAGAACAGGCTGACGGGGGCGTAGAGCGCCATGCGTGCGGCGATGGGGCCGGCGTTGATCCGGGCGGGCATCTCGATGCCGATCCGCTGGCGGGTGCTGCGGTTCTCGAACTTCCAGACGGCCTTCATGCCGCCCTCGATCTTTTGGGCCGGATCCGGCGTCGGGCTGGCCGAGCCTTTCGGATAGTCGATCTCGGTGAAGTTGGTCGTGGCGGTCAGCGAGAGTTTCTTCACCATTGTGGTTCCGTCGCTGCCGTGGGCGAAGTCGTACTCCCAGCGGTCGCGCCCTTGCGTCCGATACGTGACGACGATCGTGTGGTCCTGCCCGGCCGGCAGGGGGATGCTCAGTTGGTCGCCGGTCTTGATCTCGGCGACGTCGAGCGGCTCGCCGTCGAACGTCACCGCCAGATTCTCGAAGACGTGGGCCTTGCTCGGGAGGTCAAACGTGAAGGTGCTCGGCGCGGGGCGGTTCGCCACCCGGGCAACTTTGTACGTGCCCTCAAACTGGACCGTGTAGGTGCTGAACCAGATGAGGCCCATGTACCGGTCCTCGTGGTGGAAGTCCACGGAGATGTCGCTCTCGGCGGGGTCGGGCCGCGGCGCCGGCTGGACCAGCCCGGCCGGGCCCCATCGGGCGTCCACTTCCGAACTCAGGTCGGCTCGCTGGTTTTCGGTGCGGATGTAGACCGTGCCACCCAGGATCGCCCAGGCGATGCTGACCATGACGAAAATCACCACAATCATAAAGAACCGAAATCCCGTCATGACCAACTCCTCCTCGTGCGAGCCGGCATCAAGAGCCGACCGTGCAGCAGACGGGCAGTGGGCTTATCAGGTAATGTTGCGCCGTCTCGCCTCCATGTCAGGCGAGCGGCAATTCAATCAGCCGCACCATCTCGCGCACCGCTTCACGCAGACCGACGAAGACGGCGCGGCTGATGATACTGTGGCCGATGTTGAGTTCTTCTAGTCCTGCGATGGCGGCCACGGGGCGAACGTTCGTGTAATTCAGACCGTGACCGGCGTGGACGGTGAGGCCCAGTTTTTGGGCCTGCTTCGCGCCGTCGACGACGCGGGCCAGTTGCCGGTCGCGCCGGGCGCCTTCCGGGGCGTTCGCATACTCGCCCGTGTGGAACTCAATCGCCTCAGCGCCCGTGCGGGCGGCCGCTTCGATCTCCTCAGGCGTCGGGTCGATGAAGTGGCTGACGACGATGCCCGATTCCTGCAGGCGTTTGACGGCCTCGGCGATCTTGGCTTCCTGGGCGGCGACGGCCAGTCCGCCCTCGGTCGTCAGTTCCTGGCGGCCTTCGGGCACGAGGGTGGCTTGGTCGGGCCGCACGCGGCAGGCGACGCCGATCATCGCATCGGTGGCGGCCATTTCGAGGTTCAGTTTGACCTGGACCGTTTGGCGCAGGATGTCGAGATCGCGGTCCTGGATATGGCGTCGGTCTTCGCGCAGATGGATGGTGATGCAGGCGGCCCCGCCGAGTTCGGCCTCGGCGGCCGCCCAGACAGGCTCCGGTTCGGCGCCACCACGGGCCTGGCGGATCGTGGCGACGTGATCGATGTTCACGCCGAGATGCGGCATGGTGTCTTCCCCCGCGGGCACGGCAACGCACCGGGCATCAGTCCCGGTGATATCCCAGTTCTTCCAGCACGCCGAGCAGTTCGGTGATCGAGATGCGTTTCAGGCCGTGTTCCATCTTAAAGACGTCGATGGCCCACAGGAGTTCCTTGGCGGCGGGAAGGACGATATCAATGTCTTCGGGCCTCGAAAACTGACGGCGCTCCATCACCTCCGGGCTGACGCCGCGAACCATACCGCCAACGACCTGGCGACGGTCTATGAAGGTTTTACCGATGGCCCTCCTCCTCCACGAAGGATCCTCCGCCGACGTGCCGGACGGCCGTTCGCTACCGTCTTACTGCTTCTTGTGCCGTCGTTTCCAGCGCATGCGCCTTTTCTTGCTGCCCACCTTGCGTCGTCGTCGCTGTTTGGCCACGCATTTACCTCCCGGGTATGGCTTGACGCAACTCGAATGACTCATCGAACCGCACGTTTAGACCACAAAGCGGACCGGATGTCAATGACGTTGACCGGCTCAGCCGTCGGCGCGGCGGCGGACGAAGCGGCCGCCGGGCAGCGCCCGCACCAGCCCTTTGAGTTCCAGCAGCGTCAGTGCCCCGCTGGCCTTGGCGGCATCAAGGCCCGCCCGCGATGCCAGGACGTCCATCGGCGCCGGCTCCGTGTCGAGGACTTCCATCAGCCGCGCTTCCTCCGCCGAGAGGTTCGCCTTGAGAGAGAGCGTCTCCTGGCGCGGCGCGTCGGCGCCCGCGGGGGTAGCGATCTCCAGGTCCGGGAACTCCTCCAGCACGTCGGCGACCGACTCGACGAGTTTGGCTCCGTCTCGGATCAGGCCGTGGACGCCGGCGGCGCCGGGCGCATCCACGCGGTTCGGGACGGCGAAGACCTCCTTGCCCATTTCGGCGGCGAGCCTCGCTGTGATGAGTGCCCCGCTTCGCCGGCCGGCCTCCACGACGATGGTGCCGAGCGACAGGGCCGCCAGGATGCGGTTCCGCCGCGGGAAGTTCTCGGCCGCAGGAGCGGCCGTCATCGGGAACTCGCTTACCAGCGCGCCGCGTTCGATGACCGCGTCCGCCAGCCGGGTGTTCTCAGGCGGATAGACCGATGCGAGGCCGTTGCCCAGGACGGCGAGCGTCCGGCCGCCGGCGGCCAGCGCCCCGCGATGGGCCGCCGAGTCGATGCCGCGCGCCAGGCCCGAGACCACCGTGAAACCCGCCCGCGCCATGCCGCCCGCAAGACGCTCCGCCTGGTCCTGCCCGTACAGGCTGCACTTGCGCATGCCCACGATGCCGACGGCCTGCGCGTCCTCCGGCACGATGGAGCCCTTGACGTACAGTACCGGCGGCGCGGCGAACAGATATGTGAGGGCGACCGGGTACTCCGGGTCGCCGCGAATGATAACTGCCGCGCCGGCGGATGCGGCGCGCTCGAGTTCCGCCTCGGGGTCGGCCTGCCGGATCCTAGAGCGGACCGTCTCGGCTCTGGACCGGCCGACGCCTTTCACCTCGGCGAGTGCGGCGGCGCTCGCTTCGGCTGCACCTGCGGCGGAACCGAAATGTTCGACGAGCGCACCATAGAGACGCGGGCCGATCCCCGTCGTCAGGTGCAGCCGAATCGCCGCCAGCCGTTCGTCCTGGTCCATCCACGGTTATCCTGTGTGGTTGCTTCTGTCGGGATCAGCAGCCGGCGGCGAGGCAGCGAAGAGCCTCGCGGATTTCGTCGTCCGTCACGTCGTCGGTGTCGCGGACGGCGCCGATGGCCTGCGGCAGGATGAATCGCATCCGGCCGGACTGGGCCTTCTTGTCGTGCCGCATGATCTCCAGGCACCGCTCGGCGTCCGGCGGCGCGTCGAGCCTGACGGGCAGGCCGAAACGCTCGAGCAGGGTGCGTTGGCGTTCGAGGACTCCGGCCTCGGCGGCGCCGCGCGTTTGGGCGATGTGTGCTTCGGCCATCATGCCGAGGGCGACGGCGCGGCCGTGGGTAACGGCGGCGCCCCCAAGTTGGCCGCCCGCTTCCATCGCGAGGCTCTCCAGGGCGTGGCCGACGGTGTGGCCGTAATTCAGGATCCGCCGCAGGCCACCCTCGCGTTCGTCGGCCATGACGACGCCGGCCTTGATCTCGACGTTCCGGGTCACCACGTCTTCGAGGACCGCCGTGTCGCGGGCGAGGATCCGGCCGGCCTCGGCTTCGAGCGTGTCGAACAGGGCAGCGTCGCGGATAACGGCGTGCTTGACGACCTCGGCCAGGCCCGTGCGGAGTTCCTCCTCCGGCAGCGTCGCGAGGGTCGTCACGTCCGCCAGGACGGCGGACGGCTGGTGGAACGCGCCGATGAGGTTTTTGCACTCCGGATGATCCACGCCGGTCTTGCCGCCCACGCCTGCGTCCACCTGCCCGAGGAGGCTGGTCGAGACGGCCACCCACGCGATGCCGCGCATGTACGTGGCCGCCACGAACCCCGCCAAGTCCGTCACGACGCCTCCGCCCAACCCGACGACGACGGAGCCGCGGTCGAGGCCCGCCTTCAGCATGGCCTCGTAGAGCCCGCCGGCCCGGTCGAGCGTCTTGGACGCCTCACCCGGCGGGACGACGACGGCCTCGACCTCCAGGCCGGCGGCGCGCAGACTCTCCGTGGCGGGGTCGAGGTAGTGGCGGGCGACGTTCTCGTCGGTGATGAGCGCGGCCTTAGGGCTGCGGCTCGCCGCCTTCGCCTCCGTCCCCAGCATCGGCAGGAGGCTCGACCCGATCCGGACGACGTAACCGGATCCGGTGAATTGGACGTGCACCTGCTGCATGGATCTTCGCCTTATTCCGATGTCGAAGCCAGAGAAACGCCAGTCCCAGGAGAATGACGAGGGCCATCATGAAGGCGAGCAGAATCTGGTCCTTGCTCATCCCGGGGCCGACCGAAAGGCTGTCCGGCGCCCGTTGGTCCAGTTCCAGCCGCCGCGCCACCAGCATCGGGCCATCATGCTTGTTCCCCTGGCTGTCCTCGTACCTGCGGATTTTGTAGAAGTACCCCTTGACGCGCACCGTGTCGTATTTTTCGAGGTACGCCATTGGGTCCTCGATGACAATGACCGTGGCAATGGGGCGCATCTCTGTCGCCGGCAGTTCGCGGATGTTGCACACGTACAGCGTCGGGATATCCTTACGCAGCGCGAGCACGGGTGTCGCCAAGGGCGTCACCATCACGTAAGCCCCGCGGATCGTGACGGGCTTGCCGCGATGGGCCGACGGCATCGCTAACAGTTCCAGATAGCCGGTGACCATCTCGTCGGGCTTGAACGCGGCCTCGGACAGTTTGGCGACCACGCCGACGAGCCACCAGAGTGCCGATTCGTCGTAGTCGAAGGTCCTGTCCTTGACGTCCGACAGGAGCGCCTCGCCCTTTTCGAAGGGGATGTCGAGGCGTTTGAGGACCGGCAGGTCGCGGATCTCATCGAGGGTCATCTCGCGCTTTCCGTCTCCGAGGGGTTTGCCCGGCGGGGTTTTGTTTGGTGTCGATTCGGCCTTCTCGGCCGGGGGCGCCGCGTCTTCGGCGTCCACGATGACCTCTTTCCTGATGGCCTCGGCCACGCCGGAGTCCTTCGCCGTTTCGGCCGCCGGTTTCTTGTCGGGCGCGGCATCGTTGCCCGGCGTCGTCGATTTGGCTCCGAGGGCTGCTGCGCCGGCGGCGAGGGCCAGCAAAAGGGCGAGGCCGAGTGTCAGGCGGCATGTGCGCGTAACGTTCTCTTGGGTCGCGTTCATTTCCCGTGTCTCCCGTGTCGATTCTAAACCGCCTTTCGAAGGCGGTCAAAAGGAATCCGATTGCGTCCATCCCATAAGACGGATGCGGCGGGCCTTCGTTGCGTGATTAAGCGGACTTACGTAAGTTTTGCGCGGTGGGTCTCCGTACCCACCGCGCTTGCGACCACCATGTCGCGGCGGGTACGGAGACCCGCCGCGCATCAACCGCAAAAAAGTTACCTGACCCCGCGTAGGTCAAAAAAGAGACGCCGCGGAGTTTTCCGCTCCGCAGCGTCTGGGGCGCCGGTCACGTCTTGCAGTCTCGCCCCTCAACGACTGTTCAACGTCTCCTGGCGCCGCCCTCCTGAGAACCCCGCCTCCCGGCACCGCCAATCGTTCCCAACAACACGGGCACGTGATTCGCTTTTCACTCCAACGTAATTGTTCGCACCGAGGAGCGGCGCGGCAACCCCTTGCGCAGATTTTTCTGGTATCTTAATAAGGGGCGCTCGGGCTGGTATAATTGTTGGACTGCCGGCGTGTCCGGGGAGACTTGCATGACGCAGACCAACTACGAGGCGGCGCTCGCGTATCTGTTCTCGGCCACCGACTACGAGAAGATGCAGCGCGTCCGGTACAACGCCGACACGTTCAGCCTCGACCGTATGCGCCGGCTGCTCGAGATGCTCGGCTCGCCCCACCGCCGCCTGCGCACCGTGCACGTGGCCGGGACGAAGGGAAAGGGCTCGACGGCGGCGCTGGTTCATGCGGTGGCGATGGCGTGCGGCCTGACGGCGGGGCTCTACACGTCACCGCACCTGGTGGACATCCGAGAGCGTATCCGAGTCGGGCGCGACGACATTGGGCCGCACGAACTGGCGGCGCTCGTCGAGGCGGCCCGTCCTCACGTTGACCGCCTCGGGGCCGAGGACGACGCCCCGACGTTCTTCGAGATTTTCACGGCGCTGGCGTTCGGCCATTTCGCCCGCGCCGGCGTGGACGTGGCGGTCGTTGAGGTCGGATTGGGCGGGCGGCTCGACGCAACGAACGTCCTTGTGCCCGATGTGTCGGTCATCACGGCCATCAGCCTTGACCACACGCTTCAACTGGGGGAGGTGCTGGGCGCCATCGCCGCCGAGAAGGCGGGGATCGTCAAACCGGGCGTTCCGGTGGTTTCGCAGCCACAGCCGCCCGACGCCATGGCGGTCATTGAAGATGCCTGCCGCGCGGCCGAAGCGCCGCTCGTGGTGGTCGGCCGCGAGGTCACCTACACGTGGTCGCCCGCAGAGGAAGGCGGCCGCCGGGGATGCGAGATGACGGTCCGCACGCCCGATGCGACGTATGGGTCGCTGTTCGTTCCGCTGATGGGCGAGCACCAGGCGGTGAACGCGGCGACGGCCGTTGCCGCCGCCGAGCGCTGCGGGCCGCTCGCCGGGCGTCTGTCGCCCCAGGCCGTGCGCGAAGCGTTCCGGCGAGTCCGGTGGCCCGGGCGCATGGAGCACCTGCCGGGTAAGCCCGAGATGGTCCTCGACGGGGCCCACAACCGGGCGAGTATCGAGCGACTGGCCGAGGCGCTCGCGCGGCATTTTCCGGAAAGGCGGATGGTCGTCGTGTTCGGCTCGGCGGCCGACAAGGATGTCGGCGGCATGCTCGGCGTGCTGGCGGAGCGGCTGCCCAACTCACCGGTCGTCTTCACGCGGACCGACAACCCCCGAGCGACCGACCCGGCGGACCTGGCCAAACGTTTCCGCGCGTGCGGCGGGACGGCCGGCGAAGCGGCCGGCGACGTGTCGAGTGCCCTCAACGTGGCCGCCGGGAAAGCGACGGCCGACGGCCTCATCGTGGTCTGCGGATCACTGTACCTGGTGGGAGAGGTGAAGGAACACCTGGCGGACGCCGACGGCTGAGTGCATTCCGGCCTGTGGAGCGCGTAGCGCCGACCCACCGCGCCGGGTGCCACTGGCGGCTTGTCCGCCAGTGCATTCCCGTTACCCGCAAGACACTGGCTGACAAGCAGCCAGTGGCACCCCGCATAGCGCGGTGGGTCTCCCGACCCACCGCGCTCCAGTGGTGACCTTGCTGCTACTGCGAGCGCGGCGGGTCGGGAGACCCGCCGCGCAAAACTCGGGCGTGTGCGAGGCGGCCTCATTGCGGTTTCACGAGCAGGCGGACGGGCACGCCGGCCTTTGCTTCAAGCGGCAGACCGTCGTGCAGTTGCTTGCCGGTGTGGGTAGCGGTCTCGCCGGTCGTCAGGTTGCGGACCGCGTAGCGGCGGTCGAGCGCGACGGTGAACCATTCCGGCAGCGTATTCATGCGGGGCCAGTCGCGCTTGAAACCCATGGTCAGGCGGTGACGGGGGATGTCGAAGACGAGTTTGCCGGCCCAGGCCTTCTCGGACGCGACGACGATGGCGAGCCCATCCTTGGTCTCGGCGGCCCCGAGCGTGAGGCCCATTTGCCAGGGGCGCGCGAGCAGCCCCCGCGTGTGCATCAGGGCGTGCATGATGACCGTCCGCACGCCGTTGGACTGGAGTTTCATCGTGCCCCACA
>Ga0307427_1001564_pt1 | contig 11687 bp, 11 predicted proteins | sample SalMarWE160190MG_FD_202162 | JGI IMG/M metagenome (GOLD analysis project Ga0307427, IMG submission 202162) | Salt marsh sediment microbial communities from the Plum Island Ecosystem LTER, Massachusetts, United States - WE1603-190 | ecosystem: Environmental > Aquatic > Marine > Intertidal zone >... | reverse complement strand
CGCTGTAGACGAAATTGTCCGCGGATGTGGAGTAGAAGCTCTCTATGATGTGCCCGTCCCTCCTCTCGTAGCTGAGCCTCACTATGCCGGCGTCCTGTAGCCTGTTCATATGGTGATAGATGTTCTGGGGAGTGAGGCTCAGCCTCCGGGCTATGTCCTTCACCGTGAGTACCTCGTCTCTCAGCATGAAGACGATCCGCCGCCGGGTCTCGTCCTCAAGCAGCTTGAAAGCATCCCGTGTGATGGGTTGGACGATCATCTGTGGCTCACCCATTCAACGCACCACGATTAAAATGCTCGTTTGAATATAAAAACATGGTTTTATTATTAAAACGTGTTAGTTATAAACTGTATCTCGGAGATTCATACAGGGTTCTTTGAGGGTCAACTCAAGGTAACCAAGGAGAGACATAACATGGGCTTAGAAGAAGAGTCCTATCTGATCGTCGACATCGACAGCAGGACGACGAAAGCCATCCTCGTCGAGAGGACGGCAGGCGGCTACAGGCTCGGAGGAGTCTCGGAGACCATGACGACGATGGAGGCCCCGGTTCTCGATGTCGCCGTTGGAGTGAAGACCGCTCTGGCTGAGCTTGAGGGTAGCGCAGGAAAAAAGATTCTGGACGGGGACAAACCTTCCGCTGCTCACCGTTTCACGGCCTCAAGCAGCACAGGCGGCGGCCTCCACATGGTCGTGGGCGGAGTCATGAGTCTAATCAGCGGCGAGAGCGCTCAGAGGGCAGCCCTCGGGGCGGGGGCGCTTCTCATGGACCAGTTCTCCAAGGACGACAGGAGACCCCACTTCGAGAAGATAGCGAGGTTGAGGTCCCTCAAGCCTGACATAATGTTGATGGCGGGCGGCACCGACGGCGGCGCAGTGGCCCAGGTGCTGGAGATGGCGGAGCTGGTCAACACGGCTGACGTGAAGCCCAGATTCGGCGAGGAGTACCAGCTCCCCTTCATCTACGCCGGGAACGTCGAGATACGAGACGAAGTGAAGAAGGTCCTGGGCGAAGAGCACTACGCCACAAGGATGGTTGAGAACGTCCGGCCAGTCATTAGCAAGGAGAATCTGGGACCCGCTAGGGAGGGAATCTACGACGCCTACATGGAGCACGTCATCGTGCACTCGCCGGGCTACGACGAGCTGATCCGGTGGACCGAGGAGCCGTTGCTCCCGACGCAGGCAGCCGTGGGCAAGCTTCTATACGCCTACGCCGAGGCCAGGGCCGTGAACCTCATCGGTGTGGATGTCGGCGGGGAGACCACCGACGTTTACTCGGTCTTCAACGGCATATTCAACAGGTCGCTGAACGCCGACATAGGCATCACCTACGGCATCATGAACATAGTCAAGGAGACGGGTCTCGGGAACGTTACGAGGTGGCTGCCCCCTGAGATGGACGAGCAGGACGTTAGAAACATGGTGGGCAACATGATGCTCCACGAGCACGAGACTCTGTCACCGGAGCAGATGATCGTACAGGCGGCGGTTGCGCGGGAGGCTGTGAGGCTCGGCTTAGAAAAGCACAAGGATATAGCGTCGAGACTCAAGGGTTCCCTAATTGGGCGCAGTATAAGCGACATGTTCGATCAGGCGCTGGAGAAGACCATCATCAATCTGTTCAAGACCCACGTAGTCGTGGGCAAGGGGAGAGTATTCAGGGACCAGTCCGCCCTGGAGTCCGCGATGATACTCGTCGACTCTCTGGAGCCGATGGGGGTAACCGAGATCATGGTGGATCGGTCAAGCATAATGCCTCACCTGGGCAACCTGCTGGGCGTCAACCACGACGCGGCGCTGCAGATACTGGTCGAGGAGAGCCTGACGGGCCTGGCTACGTGCGTCGCGCCCATGGGCAAGACCAGGGAGGGAGAGGAGGCTGTGACGGTTCAGATGACGGTGGACGGCTCAGAGATGGTCGAGTCTGTCAAGGTGGGCAACATCCGCTTCGTCCCCCTGGGCGTAGACGAGGTCGCCGAGGCAACGTTCACGCCCCACAGGCGGCTGGATCTCGGAGCCGGAAGAGGCAAACAGGTGAAGAAGCAGATACAGGGAGGCGAAGTAGGCTTGCTTCTAGACGCGAGGAGGAGGCCGCTGAACAGGTTCAGGAAGACGCCGGAGGCGCCCACGTAGAGGTGGATCACATGCAGAGCCTACAGTTGTTTGAGGACACAGTGGTGCGGAAGGAGCGGAGGATCCCTACCGAGGGCGAGGTGCTGGTGAAGCTCGGGGACAAGGTGGAGCCTGGGACGGTGGTCGCCAGGGGCGTGGTGAAGAACCCTGACATCCGTGAGCTGAGGATCTACGCGTCGCTGGGCGTCAGCCCGGACATGGTGAAGAACTACATGCTGAAGACCACTGGCGACGACGTTAACAAGGACGAGGTAATAGCCATCTACAGGTCGTTCTTCGGAAGGTCCACAAAGGTGGCGAGGTCCCCCATCGACGGCAGGATCGAGAGCTTCTCGCCTGTCACCGGCCGCGCCATAGTCAGGGGGCACCCAATCCAGATGATGGTGAAGGCCCATCTGCCAGGCGAGGTCGTAGATGTCATCGACGGCGAGGGCGCAGTCGTCGAGACCAAGGCCGCCGTGCTTCAGGGAGCGTTTGGCCTCGGAGGCGAAGCCATAGGTGAACTGGTGTTCGCCGTTGACTCGGCTGACATGCCCCTGACGTCGGAGGAGATCAAGGCAGAGCATCGAGGCAAGGTAGTCGTGGGCGGCTCGGTGGTTACGGTGGACGCGCTCCGCGCCGCGGCCAAGAACGGTGTCAGCGCAGTGATTGTCGGCGGTGTGGACCAGAAGGATCTGACGGAGTTCCTGGGCTACGAGATCGGGGTCGGCGTCACAGGCGGCGAGGATTTCGGGTTCACCCTGATAATCACGGAGGGCTTCGGCGTCAACCCCATGGACGAGACCAGGTTCAGCCTCCTGGAGATGCATGAGGGCAGGCTAGCCTGCGTGGACGGCACCACCCAGATCCGTTCAAGGATACAGAGGCCCGAGGTCGTCGTACCCCTCTAATTTTTTCTTGGAAAGAGTTTAATCCCGTCCATCGCTGTATTCTGCGAGTCTAAAGTTGACTGTTGACATAGTTATCAAGAACGGCCTCCTTGTGCTGCCCTCGGGAATCACGGAGGGCTCGGTGGTCGTCGACGGCGGCAGGATAGTGGGCGTCGTCAGGTCAGGTGAACCCAGCGCCGACAGGGTCGTCGACGCCGCGGGGAAGGTGGTCCTACCCGGCATGGTGGACATGCACGTCCATCTGCGTGACCCGGGTTTCCCGGAGCGGGAGAACTTTGAGTCAGGGACAAGGGCGGCGGCCGCCGGCGGCGTGACCACGGTGGTGGACATGCCGAACACGGTGCCCGCCATAGTGACCGTCGAGGCGTTCAACCAGAAGAAGGGGATCGTTGAGAGGAAGAGCCTGGTGGACTTCGCGTTCATCGGCGGCGCTGGTGAGGTGCCCACTGAGGACATAGTCGCCGTCAGCGAGGCCGGCGCCACGGCGTTCAAGAGCTTCCTCATCGCCCGGTTCAAGGAGCTGGCTGCCAGCGACTACACGCTGCTCAGGCACATGAACACCCTCTCGGAGCTGGACAAGCCGCTGCTGGTGCACGCCGAGAACGGCAACCTGGTGGACATGTACATGGAGGAGGCCAAGGCGTCCGGCCGCACGGACCCTGTGGCGCACTGCGATTTCAGGCCCGCGATAGCCGAGGTGGAGGCGACCATGAGGTGCGTCACGCTGGCGGCGGAGACGGACGTGCATCTGCACATATGCCACATGACGGCGGCGGGCGCCGTCGACGTGGTGGAATGGGCTCAGACAATGGGCCAAGCGGTGACTGGGGAGACCAGCACCAACTACCTCCTCTTCACCAAGGAGACCATGAAGGAGAGGGGCCCCTACGCCAAGGTCGACCCGCCGTTGCGGGGCAAGGACGACCAGCTGAGGCTCTGGGAGGCGCTCAACGACGGCACCATCGACGTGCTGGCCAGCGACCACGCCCCCTACACAAAGGAGGAGAAGGAGCGTGGCTGGGAGAACATCTTCGACGCGCCCAGCGGCGGCGTGGTCATAGAGACGACCCTGCCGCTGATGCTGGACGCCGTGAACAGGGACATGATCAGCCTGGAACGGCTTGTGGAGGTCTTCAGCACCAACCCGGCCATGATGAACGGCCTGTACCCCAAGAAGGGAGACATCGTCCTCGGCGCTGACGCCGACCTCGTGGTGGCCGACATGAATAAGCCGTTCCAAATCAGGGGCGACGACCTTCAGACCATCCAGAAGATAACGCCCTACGAGGGCATGAAAGGGAAGGGGGCGCCGGTGATGACCATGGTCCGCGGCGAGATAGTCTACGAGGACGGGCAGGTGGTCGGGAAGCCGGGGTATGGCGAGTTCCAGAGACCCATCTAACCCATTACTATTCCTTTTGTCTTCACGTAGTTGTTCCTGGTTACGGGATGAACGATACTAAAGAGTAAAAGTGTATTACTCACACCTTTTTAAAAACGAGTTTACTTCGTATCTAAGATTTGAGGGGTTTCTCAAGCAGGGGCTGATTACTCCCCCTCCTTTCAACTCCGCTATGATCGTTCCCATCCTAGACTTCAGGCCTAGCTCCTTGGCAATCTCTGACAGCATCTTGGCGGATATTCTTCTTTTTTCAACGTTTTCAAGAACTTTATTGAATATGGTCGAGATCTTTTCTGGCTCCGGTTCACCGATCTCCCTTAGATACTTCTTAAACGCGTAATCGGGGTCGAGTTCCCCTGTTTCCCCTGCCCTGTTAAGTAGATGTTTGATTACGTGGGGCACCTCGTATGCTTCACCTGGTTTGAATGTTAACACTCTGTCCTCCCAGGCAATCGTTTTCGAGGTCTCGAAGGGAATCAGGATTCTTTCTCTCTCTAATAAAATCAACAGATCCTCTTTCTCTGGCTCTGGTATCTGGATTTCATTGTTCTGGATCTTATTTTTTTCAGCGGCAAGCAACAGTATTTCAATGAGGGGTGCTTGGTCTTCTTCTGGGAAAACGTTTCTCAAGGCTTTTCCTAGATTCCGCTTCCTCACGTTAAGCAATAGTCTAGGTCTCTGTTTTCTTGACAAAGGTTTCACTCTTAGCTAATGCATGCAAATAATTAAGATGTTAACTGTTTAGCGCGCGGATGAGGCGTCCTACCTTCTAAAGTAAGATGATCCTAGTTTTTTTGGTGTTAAATGGCCGCGATGTGGATGTTGAATAAATAATTTCGTATATACATGATACTTAAAAGTCGTCTTCCGATTCCATCATGTTAATGGGTAAAGTAACGGGGAGGGTTGGAGAAAAAACTCAAAAGTTATTCTACAACATAATAGGAACTGTTTCGTTAGCATTCGCATTCATAGGCGTAGTACTGCCAATAATCCCCACGACCCCATTCGTTCTATTATCCGCTGCATGCTACTACAAAGGATCAAAGAGGCTCCACCGCTGGCTGTCCCACAACGAGATGTTCGGACCGATAATCAGGGACTTTGAAGAACATGGGGGAATGAGGAAGGCAACCAAGATCAAAGCATTAACGATAATGTGGACGGCGGTCCTCGCCTCCGCTCTCTTAATCCTAGACACGTTGACGATGCAAGCCTTAGTTGTCTTAGTCGCCGTCATTGGAACCGTATCGATGTTAAAAATCAAGACAATAGAGTAAGGGATTCCTTAAACAAAACCAATAACATTAGCCGTACTTTTCATCTATTCAGAGGTTTTTAGTCAACAAACTGAGTATTGAAATTCATTTACTCCTAGTTACATGGGACGCTGCACGCGCGGCTAGTACGTTACACTCCCAGCCTTTCTCCCGGCGACTCTGAGAAAGCTATCCCTGTATCTTTCGTTGCCGCGGAGGCGCATGTGGAGTGAATCGTACTCTCTCACCAGTTCACCTATGACCGGCACGATCCTCCTCGGCTCATTGAACCCCAGCTCGTTCTTCAAGGCGTCGAAGATCGAAGGGTTGCCGAGGGCGGCCCTCCCGATCATGACGCCCGCTACGCCCATCCCCATGAGAGCCCTCACCTTCTCGGCGGAGTCTACGCCCCCATTAGCGATGACTGGTACGCCGCCGGCGACCTCGACGCACTCAGGGAACACCGAGTAGTCCTCGGGCTCACCCGACTCCTGGGCGGCCGTCTTCGCGTGGACTATAAAGAGGTCTGCCTCGACTCCGCCCAGACTGTTCAGGTATAGCTTGTTCCTCTTCTCATGCTCGTTCGTGCCGAGCCGCAGCTTCACGGACGCCGCGTACCCGTGGCCCTGGATGATGGACACGAGCCTCTGGGTCTTAGCGGCCCGCTTGACCATGGCGGCACCCTTACCGTGCCTGATGACGTCCATGCTGGGGCAGCTCAAGTTGAGGTTGAATCCCTTGAACCCCGGGAAGGGCCTGAAGCCGTCGACGAACCTCTCAAGTTTGTCCTCTCTCCCCGTCAGGAGCTGTATCTGGACGGGCGTCGAGTCGGGGGCCTCTATCTTGGCGAGCGCCGGTTTGTTGCCCCTGAGGAAGCTTTCGACGTGAGCCATCTCCGTGAAGGTGAGGTCGGCTCCGTGGGTGTGGCAGAGGGTGCGGAGGACACAGTCAGAGTAGCCCTCCATGGGTGCGAGCATGAAGCTGAACAAGGCCGTGTAGATGTCTGGCCCGCGGAATATATATGCGTGGCAGGGGGGTTCAGAGGACCAGACGAGGTCTTGAATCAAGTCGGATAGAATTACCTTCACACATGAGCAGAACTCTTAATCAATTGTAGCTAGACCCATGATGACTGTTATTATGCACGTATAGGTTAGGTGAACTCGCAGAGTGTTACCTTCTTTGCGTGAGTCTGGGCTGGGTTTTTATTGGCTACAGAAGCTGGTCTCGGGCTTGTTGAGTGATCTCAGGCCTGTTCCTCTTTGTGAGTATGCCATTATGCATCAGGGTACGACGGATGCTTTTGGGGAGGCTTCTTATGGCGGACTCGTGGTCCCCGCTTCTCAAGATAGTCATGAGCTCGGGTTTATAGAAGTAGACCATGTTTTGGAACGACTTCTCATGGAGAGTCATACCAGTCATATTATAGAACCTTTCCTCGCGGCTTTTAGAGACAGACTGCTTCTCTTCGTTGACCTTGGCTTGGCCGATGCGCTGAGCGTCACGTAGGTCGGGGTCTCTGCTTCGGCGCATGGCCTTGATGTCTTTAAGTAGGTCGCCTCGTCTAACTCCCAGCTGGGCGGCTATCTCTGTGTAGTTGAGGTTCTGGCTTATCCCATTGAGAAGGGCCTGGCGGCGTGTCTCAAGTTCCCCTAATGTATATGTCATTTTGTCTTTCACTGCGTGGTGCTTGCCACCACGCTTGGGGCGTGGTTCGGCGATGAATCCTGCACAAAACTATATGGAGTGGATGCATTTAAAGGGGTTTATTGGGGCTGGGGCCTTATTTTCCGTCCTTGGCTGGGCACTTGGGGTTCTTGGTGTGTTCGGCTATGTTGCGTGCAACGTATCTTCCGCATTAAATTTCTGTTTCTATAAATTTTAATGCTTGGGTGGTGTTAAATAAGACGCGTATTAAAACGATGGCACACTGTTATGTTATATGGTATTGTTGAAGACATCTGTTTTGTATATGTGCATGATGTTGAAAGATTCCATCGTTAAGAGAAATTCTATTAAATATCAAATAATATTGTTTTATTAAGAAATTAAATATTCGTGCATATGGAATAAGCGTTTTTTTGGGTATGATCGGGGGCTTTTATGGGTGTTTGTGTTAGATTACTGGTCATATGGGGAAAAAAAAATTTTGGGTCAGGGTTGGTGTTCTTAGTTACTTGGAACAAGCCTAACACGCATCCGCTCCCAAACACGCCCACCGCAGACACCCACCTAAAAAAGAGTAGAACACACCCCCAAACCCAACAAAAAATTCACGGACTACCAAGCCACGGCGACAACCCACACAAAAACACGTGAACCTCATAGAAACGCTTACAGCAACTAGGAAAACCATTAACCCTTTTCAACCGAGCCGACACACAATACACCATGCCCGTCATCACCCTCCTCACCGACTACGGAATCAAGGACAGCTACGTCGCCGAGGTCAAGGGAGCCATACTGAAGATCAACCCAGAGGCCACCATCGTGGACATAAGCCACGACGTGGGCAACTTCGACATAGAGTCAGGCGCCTTCCACCTCGCCCGGGCGGCTCCCTACTTCCCCGACGGCACGGTACACGTCGGCGTCGTAGACCCCGGCGTAGGCGGCACAAGGAAACCCATAATCGTAAAGACCAGCGGCGCTTGGTTCGTCGGCCCTGACAACGGCCTCATGGCTCCGGCGGCGGAACGCCTGGAAGTGGAGGCCATCTGGGAGATCACCAACAGCGAGATGCTGCCGCCGAGGGTCAGCGACGTCTTCGACGGCCGCGATGTCTTCGGCCCCATAGGCGCCCACCTCAGCGTAGGCGTGCCACCCGACAGGTTAGGCACCGAGATCAGCGACATGATACGGCTCCCCGCCTACACGCCTAGGCTAGACGGCGAAACGGTGCATGCCCAGGTGATCCACGTCGACGGGTTCGGCAACCTGGTCACCAACGTTACCTACGAGGCCCTGGAGAAGATGGGCGCCTCGGGAGACGTAAGATTCAAGGTTGTGGTCAGGGGCCATGAGTTCGACATCCCATACGCCAAGCGCTTCAGCGCCGTCCCTGAGGGGGAGCCGCTCCTACTAGTCGCGGGTGGCGGCTACCTAGAGATCTCCGTTAACCAGGGGAACGCCGCGGAGCACATGGGGCTAGGTAAGGGCGATAAGGTCACTCTACAACTAAAATAGAGGTCAGGCCTACCGGCCCAAGAGGCCGGAGAACTCTTTCAGGAACTCCTCGATCCTCTCATAGATCCTGGGGTCGGCGACGCTGTAGAACCTCTTTCTGCCGTCCCGCCTCACCTTCAGGAAGCCCTGCTCCTCTAGCATCAGCAGGTGCGTCGACACCGTGGGCTGGAGGATGTCGAAGTGTGGAAGCAGCTCCGAGACGCATTTCTCGCCGTCCCTGAGCAGGTAGAGGAGCCTCTGGCGGTTCCCGTCCGCCAATGCCTTGAACAGGCTCGCGTTGTACTCGAACTCGTCTGTGACGACCGGCACGTCTTCCCCGGCTGCCTCTTGCAGCCCAGCGATGTCTTGGCTTATCAATTTCTTTCCTCACACGCAAAGCGATAAAGCACGCTTATTAGCTGCATCGAACTCGGTGCATTTTTTCTTAATATTATGTGTGTGAAGGGTACGCACGCACAAGAAAGGAGTCATTGATACTGCTCAATGTTATGTAACAGTCTACCTGCTTCTCGTGAAGAAGGTGGTGGAACCGGTGAGATTGATTATAACATTTATTTTATCGTTTTATCTTGTGCGGTATGATAGGTGGCTCGTCGTTTTGTGTTGGTCTTAGGGCTTCACGAGGTTTGCGATGTCTGTCACGGGCCTTATCTTGGTGGTGGAGCCTTTCTCCGTGTAGTGTGAGTCGGGTACGAACACCTTGTTTCCGGTGGAGGCCTGGTAGAGGGATAACGCGATGAGCGCCAGCGGGCATGTGACGTCGGTCTCTTTTTTTCTGCTGTGGGTGTGCTTGGCCCAGATGCACTCGTTGACGTGGAAGAGGTAGGCTTGGGGGCCGGTCTCGGTGAGGCTTATGTCGGCTATCCCTAGCTTGCTGAGCTGGCTTGCGAGGATGGCCGCGAGGTCCTCGAACCCGAGCCTGTCGATGTCGACGCTCTTCAGCTTAACGTTCTCGCACAGGCAATCGATGAGGTTGATGAGTACGGTGTCGGAGTTGCCGAGGGTCTCCCTGACGCCGATCTGGTACGAAGTAATTATGTCGTGAAAGGCTAGGCCGAAGATCTGACAATCGTTTAATGGCATCCGCGTTACCCCCGTACGGATTGTACCGCCTATGTCTCTGTAAGTTTCACTTAAAACTGTTCGTTTTCTGGGGTCAGGTCAAGGCCTGTTCGATCTTCTTGACCAGTTGGGATATCTGTCTCCCTTTGGGGGTGAGCTCTGTATTCACTCGTTTCACTCTCCCGTTTGGCTGCGTGGTCATTTCCTCGACGCTGCCGGCGCTGAGGCCAGTCTCACCGACAACGTCACGCACACTCTTAGGCGTGTCTTCAAACAGAGCAGCCAACACCCTCAACCTAGACACTTTCAAACACAACTAAAACTATTACCTGAGAAATATAAACGCAACGCCTAAACCACCACAACACGGAGAAAAAGAGGAAGAATTAAACACGCCCAATCCCCAAAAAAGCCCCAAAAAAGCCTTAAACCAGGGGTTTTAGGTGGTGGGACCGGTGGGATTTGAACCCACGATCACGTGCACCCCAAGCACGGATCCTACCAAGCTAGACCACGGTCCCGCAGCGTACTAGAAAAGACAACAACAGTAAAAACCTTACCATCCAAACATTCTAACCTACCCCCGGCGTATGTACCTTAGCCAAGTCCCCATTTTTTCTACGGTCTCTTGTTGTGTCGAGCCCAACCCGGGTACCGATCCTCGGTGGAATCCAACCTAGACCCTAAGAATTTCATATAAAAAGGGAAGAAAAAGGGAAACTGTGGGCTATCTGGTCGAGGCCTTCCCCAACGCCTTGACCAACGCGAGGAGGATGCCTATCCCCCTCTGGGTGTCCTCGTCTCCCAGGGCGCCGAGGATACCGAACATGCCGACCTTCTGCGGGTCAATCATGGCCTTGTCGAACTCAGGGTCCATCAGCGCCGCCTCCAAGAGATCGACGATGTCGCTCCCGGTCAGGCCGTTCACAAGCTTCAGCAGCTGCGACATCATGCCTGACAGGTCCTGCATGGCTTGGTCGTTCAGGAACGTCATGATGAGCCCGAAGGCGTCGATCAACTCTACCATCGACTCGACGGTGCGGGGCTCCAGGTTTACTCCTCCGATACTCGTTTTCTCAGTCATCTTCATCACCTACATTATCGCCTTAGCCGTCAGATCGAAGTAGATGTAGTAGTACATCCTGTAGATGAGCCAGCCCATCTTCCCCGATCTGAAGGACTTCGCGGGGTTGCCGTAAGTCCACGTCACCATGTATGCCTTGCCGTCCGTAGCCGGGGTGTAGGCCTGCTCCACTATGGGGCAGCCCTGCTCACCCTTGTATATGGACTTGACGCCGTTGCCGTGGTAGTCGTTTATCAGGTTCTGACCAGTCTTCAGCGCCTGGAAGTGGGCGTTGATGCCCATCTTGTTCATCGTGATGGGGCCACCGTCCCCTATGGCGTAGACCTCATCGTAGCTCTCCGACGGCGACTGGTACTGGAGGGTGTACTTGTTCGTCGGCAACCAGCCCTTCTCGTCGCTTATTCCCGAGTCCAGCATCGCCTTGGCGCCCCTGTGGGGCGGGATGGAGATCAGTAGATCGTAGTCCACCGTCTCCCCGTCTGCGGATGTGACGGTCTTCCCCACGGGGTCCACCGACTCGGTCTTGAAGTTATATCGGCGGTCTATACCCCTCTCCTCGAAGCCGCTTATGACCCTCTCGTCGTAGACGGAAGGTCCGACGTTGTTTATGGGCCAAAGGAACGTCAGATCGACCTTATCCTTGACCTCTCCGGCCCTCACATGCTTC
>Ga0307427_1001563_pt1 | contig 11688 bp, 10 predicted proteins | sample SalMarWE160190MG_FD_202162 | JGI IMG/M metagenome (GOLD analysis project Ga0307427, IMG submission 202162) | Salt marsh sediment microbial communities from the Plum Island Ecosystem LTER, Massachusetts, United States - WE1603-190 | ecosystem: Environmental > Aquatic > Marine > Intertidal zone >... | reverse complement strand
ATCGTGGTGGGTGTCCTGTACGTGGCGCTGCACAGTCTGCCGACCGTGCGCGACGTGCTGGTCGGGTTATTCGGCTTCCAGGTGCCGGAGGTGCCGCAGTGGGCCCGCGCGGCCGACGCGAGCATCAGCACGGCCTGGAGCGAGATCCTGCCGCTCATCGGCTGGTCGGCGGGCGGCTTCGCCAGCCAGGTCTGGTACTCCTACTGGGTCCTTGGCGCCGGCTACGGCATGGCCCGGGAGCGCACCTGGGGACAGAGGGCCGACGAGGAGCGTCTCGGCCGCCTGTCGGTCGAGGAGGCCCGGGGCGTCCGACCGTGGCTTCGCGTCGTGGCGTGGGACGCCACGGTGGCCCTTGTTATCGGGGTTGTCGTGACGGCGGCGTTCCTCGTGGCCGGCTCGGGCGTGCTGCGACCCCAGAAGTTGGTGCCGCAGGGCGCCGACGTGGCGCTGGAACTGTCGCGGGTGTTCTCGGATCGATGGAGCGGGGTGGGCGGCGTGCTGTTTATCGCGGCGGGTGCGGCGGCCATGATCAGCACGCAACTCGGGCAACTCGCCGGCTGGCCGCGCCTGCTCGCCGACTGCTGCCGCAACGTCTGCCGACGCTTCGCCGCCATCAGGCCCAAGAAGCAGTTCCGCCTCTTCCTGTGCCTGTTCCTGGTGACGAACCTGGCGGTCTGCTATGTGGCGGGCACCAAGCCGGTGGCGCTGGTGAAGGTGGGAGCGATCTTCGACGGCCTCCTCCTCGTGCCGCTCCAGGCGCTGGCCGTCGTGTACGGGCTGTTCGTCGTGCAGAAGAAACTGCTGTCGCCGCAGGCGTGGGCGCTGCTGCGGCCGCGATGGTACCATGCGGCCGGTCTGGTGGTGGCGTTCCTCGTGTTCGGGTACTTTTGCGTTTTCCAGGTTCCGCAGGTGCTCAGGCAGATGTTGGGCGGGTAGAGCAGTTGACGGTTGAGTGTGCCAACGGGTCGGGCGGCGGGTCGGGCGGCGGGCAAGGGCGCTGGCTAACTTGGCTATTTGCCCATGCGGCGGAGGGCCTTCAGGCACTTCTCGACGGCCTCCAGGATCGGCACGTCCGACTCCTCGTACTCCACGATGTACCACTCGGTGCCGCCGACGCCGGCGCACAGGTCGAAGATCTCCTGCCACGGCAGGTCGTCTTCGCCGATGAGGGCCTGCGGGTTGGTGGCGGAGTAGGGCTTGAGGTGGACGGTGGTCGCGCGGCCGGGGTACTTTTTGAGGAACGTCGGCGCGTCGCCGCCGCCGTGGGCGGCGTTGCCCACGTCCAACTGCATGATGACCTCGGGGAGGGTGTTGCCGAAGAACGTGTCCCACGGCAGTTCGCCATCCATCTCGGTGAACTCGACGGCGTGGTTGTGGTAACCGACCTTCATGTCCTCCGGTGCAACCTGCTCGGCCAGGTCGTTGAACAGATCGGCCGTCTCGAGCCAGGCCCGGCGGCTGCTCCGCCACTCCTCAGCGAGACCCGGCACGATGAGGTACGGGTTGCCGAGGGTCTTGTTGAAGGCAACCGTCTCGGGCAGCGCGTCGCCCAGAAGCGTGTCGATCCGCGTGTGCGTGCCGCAGCAGACCAGGCCGCGCGCATCGAGCATCTGCCGCAGTTCCTCGGCGCCCCGGCCGTAGTACCCGGCGAACTCCACGCCCTCGTACCCCATCTCCGCGACGGCGTCGAGGACGGCCGCAAGGTCCTTCTCGCAGTCCTCGCGCACCGAGTACAGTTGGAGTCCGATTGGAATGGCCATAGTGCGTATCCTTTCGCGGCTCAGGCGTTCGCAGCGCGTGCAGTACGCCACAGCCGGCGAGGGAATGCAAGCGATTTTCGCGATGCGCGACGCCGCACGCCGCGGGCTTTTGTATGGCGAGGCGCGCACCCCTCGTCTATCATGGCCGACGCTCATGGAAGGGAGAGAAACCATGGCTATCCCCGGTTACGTGGATTACCGGCGCCGCGAATACTGCAAGGACATCCGGTGCCCGATCCAGCGGCAACTCGACAGGTGCGACGAGGGTTCCGACGAGTACGAGCAGGTCCGCAGCATCTGCAAAACCAAGTGCATCCACACAACCTACGAGTTTCACCATTGGCTCATCGAGCACGGGTACGAGGTTGTCCGGCCGGAGTAATCCGTGCACATCCGGGTGTCGTGTTTTGGCGAAGAACCCATGAAGGCCATTCCCAAGACGCAACGCGCCGCCGTCTACTACCGAAACGCCGACGTGCGGATCGAGGAGCGGCCGGTCCCGGAGATCGGGCCGGGGGAACTGCTGGTCAAGATCCGGGCCTCCGGCATCTGCGGGTCCGACGTCCTGGAGTGGTACCGTATGAAGAAGGCGCCGATCGTCCTCGGACACGAGGTGGCCGGCGAGATCGTCAAGGTCGGCGAAGGCGCCGAGGCGTACGCGACCGGGCAGCGGATCGCCTTCAACCATCACGTGCCGTGCAACACGTGTCACTGGTGCCTGGCCGGCAAGCACACGGCGTGCGAGACGCTGCACACGACGCACTTCGACCCCGGCGGCTTCTGCGAGTACGTCCGGGTGCCGGCCCTCCAGGTGGACCGGGGCGTCTATCCGCTGCCGGACGGCGTGACGTTTGATGAGGGTTCGTTCGTCGAGCCGCTGGCGTGCGTCGTGCGCGGGCAGCGGTCGGTGAACCTGAGGCCCGGGCAGTCGGTGGCGGTCCTGGGGGCGGGCATCTCGGGGGTGCTTCACGTCGCGCTGGCCAAGGCTCTCGGCGCCGGGCGGATCGCCGCGACCGACATCACGCCGCACCGGATGGCCTTTGCGAAGCAGTTCGGCGCCGACGCCGTCTGCAACGCCCGCGAAGACGTGCCGGCGTTCGTCCGCGACGCCCTCGGCCGGCCGGCCGACCTGGTGATCGTCTGCGCGGGGGCGCTGGCGGCGTTCGAGCAGGCGCTGGCGTCGGTGGACCGCGGCGGGACGGTCCTGTGTTTCGCGACGACCGATCCGGGCGTGGAACTCCCGGTTCCCTTGAACGCATTCTGGCGGAACGACATTACCCTCAAACCGTCCTATGGCAACTCGCCGTACGATGCGTCGGTGGCCCTGGAACTGATTGCCGCACGCCGCGTGCCGGTGGCCGACATGATCACCCACCGGCTGCCGCTGGAGGAAACGCCGAAGGGCTTCGAGTTGATGTCCACGCCCGGCGGCGAGCACCTCAAGGTCGTCATCCTGCCGCAGGGGTAAAGGTCACATGTCAGGGCATAGTTTGTCGCGCTGGCGTCGACACGCCTCTTGCATGACCTCATATGCTTGAAATTGGCGCGTGTGCAACTGGTAACGCATGGCGTCATGGGACACCACGTACCTGCGTCTAAGGATGTCGGTCACCTGCTTTGCAACGGCCTCGACGTTACGGAACCCGACCACCGCGACGACTTCCGCGTACGCCTTTGCCAAGTCCTTGCGCAAAGCAGCGCGCGGCATGAGCATTTCCGCAGCCAGACGCCGGGCATTTGATTCCGTGAAGCGATATCGCGACGTCAACCGACGCTGAAGGGCAATGGCGCCGGCGATGTCCCGGGCCTGATCGATGGCCTCGCGGTGCAGAACGAAGTGTGCGATTTCCTCGCCAACCGTGAATCGGTACCGGTTCTCGCGGTTGTCCATCATGTGCTCGTCGACCACGACCCAGTATGCACCCGCCGCATCCCGATACAGGGCGCCCACCACATCACACGTGCCGCGCAAGCCCAGAACGGGGAGTATGTCCAGACTGAGGTAGTACGCGATGTTCTCGATTTCGACGGGAATCAGGTAGCCGGAGGGAAACGCTGCGTCGAGCAGGTCGTCAGCGTGCTTCTGGAGTTCCCAGACCTTGAACTCGCGGACCGGCTCAGAACTGTTCCTCGATGTATTCGGCGAGCCGTCGGAACTCCGCTTCATCCAGTTGCTTCCCTTTGGCCGTTCTCAAAAGCAACGGCACGCCCGGCTGCCGGGCTGCGTAGTCCTTGACGTCCGGCGGTACTGTACCAGGCCGGGCCTGGGAGGCCAAGTCATTTAGTTGCTTGAACTCTTGCGAATCCTCCGGCAGGCCGAGTGTCTCGGCGATCTGCGCGATGCGCTCTCCCGACATGGGCGGCGCGATCCGCCCCGTCTCCAGCCGAGACAGGTTGGACGGCTTCATGCCGACCATCTCTGCGAAGGCCCGCAGGCCGAAGCCCGCGTCGAGCCTGAGTTGCCGCAGGTACTTGCCAAACCGGCGCCGAACCGCCATGATCCCCTCCCCTCAATTGCGCCTGTTATAATACACTATAACATCGGCGGCGTCAAGCCCGTGCTTAAGAAAATCGGGCCAAGTCCGCAAACGCGATGAGGTCGTGGCTTGCCGGTTGTGACCGGTGGCTTGCAGCCTGAGGCTGGCGGCTTGTGGCCTACATCACCGACGGCTGGAGAGGGTACGTCTCGGCGAGTTCAAGCGTCTCGGCCAGGGTGGTGCAGGCGGCGGTGCAACCGGGGTCGGAGAGGCTTATGGCGGCGGCGCAGACGGCCAACCGGAGGCTTCGCTGGATGTCCCAGCCCTCGTGGACGCCGTAGAGGACGCCCGAGCAGAAGGCGTCGCCCGCGCCGGCCGCGCCGCGGATGTAGCCTTCGGGAAGCGCGAGCGACGGCTGCCAGACCTCCTGGCCGCCCGCGGTCCGGGCGTACCCGCCTTCCGGCATGTGGATGCAGACGAGCCGCTTGACGCCGAGCGCCAGGAGCGCCTCGGCCGAGGCCCGGATGGCCGCCCCGTCGGGCACCCCGCCGGGCTTGAGGTCATGGCCGGTCGTGTGGCCGGCCTCGAACTCGTTCAGGATGGCATAATCGACGTATCGGAGGGCGGGCCGGACGATCTTGCCGAACCGGTCGCTGTCTTCGCTGACGGCGTCGATCGAGGTCTCGATGCCGGCGTCCTGAAGTCGTGCCAGCAGCCGCGAGGCCGCCGTGCCGAACGCATCGTCCGGCTCGTCCATCTTATCGAGCAGCAGGAGGTACCCCATGTGGAACAGGCGGGCGCGGACCGTCTCGACCGGCACGTTGTCGGGGCCAAAGAGCGCGTTGGCGCCGCGGTTGTGGAAGAACGTGCGGCGGCCGGTCTCTTTGACGACCATGACGTTGGTGTAGGATGTGGGCGCGTCGTCGGTGGCCGCCAGCGCCGAGGCGTCGATGCCGTGCCGCGCCATGTCGCGTCGGATGAACTCGCCGTCGGCATCGTTTCCGGTCCGTCCGATGGCCTCCAGTGGAATGGCCTCGGCGCCGGGGGCCGGGCCGAACTTCGCCAGGTCCACGAGGCAGTTGTAGGGTGCGCCGCCGGTGCCGCGGTCCTCCTCGAGGATGTTTGAGAGGGTCTCCTCCCTGGGCCATCGGTCGCAGATGAAGAGGTGGTCGATGATCCAGTTTCCCGCGCCGGCGATACCTCGTCGTTCGGTGCTCATGGCTCCTCCCCTGTCCGTGGACGGGGGTATGATAGCGGGGAGGTGTTCGGCCTGCAAGCGGACCGACGGCGCGGCGGCCGGGTTCGCGCGCAGAAGCAGGGGCGACCAAACGGCCGCCCCTGGCATTTCCTGGAATCGGGGTGGGGCGCTACCGGCGCCGACGCCGACGTGCCACGAGGCCGGCCGCGCCAAGGCCCAGCAGGGCCAATGTGGCGGGTTCCGGTATGGCCATGCCGACGTGCTCGTTATCCATGAAGAAGCCGGCCGCGTAACTTTCGTCGCCGACCGCCTCGATGTGCACGGTTATCTCCTCATCTTTGACGGCATCGATGGTGAACTTGAGCATCTTACCGGTTTTAACCTCGGCGGCGTCAACGGTAGCCATCTTGCTGTTGTCGGTGTTGGCAAGGTCTTGGCCGACGAGGTACACGTTGATTTCCGCGCCGGCGAAGCCTTCGTCGAAGATCAGGACGTAGAAATCCATCGTCCAGGCGTTGCCATATTCGTTTCCGAGTGTGAAGGTGCTCAGGGTGTTGGCGCCGGCGCCACCGCCACCGCCGCCGCCGCCACCGCCGCCGAGGTAGTTGAACTTCAACCAGGCCGGGTTCCCGCCGGCAGGACCGTACTCGGGCGGACCGCTGGGCCGGTGGCCGGACGGGGCCTTGTTCTGGTTTGCGGGATCCGGTTCCCATGTCAGCATGAACGCCGACGGGGCCGCACCGCCGAAATAGTCCACGTAGTTCTCTTGCGTCGGGTCGAAATCAGCGGCCAGCACTTGCTGAATGGTAGCCGCCGAGGCCCCAGACGCCGTGAATACCCCCGCAACAAGGGCGCACAGTCCAACCTGCATGCAGCGCTTCATAATAGTTCCTCCCCTGGGAAAGGCTACTGCCCCTCCAGATACCCCCTGTGCAGCCCGGCGGCATACCGCTCGCCGCTATACGGCCACACACCTACACTGCGAACATGGTTGGGAGACAGCAACAGGTAGGATACAGACCCTTTGCCAGCCCCAACCCCCTTTTCCTCCATCCACAGTATACCACCTTTTTGGCAAAAAGCAAAAACTTAGGGGCTAAAAAATCCACAATTTCCGTGACCCGTCCTGCCGATGAGGTATCCAGTACACAGGCCCATACAAGGCTGATTGACACGGCCGGCGCCAGGCCTTATAATCGTTTTTGCTTGGCAGGAGGACCGTGCGACTACGGCGGCTGCCGTATCGACCTGTGTGGTAAGGACTTAGATGGCTGAGACGAACGATTCATCCAGCGAGCAGCCCGCCTGGAAGAGCGACCAGGCGCCGTGCGTCTACTGCGGGCAGGTGATCCAACGGTCCAGCGACCGCTGTCCGCACTGCCGCACGTCGTTCTCCTTTGCCGTCCGCAAGGCCTCCCGGGAGGTCGTGGGCGACTGGTATTACCTGGACTCGCGTAACCCGAGCGGCCGGGGGGTGACGTTCGAGACGCTCATCAAGATGATCGAGAAGGGCCGCATCAAGGCCGATTCCGTCGTTCGCGGCCCGACCACCCACCACGACTGGACGTATGCGGCCGAAACACCGCGTCTGGCCAAGTATCTGGGCATGTGCCCCCACTGCTTCGCCGAGACCAAGCCCGAAGATACCTTCTGCACCAGTTGCCAGTTGAACATGAACACCAAGCCCGCGGACCCGCGCCCGGGCATCCCGCCGGACCTCGTGAAAGAGCCGCTCCATAAGGCCGCGTACGAGATGGAGAAGAAACTGGCCGACGCGGCCGCAGGAACGGTTGAAGCCACCCGTGCAGCGCCGGCGCCCACGCCCCCACCGAGACCGGCGGCGTGGCCGGAGCCGACACCCTCCGCGACGGCCGCTGCCGCCGCTGCCGCTGTCGCCGAACGCAAATCGCGGGTCGTGGCGGCGGTAGGACGCCGGGGCCGACCCAAACTCTGGATCGTCCTGGTCCTGACCTGGGTTTCCCTGATTCCCCCGATCCTGGTGCTCGGCTACTACTTCCCGATCCCGCTGGTGCACGACGCCATGCAGGCCGTGTTCGGGGGTGGCACGGCCCAGCCCCCGCCGGAGGTGGAGGTTCCCAAGCCCGACGACACGTGGATCCAGACCCAACTCGCCGAGGCCGACAAGGCCGAGCAGGCGAAGGACTACGCCCGCGCGATCCGCATTCTCACGGCCATCGTCGGCAAGACCGGCGATGAGTCTCTCCAGATGCGGATCGAGACCCTGCGCCGCAAACCGGAGGAAGAACGCAAAACCCGCCTCGTGAAACTCCGCAACCGTCTGGAACTGGCCGACCAGTTCTCCACCGACCAACGCTATGAGGATGCCCTGGCGGTCCTCAGGAACATCGGCAGGGAGGACCGGTCCTTCCTGGCCTCCCCCAACATCGGCGTGGACGTGGACAGGATGGAGAAAACGATCCACGCCGCCCAGGCACAGTTCACCAAACAGCAGGAGCAGCGGACGCAACTGGCCGCCATGCTCGCCAAGGCGGCCGACCTGACGAAGGCGAAAAAAATCGCCGAGGCCCTGTCCGCTTACACGCAGATCGGGAACACCTTCCCGGAGGCGCTCGTCAAGAAACACATCGACCTGGCGGCGACCATCCAGGACCTGCAAACCCAAATCGCCGCCACCACGCCGCCGAAGCCCCCGACGCCGCCGAAGCCGCCCGATGAGGCCGCCAAGGCCGTGGCCGACGTGCTGGCAGCGGCCGCCGCCCTCGAAAAGCAGGAGAAGTTCGCCGAGGCACTCGCAAAACTCGAAGAAATTAAAACGACCTTCGACCAGAAGTTCTGGCCCGACGCCCTCGAAGACCGCATCCGAGGAGTCAAGGCCAAGAAAGAGGCACTCCAATTCTTCGGCATCGATGCCCCGAAGTAGCCGAGCCGGTGCCCGCATAAACACATAGCGCGACGGGTCCGGAGACCCACCGCGCGATGCCCTGCTACAGTTGAACGTGAACTGCTAAGCGGACTTACGTAAGTCTTTTGCTGTGGCGAGAACGGCACCCGCTCGCTTACGCTCGCGGCTAGTTGCACTCGCGCCCGACCAGCCACGTGAGAAAACTAGCCGCGCACGTAAGTAAGCGGCGCAACCACTTGGGCTACCAGCCCAATCAGTTGTCGCCACGGCATGCACACGCAAACGTGGGCATGGCACCCCTCAGATGAGCAGTCACGGAGCGCTAGCCGAGCCGGCATCCGAACAAACCAACAGGCCCACGCCGCCTATGGCCCGGGCCTGTTTGCTGTTGCAAACGTCCGGCGGCTACTTCTCGCCAACGGACCGTTGACCTTCTTCCGCTTCCTTCGACGCCGGCTTGCCGGCGGCCCCGGCAGCCTGGGCAGCCTGACGTACACGGACGACCAGCAGAACCTGGTTCTTGGGCAGCACGAGAACGCGATGGAGCGTCAGGCCGTCCGCGGGGATGCTGAAGGCGACCGTCTGCTTCGCCGGCTTGCGCTGCCCGGCGCCGGCCTTATCGAGTTTTTCGGCTTCTTTGTGCCCGGCGAAACTCCGGCGTTTTTCGGTGGCTTCTGCCTTCGTCTGCTCTTTCAGGACGGCGTCCTTGCGCTGCCCGGCGCGGCGCTCGTCCGCTCCCCGCAGCGCGACGGCCGTGTCGGCGGGCGCCTCCTTTTCCTCGAGGCTCCAGCGTGCGGCCGGTTTGGCCTTCATCACCGGCGCGGGCACCGCTGCGGGCGGCGGCGCGGCCGGCTTGGCCAAAGCGGAGATGCTCGGCTTGGCCGTCGGCGCGGGCGGTTCGCCCGGAGTGGTGACACTCGGCTTGGCCGGCGTCGCGACAGCGAAACCGGCAGCAGGCCCGGCGGCCACCTTCTTCCGGCCGGTCTGCAAGCGCTCTTGCAACGCGATGACGGGTGTCTCGGGGATTGCGGCTTCCGGAGTCTCGGCCGGCTTGGGACGCCTGGCCTTTTGGTCGTCGTCCGTGGGGGTGATGGGCGGTTTCGCAGCCGGTGTCCCGCCCACCGGCGGTCGCTTGGCCCCCCTGCTGGCGGCGGTACTGCTCAGGAAGGCCTCGTCTCGATGCCGGGCCATCCCGTCGGCGTCCCGGTCGCCGAGAATCCGGGCGGTCTCCGCCTCTGCCGCCTTCTCGGCCGGGACGCCTCGAACGACCTGTGTCTCTGGGCTTCGTTTGAGGTCGGGCTCCGCCCGTATCGCCTTGGCCTTGGTTTCGCCGAGGCCGTTGGAGTCCATCGTTCCGGTCTCGCGTGCGGCTTTGCCCCACTGCCGGGAGCGTGCCCGGGCTTCCTCCAGACCCGATGTATCGGCTTTCGCGACGGCGTGCGCCCGGAGTTGTTGCTGGAGCCGCTCGATGGCGCGGAACTGTTCGCTGGAGTCCGTCCCGACGGTCATCACACGGGCTTGGGCCAACTGGCCGCCAAAACGCGACAGATTATCGCGGTCCGTCAGGATGACCCACGTGTCTTCGCCGTTGCGGCCGGCCCGGAAGTACCACCCCGCCGCCGCACGCCGTGGGGCGCTCTTGCGGGCGAGGACGGCGGTTCCGGCCACATCCAAGGCGTCCACCACGTCGCCGTCGGCTTCGGTCAGCATGCGGCCGTCGCGCAGGTACGCCGATGCTTCCTCTTGTGGGAGCGCCTCCCATCCATTGGCGCCGAACAGCCCCACCAGTTCCTTGTTGGCCTCGTCGCGCGATGCGGCGCGGACGACCAACTGGTTCTCGGCCAGGTCGAGGTTGCCGCGGGTGGCGACGGCTTTCAGTTTCTCGACGGGGGCCTGTCCTTCCGCGACGTAGTTCATCACCTGCTGCACCATGGCGGGCCCGCTCAATCCGGCCGCAGCCGCGCCATGCTCTGTAAGTTTTTCGTCCGTCCGGGCCACCGCCCCTGTGACCACCGCGCCCGAATCGGGCGGGGCGAGTTTCTTCAACCCGGACTCCGCCGTCGCGACTGTGCCGAAGTAGTGCACCACCGAGCCGTTCGACGTGTAGCCGTAGCCGTCCGGCGTAAGGCGGACGCCTTTGGCAGGGCCGAACCAAGCCAGCGTGAGATCCTTGTCGTGGACCGTCCCGCGGGCCGGCGCCGGACGCTGCGTGGCCGGAGCCGAGCGCACCACCGTCTCGTTGCCGAAGATGGCCTGCCGGCCGGCAACGTCTTCGACATTCGCCAAGCCTGCCGTCGGGGCGCCGGCAAGGGCCGTCCCTAACCTGGTGGCGCCGTTTTGCTCTTCACCAGCCGCGAACTCATCTCCCGCCAAGTCGCCCGTTCCGGCGCGCGCAACGGCGCCGCGGCGGGCTTCGTCGGCCCACTCATATTTCTCGCCGCCGAGGCCACCTCGCTCGCGTGCGAGTTGGGTCGCGCCGGCCGGTGCCGCCAGGTCGCCGCCGCTCTTGATCGCGGCGGCGGCGGGGGGTTTATCAAGGCTGCGGCGGCCGAGTTCGACCGACGGCGCCGGCGAGCCGACCGACGGCGCCGGCGAGCCGGGGCGACCGCCCAGGTAGGCGAACAAGCCGATGCCGGCGGCCAGGAGCAGCGTGGCGGCGACGGCCAAGGCGCGCGGCCACGGCCGGGCACGCTGGATGGCCAGCGTACGCTCGTGCGGTTGGCCCGCCGCCGTCTCGGGAGATTCAAGGAGACTGCGGCGTTCCATCTCGCGCATCACGTCCCCCGCCACCCCCTCCGGGGCCGCGCGGACCGGCAGACGCGCGAGCAGGTCGACCGTGGCGCGGAGGTCCTCAAAGAGCCTGCGGCAGTCGGGACACGTATCGAGATGCGCCCGGACGGCGGCCGACAGGTCGGCCGTCAATTCCTTGTCCAGGTACGCCGAAAGATGGCCACGTGCTTGCTCGCACAGCATGGCTGGTTACTCCATCCCCCAAGGGGGCAGCCCAATCGGTTGTCAGCGTTCCAGCAGCGGCTGGAGTTTGTCCTTGAGCATCATCCGTGCTCGATGCAGCCGCGACTTCACGGTTCCCGGCGGCACCTCCAGGATCTCGGCTATCTGGCGGTAGTCGCAGTGCTGGATGTCCCGCAAGACGACAACCGTCCGATGTTCGTCGTCGAGGCCGTTGATCGCCTCCTGAACCAGGGTCTCCGTTTCGGCCGTTATGATCGGATCGGCCGGGTCAACCGCCGCCGTGTCCGCCACGGCGTTGCCGGGGTTCGGGTCGTCCTCGTTGCCCGCCGGCGCGCCCATCTGGACCCATTTCCTTCTTCGGCGGTGACTCAGCGAGGTGTTCACCGCAATCCGGAA
>Ga0307427_1001555_pt1 | contig 11711 bp, 8 predicted proteins | sample SalMarWE160190MG_FD_202162 | JGI IMG/M metagenome (GOLD analysis project Ga0307427, IMG submission 202162) | Salt marsh sediment microbial communities from the Plum Island Ecosystem LTER, Massachusetts, United States - WE1603-190 | ecosystem: Environmental > Aquatic > Marine > Intertidal zone >... | reverse complement strand
TTGGCCGCCTTGGGGAAGGTGTAGCGCTGGAAACCGCCGCGCGCCGTAGAGGTCAGTTCCGCGCGGATGTCGTAGTCATCGAGCGTGACGGCGTAGTAGCCGGGCACGGCCGTCTCGGTGTCGTGGCGGAAGCGCGATCGGTAGCCGCCGTCGGGGTCTCTCTCGGCCCCGGGCGCGGTCTTCAGGTCGCCGGTCGTCGGCATCGTCATCAGGCCGCCCATCGTCCAGGAGTGGATGTGGCTGAAGCCCGCGATGTTCTCGATGGTGTACTCGTAGCCCGCCTTCCAGCACTTGCGCTGGTTGTCGGGGCTGAGTTTGACCATGCTGAACGGCGTTGACGGGCCTGGATAGAGCATCCATCGCGATGTGGACGTGCCGAGCAGGCAGTCCACGTAGTCCACGGGCTGACGCTCGGTCGCGGGCTTCTGCACGACCTGCCGCTTGTCCAGCGTCCTGCCGTCCTCGCGCAGTTCGACCGTCACGGCCGTTGGCGTCTTGACGGGAGGCAGCCGCAGTTCCAGGCTCGACGTGCCGGGCTTGGGCGCTACCTTAACCGGCTCCAGGCCGGTCGCGTGGAGTGTCAGGCCTTTTCCCGCCCCGACGCACAGCAGCGAGACCACCAGGGGCTGGGAGAGATTGTCGTCCTTGCGGCTGAGCCACGGAACCAGCCGGGCGGACTTGAGCATCGCGCCCTCGGCGGGGGCAATCTCCGTCTGTTCGCTTCCCTCCAGGCCGAGCCAGTCGTACAGGATCCAACTCAGGTCCACGGTGGTGATGGCGATCTCGTTGAGGCCGTCCTTCAGGACGCCGGCGGGAAGTTGGATGGCGAAGCGGTGCTCCTTGCCGGCCGCGGGGTCCCCGGAGATCGACTTGTCCGACCCGCCGGGCGGCGTCTTGTGCTGGAACCGCCGGCCGTTGACCTCGATCCGCAACGTTGGCGGCCGCATGCCGTGCGTGTCGGCCAGGTCAACCACCAGCCGCGCCTCGCCGCCTGCCTTCCGCAGGCCGAAGAAGATCGTGAACGTGTGCGCCCGACCGCCGGCCCAGGGATCGGCCGGGCCGGGATGCGTGTACGGCCAGTCGCGCTTCGCGTCCGACCGGCCGACGATGAAGAAGCCGTCGCGGTCGAACTCTTTGTAGCCGTCCCGCCCCAGGGCGAACTCAGCGGTGTCGTTGTCCGCCTTGCCGATCTGCCAGAGGAGTTTCCTCTCGGCGCCGGTCTCCACAGTCGACCCTGGCACGGGTGCGGCTCGTGCCGTGGCCGCCTCGCTGCGGCCGGCGGCGGAGCCCGCCGCGACGATCAGCAGCAGCGCGAGAGGCAGGGCGGCTTTCCAGTCGGGTCTTCTCATCGAGATTCCTCCTTTCGAGGTCGCTTCGGTCGGAACGGTGAACCGGGATTCTCCAAACACGCTCTGGCCCACGGCCACCGTGGGCCATCTCTCGCGGAGTCTACCTAAACTCCTCATCCCTGCAAGCCCGGATTCGCCTCCGGGGCCACCGCAGAAACCGTTGTCCGCAATTCGACCTGCGGATTCGGCCTTGAAACGCAACGCCGGTGAAGAAGTGGCGCCGCAGACTCTTTTGCGATTCGTGTACCTTCGTCGGTAGCAAGAATCAGCAGGAGTCTGCTTCTTGCGCCGCGAATTGGCTTGATCCCGTTGTGGCCTGAAGGTACAAGAAAGCATGGCGCATCGGGCTGACGCGGTTGTCGTTGCCGGTCACGCGCCCTTCCTTATCGCAGCCGTAAGTGATTTGGCTGCAGAGACTTGCGCCCGTAGCTCAACGGATAGAGTCGCGGACTTCGAATCCGAAGGTTGGAGGTTCGAATCCTCCCGGGCGCGCCATTGATATGTGATGACACGTGCGCGCAAGTAGTAGCGGCCGGCGGTAGCCTCCTGTCTGTATCCGAAAGTTTCACAACCTTCCGGATACAGCAGCGCTACCGTTGCCCTCAATCCCTTTCCCCGGGAATGGGCATTGAACCTGAAAGCCTTTCAAGCGGACACTCTCATCTTGCACGAAACCGGACATTTCTACTTTGCGTTGACAGCCCTGCCTGCCCGTTTGACATGCCGCCCGCCGGACCGTATCATAGGAGGACTTGGACCTCGGACTTCGATGAGAAGGGGCAAGCCTGTGGCCGTTTGCGAGAACCGGGAGAAGAACCTGGCGGACTGTACGTGTACGTACTCGTGCAGCAAGCGTGGCATCTGCTGCGAATGCGTGGCGTATCACCGTGCGATCGGCGAGTTGCCCGGCTGCTTCTTCCCGCCCGACGCCGAGAAGACCTACGACCGCACCATCCGCAAATTCGTCGAGGTGATGCAGGGCCGCGTCTGATTGGAAGCGTCCGGCATGATCGTTCTCATCGACAACTACGATTCATTTACGTATAACCTTGTCCAGCGTCTCGGCGAACTGGACGCGGGGCTCGATCTGCGCGTCTTCCGCAACGACAAGGTGACCCCGGAGGAGGTCGAGGCGCTCGGGCCGAGCCACATCATCGTCTCACCCGGCCCGTGCACGCCGCGCGAAGGCGGCGTCTCGAACGACGTCATCCGGCGTTTCGCCGGCAAGGTGCCCCTGATGGGCGTCTGTCTCGGACACCAGTGCATCGGGTTCGCGTTCGGCGCCGAGGTCGTCCGCAACGACAGGCTGATGCATGGCAAGACCAGTATGATTAACCATGATGGGAGGACCATCTTTGAAGGCATCACGAATCCGTTTGAAGCGACGCGGTACCACAGCCTCATCATCCGGCGCGGCACCGTGCCGGAGGACTTCGAGGTCTCGGCCTGGACCGACCAGGACGAGATTATGGGCATCCGCCATCGCCGATGGCCGCTGGAAGGAGTCCAGTTTCATCCGGAGAGTTTTCTGACGCTCGAGGGGCCGAAGGTTCTCCGGAATTTCCTGCGGATGTCGTGACATCCCGCGCCGATACAACAGGCGGATGCCGCCGCGCTCGGCGGCTGCGCAGGCGGCTGCGTCAAACGTATAACGTACGGACGATCAGGGGTCGAAGGAGTTTCGGAGGCTCGACGTGATCCGTTTTCAGTGTACGTGCGGCAAGCAACTGAAGGTAGAGGACTCGCTCGCCGGTCGCGCTGCCCGGTGCCCGCACTGCGGCGGCCAGGTGCAGGTGCCGCAGCACGAGCCGGCGCCGCTCAGCGGACCGGCGGCCCTCCAGGCCGCCATACGCGGCACCCAGGGTGACGCCGCCTCCGAGGAGATCCCGACGGCCGAAGTCGTTGGCGGCCCCGGCGCCGGCTGGCGTTCGGCCCCGCCGCCGGCGCCGCATGCGGCCCAGGCCATCAAGGGACTCGATGCCCTGGCCAAGGCCGCCGGCCCCGCTCCCACCGCCCCTGCCGGGCCGGCGCGCCGCGCCGCGAAGCCGAAGGGGCGCGGCCGCAAGACGCCCAAGATCCCGGACCGCGCCGCCATCCCCAACGGTCGCCTGCCGCCCGTCGCGGCCAGCAGCAAGAAGGCGGCGGTCATCGGGGCGGTGGCGGCGGTCGTGGCGCTTACCATTGCGGTCATTGCCGCCTCGTTTATCGGCGGAGGCGACGTCGAACCCGGCGAGAAACCGTCGGCCGAGACCACGGCCGCTGAAACGGCTGCCGAACAGCCGGGACGCAGGCGGTTCAAACTCCACCAGCCCGGGGAACTGTTTGGCGGCATCGAATACGCGGACGAGGAGACGGACCAGGAAGGCAAGGGCGCGGCCGGAACCGGAAACAAGAGCCGCCGGCCATAACCGCCGGACCGGCCTCACGTTGCCCGGTTGACTTCCCGCCGGGTGGGGTGGTAAGTTTTTCCGGCGGGCGCAGGCGGTTGTAGCGCCGGGCTTTATGCCCGGTCCCGATGTATCGGGATTGGCGACGGCGCCGGCCAGGATGCGCCGGGGATAAACCCCGGCGCTACAGCCAAGCCGCAGGAAATCGTCCCATGCCAGAAATTGTTGCCCTCCCGCCCCCGCCCCCCGCGCGGTGGCATTTCTGTTGACACTCGTTTCGCGCGACGCCTATACTCGCGGCCCAGCGGAGTGTCTGCGCTCCGGGTGCATCTATCTGTTGCGGGAGCAACGTGAACAGCACCGGACCTACCCTTGTCCGTGTCCTCGTTTGTGCGGCGCTGATGCTGTGGGTCGCATCTGCCGGCGCACGCGCCGCCGATGCCGAAACCAGCGAGCCGGCGCCTATGATCCAGGTCACCGGACGCGTCATCCACACGTGGTACGCGCAGCCGGCCCTGCGCGTCATGCTCGTCATCGACGGTTTCACGGTCATGACGGCCAAGGAGCAGTTGACCGGCCGCGACGGCGTCGTCTGGTTCGACGAGCGGGCCGCCACCAAGACCGGCAAAGCCACGCTCGGCGTCTATGCCGAGACCGGCGTCGAGTACAAGGGCGCCGACGGCCGCGTCGAGACGTTCGATTCGGTGTACCTGGTCATGGAAAGCGCCGGCGAGGTCGTCCGCCACTGCGACGGTCCTGAACACGGGAAGGCCGACGATACGCAACTGTTCCTGCGGGCGAGGAAACTCCGCAAGGAGTACCTGGCCGGCGGCCGCCGCGAGACTCCCACCAGCGTCAAACCGCCGCCCGAGCCCCCCGAGAAGGTTGAGCCCCCCGGCGTTCGCGAGGCCGGCGTCCCCAAGGAGATCACGATCCTCTCGCAGGACGACGTCCGCCAGGTCAACTTCACGAGTTTGGTTGAGAAGCAGAAAGACGAGCACGGGCGAGAGATCGACGTCAGAGTCAGCATCTGGACCGGCGGGGTGTACGTAGCGTACGGCGATATGGAAATGGCAGCCGACAACCTTGTCATCTGGACGCCCGAAGAGGCCGCCCGCGCCGCCGCCGGCCCCAAACCGAAAGCCGACGAAACGAAGCACCCGGCCGACACGCAACCCGGCGCCGAGAAGTCGCTCCCTGAACCCGCCGCCGCCGGCGCCGACACGTCGCAGCGTCTGGCGGCCGAGGCGTATTTCGAGGGACACGTCCGCATCAACCAGGGCCGACGCATGCTTCAGTGCAGCCAACTGTTCTACGACTTCCGGCGCGACCAGGCCCTGGCACTCAACACGAAGATCAGGACCTTCGCCAAGGGCCGCAATATACCGGTCTACTATTACGCCGATGAGGTGCGGCAACTGGCACAGGGCATCTTCGTCGGCACCGATGCCAGGATGACCACGTGCGAATTCGCTCATCCGCATTACACGATGAGCGGCAGTACGATGACGCTGACCGACCTGACGTCCGCGCCGGAAAAGGAGCAGGAAGAGGGCCAGGAAGAACCCGAATATCGCCGCGTCCGCTTCGCCGGCAAGAACGTGATGTTCCGCGTCCGCAGCCTGCCCATCGCCTGGTGGCCGAAGATGGCGGGCGATGTCACGGAAGACGTGACGGCCCTGCGGACCATCCGCTTCGAGAACCGCTCGAACCGCGGCACCGGCGTGGTCACGCAATGGCACCTGATGAAACTCCTCGGCATCGGCGCCGAGCCGCCCGGCTTTGACATGTACCTGAACGCCGACGTGTGGTCGGAGCGCGGCCCGGCCCTGGGTGTCGAGTCCGACTACCGGCGCAAGGATTTCTACGGCGAGTTCCTCACGTACTTCATCCGCGACAGCGGCAAGGACAGCGTCGGTTCCGAGGACGTCGAAGCGCGCAACAAGAACCGCGGACGCATCCTCTGGCGCCACCGCCATTACCTGCCGAAGAACTGGGAACTGAGCCTGGAACTCTCGAAAATCACCGACGCCAACTTCATGAACGAGTTCTACGAGAGAGAGGATGAAACCGATAAAACCCAGGAGACCCTCCTCTACCTCAAGAAGCAGGAAAAGGACCAGGCTCTCACGTTCCTTATCACCGAGCGCGTGAACGACTGGCAGACCCTGACCGACTACTACCCGCAGGTCGGGTACAACATGATCGGCCACAGCCTCTGGAAGGATCACCTGACGTATTTCCAGGACAGCGAGTTCTCGCTGGCACGGTTCCGCCCGACGGAGCAATTGCCGACCCGCGGTTCGAACACGACGGTCGTCGCGGACACGATCCACGAAGTGGATCTGCCGCTGAAACTGGGGGTCGTCAACCTCGTCCCGTTCGTCGAGGGCCGGGCGTCGTATTTCGACGAAACGCTGATGCGCACCGGCAACGAGGACCGCTATGCCGCCCGCGCCGGCGCCCGCGCCGCCACCCACGCGTGGCGCGTCTATGACGGCGTCGAGAGCGATTTCTGGGACCTCCACAGCCTCCGCCACGTCAACATCTTCGACGCGAGCGCGTTCGCCACGACCAACAACGTCGAGAGCCGCACACTCATCCCCTTCGACGTGGCCGAGGCCGGCACGCCCGTCGTCCAGGGCGTGGACGAGATGACGGTCCTGGAACTCGGCTGGCGTCAGCGGTTCCAGACCAAGCGCGGTTGGCCCGGCAAACGCGAGAGCGTGGACTGGCTGACCGCCGACCTCGAGGCCACCTTTTACTCGAACACCGACCCGCCGGAGATCACGCCCGACGGAAAACGCGCCTTCGATCATCTTGACTTCATGACCGACTGGTGCGTCACCGACTCCACGGTCGTCTGGACCGACACGAACTTCAACCTGGACGACGGCACGCTCGGCCTCTTCTCGGTCAGCGCCACCGTCACGCATACGCCGCGCTTGAGTTACACCGTCGGCCACCGCTACCTGCCCGACGCCGACTCGGCCATAGCCGTGGTCGGATTGGACTACCAGATCAACGAGAAGTGGCGGGTGGCCTTGCTTCAGCAGTTCGACTTCGGCCGCGGCGAGAACGCTCAGAGCAACTTGGTCATCACCCGCCGCATGCACCGCTGGCTGGTGCGTTTCCGGATCGAACTCGACCCGGGCGAAGACGAGTCGTTCATCGGCCTCGAGTTCCAGCCCGTCGGCTTCTCCGAGGTCCAACTCGGCGACTAAGCAGGAGCGATGAAGTCAATCCGAATTCGGTGGCTGAGTTGGCGTGCAGCCAAGGTTGTAGCGCCGGGCTTTATGCCCGGCGGCCGCCCGTCAGGCCGACGGCGCTTCCGCGCCGGGGATAAACCCCGGCGCTACGGCTGTTCGGAAACACTTTCTCGCTCCTGCTTAATCCTGCAACGCTGCTTAAGCCTTTGCGCGGCGGGTCCGGAGACCCGCCGCGCAAAGTGGCGTTGCGATACCAAGTGCCTGCCATCCGCCTCTTGCCATTCGTGCCGGAGGCGATCGTTTGCCGTTTTCGGCCTTGACAGACTGACGGAACCGGCTATACTCCCCGGTTCGTGCTGCCGCGCGGCGGACACCTGTCTGTGGGGTCTGTGCGGAGGCGGAGTCTGTCGGCCGAGCGAAAGACCGTGGGTGCAAAGCACCCACCCTACGGCCGTGGGCGCACTTGTGGAGCAGTGAGCGAGGTCGATGAACACAAGAACCCCATTCCTGAAGCCTGAGCAGGTGGACCGCACTTGGTGGGTCGTTGACGCCACGGACCAGATCCTCGGCCGCATGGCCGCCAAGATCGCCCGAATCCTCCAGGGCAAGCACCGGCCGTCGTTTACGCCCAACGCCGACACGGGCGACTTCATCATCGTCGTCAACGCCGAAAAGGTCCGCGTCACCGGCGCCAAGGCCCGCAACAAGCAGTACGACTGGTACACCTACTACATCAACGGACGCAAAGTGCTGACGTACGACGAGATGATCAAGCGGCATCCGACGCGGCCGGTCGAACTGGCCGTCCGACGCATGATGCCCAAGGGACGCCTCGGTCGCCGCATGTTCTCGAAACTCAAGGTCTACGCCGGGCCCGACCATCCGCACCAGGCCCAGCAGCCGCAACCTTTGGAACTCTAGGCCCGGCGCCCCGCGCCGCCGGAGTGAGGAGATTGGTTCGTGACCGACGCCGCAATCCAGTTCAGTAAGGCCAACCCCATCTGGGGAACCGGGCGACGCAAGTCGGCCGTCGCCCGCGTCCGCCTGATGCCGGGCGACGGCAAGATCCTCATCAACAAGCGAGAGGTCAACGATTACTTCTCCGAGGAGAAGGACCGGCAGAGCGTCCTCAGCCCCCTCATCGCCACCGACGCGCTGACCTCCTACAACATCGGCGTCAACGTCAAGGGCGGGGGGGCCACCGGCCAGGCCGACGCCGTGAAACTCGGCATCGCCAGGGCCTTGAGGAAAGCCGACCCGTCGCTCGAACAGACGCTTCGCGAGGGCAACTTCCTGACGCGCGACCCGCGGATGGTCGAGCGGAAGAAGTACGGTCAGAAGGGCGCACGCAAGCGGTTCCAGTTCTCCAAGCGGTAACGCCCCGGCCCATGCGGCAAACTCTCGCGAGCGGCTCCGCCACGGGCCGCTCGCCTTTTTTCATCGCGGCGCCGCGCGCCACGTCGTAGCATTCACACGGTTAGCCGCCGCGCTTGCGCGGCGCGTCATACAAGGAGGCATCACCATGACACGCGTCGGAATCATCGGAGCCAGCGGTTACGCGGCCGCCGACCTCATGCGCCTGCTCCTGGCGCATCCGGACGCTGAAATCGTCGCCCTGGCCGACCTGCCCGACAAGTGCGGGCCCCTTGCGGAACTGTTCCCCCAATTCGCCGGCCGCTACGACATCCGTATAACCCCGGCCGACACCAAGGCGCTGGCCGGCGGCTGCGACGTCGTCTTCCTCGCCCTGCCCCACACGGCCAGCATGACCTACGCCGGGCCGCTCCTGGAGGCCGGCGCCCGCGTCATCGACTTCTCGGCGGACTACCGTCTCAAAACCCCCGGCCTGTACGAGAAGGTTTACGCCACGCCGCCCGACGAGGCCAACCTGGCCGACGCCGTCTACGGTCTTCCGGAACTGTACCGCGAGGCGATCCGTCCCGCCCAACTCATCGCCAACCCCGGTTGCTATCCGACGAGCGTGATCCTGGGCCTGGCGCCGCTCGTGCGCGAGGGCCTCATCGCCCCGCACGACATCATCGTGGATGCCAAGAGCGGCGTCTCCGGCGCAGGCCGGACGCCCAAACTCCTGAGCCACTACCCCGAGTGCAACGAATCGCTCCAGGCCTACGCCATCGGCACCCACCGGCACCAGCCGGAGATCGCCGAGCAACTCTCGCACCTCGCCGGCACCGGCGTGGACGTGCTCTTTGTGCCGCACCTGGCGCCCATGGACCGCGGCATCGAATCGACCATCTACGCCACGCCGCTCCAGGACCTTACGCGCGAGCGTCTGGCCGAACTTTACCACGCGGCCTACGACTCGGAGCCCTTCGTGGTGGTCCGCGAGCAGCCGCCCGCCACCAAGCACATCGCCGGCACGAACTACGTCCATATTTTCCCGACGGTCGCCGGCGGCCATGTCGTCGTCAGCACCGTCGTGGATAACCTGACGAAGGGCGCCGCCGGGCAGGCCCTCCAGAACATGAACCTGATGTTCGGACACGATGAAACGGCAGGCTTGAAATGAAATACACCGGCGAATTGAAAGTGGACTCGGCCCTTGGCGTGACGTCGCCCAAGGGTTTCCGCGCGGCCGCCGCCGCTGTGGGGATCAAAGAGGGCTCGGACAAACTCGACGTGGCCGTCCTCGCTTGCGACGTCGAGGCCGCCGCCGCCGCCGTCTTTACGCAGAACAAACTCTGCGCCGCCCCGGTCCTGGTGTGCCGCAACCATTTGAGTAAGCGCGCAGGCGTGTGCGCCGTCGTGGTGAACAGCGGCAACGCCAACGCCGCCACCGGCGAACAGGGGATGGCGGACGCGCGCGAGATGGCCGGCCGCGCGGCCGAGCGGATCGGTTGTCCCGCCGAAGCGGTCCTCGTCGGCTCGACCGGCGTCATCGGGCGACTGCTGCCGATGGCGAAGATTCGCGCCGGCATCGACCAGGCCGTCGCTCGTCTCGCCGCAGGCCCCGACGCCGACCAGGACTTCGCCCGCGCCATTATGACCACCGACACCGTACCGAAGCAGGCCGGCGTGCAGATCGAATTGGCCGGCTGCACCGTCACCGTCGCCGGCGCGACCAAGGGCGTCGGCATGATTGCCCCGAACATGGCCACCACGCTGGGGTTCCTGACGACCGACGCCGCCGTCGAGGCGCCCCTGCTTCAGGATGTCCTCCGTCGCGCCGCCGACGCCACCTACAACTGCCTGACCGTGGACGGGCACACGTCGACCAACGACACGCTCTGTATCCTGGCGAGCGGCCTGGCAACCGAAGGCGCTCCGCCCATGGCGGCAGGTTCCGGCGAGGCCGAAGCGCTGGAGGCCGCCGTCACGGCCGTCTGCGACAGTCTCGGCCGTCAGATCATCTCCGACGGCGAGGGCGCAACCAAACTCATCGAGGTCCGCGTCACGGGCGCCGCCACCGACGCCGAGGCCCGCGCCGCCGCCCGCGCCATCGCCAACTCGCCGCTCGTCAAGTGCGCCTTCTTCGGCGAAGACCCCAACTGGGGACGCATCGTCTCGGCCGCCGGATACGCCGGCATCTCCAGCGGTCCGGAAACCGTGCGACTCGCGTTGGGCGGCCTGGTCATCTTCGACCGAGGCACGCCCGTCGAGGCCGACCAGACGCAACTGAAGGCCGTCATGGCCGCACGCGAGATCGACGTGCACCTCGACCTCGGCGCCGGCGACGGCCGGGCGCGATTCCTGACGTGCGACCTCACCTACGACTACGTCAAGATCAACGCCGAGTACACGACATGAGCGCATCGGCGAAGGCGTACCGCGCGCGCTGGCTCATCGGCGCCGACGGCCGCGTCATCGACAACGGCGCCGTCGTCTCGGCCGACGGCCGCATCGCCCGTATCGGGCCGTGGTCGAAGGTCCGGCCCCACGTCGCGCCAAGCGACGCGGTCGAGGCGTTCGCCAACGCCGCCCTTCTGCCCGGCTTCGTCAACGGCCACACGCACCTGAGCCTGTCGGACATGGCGGGCGCGTTCCGTCCGACGGCGAACTTCACCGCCTGGATCGGCAAACTCGCCGTCCGTCGCCTCACGCGGACCAAGACCCGGATCCGCCGGGCCGTGGCGCGCGGGGCCGCCGACAGCCTCGCCGCCGGCACCGTGGCGGGAGCCGACGTCACGCCCGAGCCGCAGTTCGACGCCGCACTCGGCGCGGGCGCGCTACGCTGGCGCGTCTTCGGCGAACTGCTCCGCTTCGGCGACGCCGGCCTCAAGAACCTCGATGAAACCATCGCGGCGCTCGACGCGCTTCACGAGAAGACGGGCGCCGCCGTCGGCCTTTCGCCCCACGCCCCGTACACGGTGGGCCTCGAAGTTTTTCTCCGTGCCCGCCGCGAGGCCGACGCGCGCAGCTGGCCCGTCTCGACGCACCTGCACGAGACGCAGGACGAGATCGCCTTCACCGAGCGCGGCGAGGGATCCCTTCACGAATGGCTATCGCGCCTGAAGTTCCTGCCGCCCGACCTGAAGCCGGCGGGGCTGCGGCCGATCCCCCTGCTGGCCGAAGCAGGGTTCTTCTCGGGGCCCGTCCTGGTGGCCCACGGCAACTACCTGACGGACACCGAGATCGGCATCCTGGCCGAGAGCGGCTCGTCCGTCGCCTATTGCCCGCGGAGCCACGCCTTCTTCAAGCACGAGAACCATCCGTGGCGGCGGCTCCTGGCGGCCGGCGTCAACGTGTGCCTGGGGACCGACAGCCTCGCTTCCTGCCCCAGTTTTTCGATCCTGGACGAAGCGAGG